>Ga0209488_10003874_pt1 | contig 11866 bp, 12 predicted proteins | sample Rivendell_Oct201_8_FD_188349 | JGI IMG/M metagenome (GOLD analysis project Ga0209488, IMG submission 188349) | Vadose zone soil microbial communities from the Eel River Critical Zone Observatory, Northern California, USA -... | ecosystem: Environmental > Terrestrial > Soil > Vadose zone >...
AATAAAATTTCCTTTTTTTTTTTTTTCCAATTATGGCAATCGTCGTCACCACCAGGCTTTATCTGCGTTGACTGCACCCGCGGGAGCCGGCACTTGCTACTGCTACTGCTGGCAACCCGCGGGCGTGACGAAGACCGCGGGTCGGAACGCGCTCCTGGTTTTTGGCGGCGTGTCGTGGCCTTTAACAAGCCGCAAGCCGCACCGTACCCAAGGACCCGGAGGAGATCTACCTTTCTAGAGCTAGCAAAAGGGGTGAGAGAGTGTGATCTGCGACAAACAACGCACATCCGTCGTCGTATACGAATATCGATCGAGGTTCCCCTTTTCATAGTTTTGCGCGAGTTGGCGCTGCTTGAGGGTGTTCTAGAACATGCTTGTATGTTGTCGTAGAAAGCGGCAAAGGCCGAGTGAGGGAGGGTTCGGCATTCGGCATGTGCCATGACCGGTAAGAGTCGCTCTTGCTTGCTGTGGCATCCGCTGCTGCCCGTTGCCCTGTCCCTGTCCTTACCCTTTCTCTTCGTAATTCTGGTCTGCTTTTCTCTCCCTCTTGATCGCGGCATACCTCTCTCTCTTCAATAAAGTCACAATGGTCCGTTTCTTCTCTGCTCTCATCTAGGCGTTTCATCCCCGCTCATCTCCGCCAGTCCCGGAGTTCAAGGAAGGATAACGACATCAGGGAGTTTGTTAGGGTCACTGGAGCTACGTATGTACCGCTGTTTCGAAACCCCCCATAATCACTTGTATCCGAGAGGGAGAAAAAAAAATACCTTGCAGCTCACGAGAAGCAAAGCGATATCTTGAAAAGCAACCTCGCCTTGACCTTGCCATCCAATCGTACCGGAACGCCAAAGAAGCGGTCGTCTCGCCAGCCCCCTCCTCCAACGAACTTGAGAAAGTGTTCAACAAGTATAAGGGTGTGCAACCGCGTTGCCCGCTTCCTCGCCGTCTGATCGTTTCCTTACTCCTACTACGAACACGCCTTTTTTTTGTTAATTAGATCGTGCCGAAGATGACATCACCGTGGATGGCACCCTCAACCTGTGTGGCGATCTCGGTGTAGATCCCGAGGATGTCGTCCTCCTCGCTGTCGCGTACGAACTGCAATCTCCGGGCGTCGGTCGATGGAAAAAGACGAGCTGGGTATCGGGATGGAGAGGGCTCGGGTAGGTGGTTCCTTCTTCATTCGCCACCCTCCCTTTACCCCTTTTTCCCTATTCCCTATAACTATAACTATAACCTCAACGGACAGGGTCGAATCGTTCGAGGGTATGAAAGCGGCGATACCGCGCCTGCGCAAGAAACTCGGCGCGGATCCAGAGTACTTTCGCCGCGTGTATACCTACACGTTCGAGTTTGCGCGGTCCGAGGGCCAGCGGAGCCTCGGGATCGATTTGGCGCAAGCTTTTTGGGGACTGTTGCTCCCCCTCGGTCTCAAGGGCGGCGCGCTGCGCATGCAGGACTATAGTGGCGACGATGCTATGAAGGGCCCCGGTGGCGGCGGGTGGACGGAGGAGCACACGCAGTGGTGGTATGACTTTTTGAACGAGAAGAACATCAAGGGGATCAGCAAAGATACATGGGCAATGGTGCGTGCCCTTTAGGTTTTGCTTTCTGATTTCAACTAACCGAATGCGGGACGGTTGATTTCTCGACTTTGGCGACGTGATGCCACTGTTAGTTCCTTGCTTTCTTGCGTACGATAGATGCAAGGTTTGAGACGTACGACATGGAAGGTAGGTTCCCCCATCTGCTCGGTTGTGCGCGAGCGCTCCGACTTTTTTTTTTTTGACACGCTCATGTCACCCTGCACGCAGCCGCATGGCCATCGACGATAGATGATTTTGTAGAGTGGGCCCGCCGCGAGCGCCTAAGAGCGCAGGGTTCATAGTTCATAATATCCCCGGTCGATCGTTTTACGATCCCTTGGCACACACACGTAGTAACCCCTTTTGGTGGTGGTGGTGCTGTCATATCTCCCCCGTTGTCATGTTCTGTATACATTTTCTACAACACTCTTGTCATGCCCTGTGCCACCCGCATCCGCCTGCCCACATGTGTGCCTCACATGTCCCTGAACCGAAAGATGGCTTCGGTCTTGCGGTCAGCGCCTGTCAAGTTGACCTTACTCCCAGTTCCACGGTCGGTTCTGGATTGGATTCATGAGCGTCTTTCTAAAGAAAGTTATGGGATCTACATTCAATTGGACGGGATGCAAACAAGCAGATATAGGCAGGGCTTATTGTAGTTCCATGAGGATAATATTGTGAGGGCGTGGGCCCAAGGAACTTTCGCCACCAGTTCTCACACGGTTTGACCAATCAGTTGCCGTACATGTTGAGTCTGCTTTTAGATGATCTGCCGACTGTTATCCGATACAGAGGGTAGAAAAGGTGACTCTTTAAGCGTGGAAAGACGCGGGCTGCTATTGGACACAGCGACGGCCGCCATAACTTTCGCGGCATCACTGGAAAGTTCAGATGCCGAGATGAGAGAGTGTGTGTGCGTGTGTGTGTGCGTGTGGGAGAAGAAAGAAATAACGTTTTTAGCGGCGGCCGTCACCGTCCGTTCGTTGGATGAAAAGGAAACAGGTAAACGGAAACGGAAACGGATAAGATGGGTTGGAATAAAAATAGGGGCACGTACCTTGCGCTGTTGGCCCGGACGACGCACGAGGTGCCTGAAGAGGAGACCCAGAGGACGTCGAGGTATAGATGGGAGAGGGCGGCGCCGAAGGAATGTGTGAGGGCGTCTTGGAGGGTGTGGCGGATGTGTAGCGCGTCTGTGGTGTCTTGAGGGGACGAAATGGAGAAGCGGATGTAGTGATAAGTTTGTGGGAGGGGGTGACGGATAGGTGCAGCTGTTGAAGTCGTCATTGCTTTTGCTCAATCTCAATCTCAGAGGAGAAAGAGAGGATCCGTGAGACGAGGTCATGTGATTGACGCGAAATCCAACCTTTGCTTCCGAGTCAACTCCGAGTCCCACCACACACACATAGATGTCAGAGTTCATAGAAGTCATAGAGATCTCTGGCTCGGATGAGGATGATATCCTACCAGGGCCCGTGCCGCCGAGGTGACTATCCCCACTCTATCCCCACGTTCCAAGCCACCGCGTATTAATCCCCAAGCAGACGAAGAACCTCTTCGCTTTCCGCTATCCCATTCGCAGCACCGCGGTCACACCCCTCCAAAAGGTCATCTGGTGGTGATACCCAAGGCGTAGAGTCGGACGTTGTCCGGTGCGCTTGCGAACTTTGTCGGTCACTCTCCCTGGAGTTAACCAGTCGAGTTGTCCGTACGTAGATCCCACTATCGCCCCGACAAACCCGGACTCGAACGCGCACGCGTGCGCCGCATAGTGTACAGCAGCTCTGACTCTGACTCGGACTCGGGCTCGGAGGGATTGCTCCCAAAGATAGAGACGGCACGCCCGGGCGATAATGCCAACGACGACGACGGCGTTATCGAGATCACTGATAGTTCAGAGGAGGATGACGACAATCATCCGAGCGGCCTCAAGCGGCCTGCTGCTGCTTCTGCTCGCATCGGGGTCGCGTTGGTGTCGCTGCCACCACCCATGCCCGAACATTCCCGTGACCCATTCGACGATGGCGATGGCGATGGCGATCACGGTCTTCTCGTCCTGTAAGCCGATTCCCCCCCCTTTTTGGTTGTCGGTTGGGTCATGAGGCAGGACTACGAATCCCATAGGAATGAACCCAAAAGCGCCCGAAAGCCACTACGACGTCCGCAGACGCCTCGGACGGCTAGCCCTGATGATCCGCCTGCCGTTGCGGATAAGGACACGCACGCTCTCGTAAAAGCGTTCTCTACGCTTTCGTCGTTGACCACGCTCACGGATTCGGACTCTGAGAAGACGCGTGTCGTGAATGAGGTCAACGATTCTCCATCTGCCATTCGCAGTAGCCGCATTCCAGAGAACACGCTGCTGCTGCTGGATGCGACACCGAAAATACCGACGGCGATAACAAGAGCCAAGACAAAGTCTACTACGCCGGGTCAGAAAACCCCGCGGACTTCGAAGAAGGCGCTGGAGCTGGCGCAGCAGGCGGAGCGCGCCGCGTACGCGCAAACTCTCTTTGACGAACTCAATCGGACCGTGTTCGCTGGCGGACTTCCGGTCGAGACGGCGTTGATCTGGAGCAACCGTCTTCTGACCACGGCTGGCCGCGCTCGATGGCATCGGTAGGTTTCGAGTTCGCGATTATTTGTATTCGGGTCGAACCCCCCCTCATGGTTCTATCGCGCCACTTTTGTTCTACCTCCCAAGATCAAACGAGGGCGTGCACACGACCTCGATCGAGCTCGCCACTAAGATTCTGGACTCGAAAGGCAAGTCGAGGCAGGGCCTCTGGGGCGGCAGTTTTTCTCTTCTTACCAGATGGATCGGATGGCGTCTTCTTACGGTTTTTTTTTCACGCAGAACGCATCCGAAACACGCTATCACATGAAATGTGCCATCTTGCCTGTTGGGTTATCAATCAGGATCCGAAGGAAGGCCATGGGAAGGCCTGGAAAACGTGGTGGGTGACTTGCCTTCGGATCCGGCGCGTTGGTCATTGATCTCCCTTCCACTGACCTACTCGATCTATCTCCCATTAGGGCGGCAAAAGTGATGCGCAAGCGACCGGATATTGACATTTCGGTATGCGCGCTATTTTGAGGGACAGGGCGTCGCTTACGGGACTCTTTTGGTTCCGTGTGGGGACACCCATCACATTCATAATTGTCATTTGCAGACACGGCACAATTATGAGATATCGTATCCCTACGAATGGGGTGAGCGTTTAGACGAAACCCTTGGCCTCTTCTTTTTTTGGTTTGTTCCCAGTGGTGCGGTACCGCTAACCCGATATGTCCGTAGAGTGCGAGAACTGCGCCAAAACGTGCGTTCATCATCCTGCTCCTCGATTGCGACTGTTTGTCTCACGGATATCTGTAGATACGGTCGTTTTAGCAAATCCATTCGTCCAGATGAAGTCGGTGCGTGTGCCCCTTCCCCCCCCCTTCAGGGATATCGCGACCGTGCCTGTCCTCGCGAGTCGTAGATAAGGAAGGACTGATTTGATCGCTTGCATTTGCTTCATATTAGTTTGTGGAGCGTGCAAAACGGGCACGTTGCACCCACTATTCACTGTTCGCACTCGAAAGTCGCCGTCGAAGCCGACGACGGCGGCCAATGGTCGACAGGCCGCAACATTGCCGCGTGGTGCGTTGTTTGTATCTTATATATCATCGATTTTGAGTTTGGGCGGCTGTTTTTTTTTTGCGTTCTGTCGTGTCGTTCGTTTGTGTTTTGCTGAAAGGGGCTTGCTTCGTTTCGTTCGTGTTATCGCCCCCTCCCCCCCTCTCATTAATATGTCAGATTCCCCACGCTTGGCGACGGTGCCTCTTGGACCTGTCAATGTGTTCACGGGCATGAGAATGCCGGGATCGTTCAATTTTGGCGATGATGGGGCTGAATTAGACGCGTTGGTCGTGGGTATTCGCGGGCTAGAGGTGGAGGAGGCCGATGGTGTATGATGATTTTTGAGGCGTAGTGCGTAAATATCTGCTGTTGCTCGGTCCCAAATGCCACTTCTATCGTGCCTATCTATCTATCTATCTAGATAAGGAGTCGTCGCTTGCGAAAAAATAAATATGAATAATGACCCAAAAAATAATAATCTGAAGGGAAGAGGGGTCATCGGTCACCGGCGGTGGCGTTCTGGCTGGACCCCTGGACCCACCCACAAATCCCCTAAGACCGACCTTCCCTTTTTGAGTGCCCCGGGATTGCTCTCTCCTCGCCGTTATCACTGTATCATATTGGAGTTGCGCCACTGACGTCACCCGAGTATCTCAACTTGGCCAGCCAACGAACTTCGCCGTCCGAGCCCGAGTCAGGAGATTGTTCTGGCTGCGCTTGCTCGCTTTTGTTGGTAGGGAATCGGAGTTACAGAAAATCCCCCCGTATCATTATCGTTGGGCCCTTTTTGGGAACATTACATAATTTGCAAAGGAACCGACACCTTCATCAGCTCAGCCAGTCAGTCAAGGGTAGGTAGGCACAGTTACAGTCATCGGGTCAGGCCAATAAAGTACTCTCAAAATCACTGGTTTCATTGGGGTTTTCATTATGTAAGCTGATAAGCCGAAAGGTGATTGGACGGGACGGACCTGATGCGGTTGAGTTTGATAGATATGTATGATAGCACTGACCAAGGCATAGTAGAAGTGGCGTTCGGAAATGAAACCGAGGCGCGTGTTTTTTTCTTGTTCTGCTTTGCGCTCTTGCATTGTCTTGCGCTTACGCCAATACAGCAGTACTAGAAGAATGCTAGTAGTGCCAGTGGGGTCCTTCTTCACCTTCGATTCGTTGATCGTTGATGAGGACACTAATCGACGATTTGTATGGGTCTGCGGCTCCACCGCATGCACAGCCTGAGCCTGATAAGCTCAGTGCTCTGATTCGGCTTATCTAGGGTCCTACTAGTACTGTACTAGTACGACGGCGAGGGTTCATGATTAATTATCGCCCTTTCGTTATTAGCGACCGCTTGGGATGGGTGGCACTCATCGCGACTGCTCTTGCTCGAGTATGGAATGGTTGAAACTTTACTGGGATTCTCTGGGGGCCACCGCATCTCGCAGCTGGGGCATCAATTTCAAAAACAGTTCCTGCGGTCGTCATCATTTCACTACTAGTACTTGTCGCTTGGCGTTGGCGTCAGAGCCAAAGTGGCCCGCCGCGGCATCTGGCCTTGCAAAGCATGCGTGCTTTTTAGAGATTGGAGTTCTGTTGGAACCCTTCGTGCTTATATGCAGTGCGAGAGTGTTCGAGAGGGATGTGATCGTCCTGCACAGCGAGAGCTCGGCGTACGCACGCACGCACGCACGCGGGGTTGCGCGGTAATTGCTAATTAATGATCTGCCAGTGTTCCATGCGTCGGTTGAAGGACTCTGTCAGTATTGTTACGGTCGTCGGGAGATAGATATTGGTGGGTATGCTCGCCACTCCAACATCTTTGTTTTGGGGTGAAGCATTTCTAGGGCTTGCTTTCGGCGAACGGGATATTATTTTTCCATTGCGACACTTCCACGACCTACTACCCTTCGACGTGGAGTAAATACGGCCACGATGGCCTTGCGGTAATCGTGGTATCTCTCCACGTCGTCCTTGGGACAAAAGCATGTCATTGTTGCCATTTTTTAATAACAACTTCATCAGTTTTAGAGCGGTTGGAGAGGTAGTAATAATTAGGATGACTTCAGAGGAAAAAGAGAGCGACTGTACAGGAAAATCACATTGGGGATTTGAGACACAAGGCATGATGCATAATATCGAGCCGCACTGGCCCGCACACTCCTCTCAAGTTGATCACCTCGAGCATAGCTCAATCAAAGACGAGACAGACCACCGGGGGTGAGAAAATATGACTGGGTCGAACCGACGGGGCCGTGGTGGGGCAGAGAGGAACAGTCATTCTACGATTGCGCCCGAGGACGCTCCCTGTCCTTCTTTCACGGTGCCTGATCATCACCACGCATGGTGCCGGGCTCTTGGAACCGATCTAGCCATTATTATCACCACATTATCCTACAGTCGTCTATCTGAATTCCACAGTTGACGTGGCGTAGCCCTGTCAAACTATTGCGACCGGAGATGGAGCTTAATTGTCAGTGGTGTGGCGCATAGCAGGTTGTGGAGGCTGGTGAGACATACATGGTAGGACCCTGCGCCCTCGAACGTTGTTGGACTCCAATTCGAGAAGGAATTTATCCTGTGGTGCTTGCTGACTACCATCACCTTTCTCGGAGGGCTGCGGACCATTTCCTTACCAGCTATTTCTGGAGCTCAGAGATAAGCTGGCTGACCGAAGGGCTGCAATAAATGATGTGTGAACTCATTTGGCAAAGTGAAAAATTAAGGAGTCGTTCGAGTCGTGGGTCGTATGTTGACTCGAAAGCTGGCCAGCTTGGCGGCCGCGCCCCGTCGTATCACAGAGATAGTAGTCTCACTCAGACATCGACGCTAACCCCAACAAGTAGGCAAGGCGACATGAACCCACGTGCTTGCTTGTTAGACATTCATGGGCATTGTTATATTGAGACCTGCATCGTGAATTCCGTGGCGTGGATACTTCAAGGACGACGAAGCAGACTCGGAACGCTTCGTGTGTCCCAATTGCGGTATTGCCTTTTTTCATGGGGGTATCTCTTGACTTCCCGACGCACGACTGGGCCACGAGAGCCGTTCCGAACTGCGATAGTGCTAGAACCATCTGCAGAGCCACAATTTCCACTCTCGCTGAAGGGATCCATCGTCAGCACCAGGAAGGAAGGAAGGAAGGCTTATCAAACCCAGAAGTCGGCATACCCTTCGAGTGAGGAAACCGCACGTTAACAGTAGAGCATATACGATTCCTTTCCAAGTGGGTGCAACCAGTTTCGGATATCATCGGCTCGTAGCAAGTCCCTTATACTATGCCGCACTAGGCGAACCACTGCGGTTGTGCAGGGCACCTGGCTACCGGATATGCACATGTAGTGCAGTTTCATGGTAGACCGTTTATGGGGTCACGCATAGTAACAGCACAGCATAGGGAGGCTTGCTTAACTTGCGCGTGTGACATCCAAATGGCGCGAGCATTTCCCCGCAGCAGTTTGATTCTCTTGCACGAGGCATCACAATACTTTCATTGAGTTTCCAGGTGTCTCTGAGTTCCCTAGGTGGATATGAACATGGCGCGGAAAGAAATGCGTTAGTCGATTTGGTACCAGATTCGTGGTATCTCGAGCGTGCACTGACAACAGCGCATTCGCTGATGAAACAGCGTTTGAATTCCGTACCTGATCTTGCCGTGGCATATAGTGATATGCGAAATGCTGCTATCATGCCAGCTATGTCGGTACAGCCGAATGACTGCGATTTATGAAGGGTGTCGAGCAGGTCATTGGAAATGAGGGGATTCGAGTCAATAGGCAGGAATCAACTGACCAAAACAAGGAACCCATGGACGAACACCATGTCACATATTATCGAGACGGGCAGTCCCATCAAACAGACATGTGTAGAGGCCATTATAAAGGAAAGAATGGTCGTGACAACTGCGACGGTTGAAGCTAGATTTCACTTGTGTTGCGGGTAAGCTGAGGAGCGATCTGAGTGCCACTGGAGCTTTGTTATCTCACGCGGCGTTATTATGTGCTATTTCCGAGCCCGGGCCGGTTCGGGAGTCCTTGACGACAACAAGAACCTCCAAGTTAACCATGACCGCGGCGGGTCTGGTCAGAACTACTGTATTGCTACTACCCTCGAGACCATACAAATAAGTAGAGATGCGAAACGAGCTCTCCGCCTCCCTTCCACCTTTCCCTCAACGCTCAGACTTGGAGTGAATGACAGACACTGGCACTTACAAGGGCCCGACTAGTAATGCCTTCGCGCCTCCAACGGTCGGCTTCTCATTTCCAGCGTGCATCTCAGCATGGACCTGGGTGAGCACCACTACATTGTTTTGTTTATTTTGTCTCAACCTGACCGGGCCCATATCCAAGTCATTCAACAGCCTGATCCAGAGCCCTTGCGAAGTCGCTTCACATTTAGAATCTTCGTGCTACGGGGGTCGTAAGCTCTCTTGTCCTTGTTCTAACACTTCACGTTGCTAATTCTGTGACCGGTACCTCAGAATATACAATCGACCCATTACAGGATAATCGTTCGTACAACGGCCCTCTCTACGGAGAGAGTAATTCGTGCAAATGCAACACCGTCGTATATTCTCTTGTCAGTGCCTGTGGCGCATGCCAGGGATCTACCTGGATAACGTACGCATTCCCCTGAATTTACAAGCAAACGATGCCGATGAAATCATGCCAGATGGTCTCAATGGTCGTTTAATTGTTCTGACACATACGAAGCTTCAGATAATACGTTGGTGGATTTCCATCCCCCATCGGTCCCATACACCATCTAATCCTGCTCTTTGCCTCCCATGATACTCCTCTGACACATCGGTGCAGATTTCCTAACCCAATTCCCAACGGGACGCGGGTGCCCCACTGGGCGTATCTTGACGTGACAGTGGGTTTTGTGTCTGCATGGTCTTGGTGCTGAAAATTTCCTCACTCGAAATGGCGCAGACTTCTGACACTTGGAATGCCACCGCAGCAAAAAACGCCGGTGGTAAGTTGGCATGGTGATATCAGAACCTCCCCCATTAACTCCTCATTCTTCATTCTGTTGACATGCAGATTCTCCCGAAGTTTCTCCGACACCTGTCTCGCAAATCCAGGGGGCGTCACTAACAGCTTCAGCGACTTCTCAGAGCTCTTCTATAAACCCCAGCAATAGTATTTCGATACATGTTTCGACAACTCAAGCGCCATCAACAGCATCAGGGGTTTCTCAGAGCCCCTTCTCAAGCCCCAGCTTAAACAGGAACAAATTACATGCAGGACAAATCGCCCGCGTTGTTGTGGGTGTCATAGGCGCCACAATGCTGATTACCGTCATCTTCTGGTGCTTCCGGCGTCGACGCAGGCACGCAGAGGAGCAGCCATCTCCATTAGTAGACGATACGACACATATGGAAGAAGCAGGGGGTCTACCAGACCCTGACCCTCCCATGCCAATTCAGTACTATGTACGTGCTCTGACTTGCACTTAACTCTTGCTTATATCGTACTTATTATTCTGGCATTTGGCGTGAAATACTTCGTGACTCGTCAGGATCCATCTGACCCGAGCACGTTCCCGCAACCTATCGTGTTTCCCACGATGCCCGCACCCCAGACCACGCCGAGTGGCGGAAATGGTCAGGGCACCAGGTCAACTGGTACAAATGTCAGGACAACGTACGGCGGCCTGCCGCTTGTTTGATTCAAAGACGAGTTTGCCTAGCCCCTGAATGAGTCCGAAGGACGTGCGAGAATGCGAAGAAAGGTAAATGGAGCACGGGGCGTTGCGCAGAAGCGGAATATGTCAGCCGGAAGCGAGGAAGAGGCGAGAGAGACAAATTTCGAACAGATGGACTCATCGTCGTTTGGCCTATTTATACGCAATTTACCTTGCTCGCTATACAATCAAACACGAACCCGAGTGTAAAGGAATAGGAAAAATGAAGAATGAAGGTTGTAAGATAAGTTTGAAACAGTGCAGCTTGCGCCTTTGTCTCACATCTGCCATCGCGCCATTTAACCCCTCCGAGCTATGGTCTATTAGAAAACCGTTGTGCTGAAGGCTGCTGTTGCGAGTAGGATCAAGCAGACTAGAGCAGGGATAAAAAGGGAGAGGAAAGGGATGGAGACGAGACAGAGACCGGAGGGTGGTTTATATACATGTCGCTGTAACAATTACGGGGTATCGTAGAATTCTGGGTGACGGGCGGGTAGTAAGTACGAGAGGCACTGGCCATGGCGATCGTCCTCCAACATCTCGGTCTGTGTTTCGGGAGAAGGATTTCCACGACTTGCTTTCGGCGGACGGGATATTTGACATCTCCACGGCCCACACTTCGACGTAGAGTAAATACGGTCACGATGGCCTTGCGGTAATCGTACTGTCTCTCCACGTCGTCCTTGGGGCAAAAGTCTATGTAATTGTCGTCAGTTTTAGATCGGTTGGAGAGGTAGTAAGAATTAGGATGACTTCAGAGGAAAGAACGAGCGAGTGTACAGGAAAATCACATTGGGGATTTGAGACGCAAGGCATGATGCATAATATCGAGCCGCACATTCCTCTTAAGTTGATCACCTCGAGCATAGCTCAATCAAAGACGAGACAGACCACCGGGGGTAAGAAAATATGACTGGGTCGAACCAACGGGGCCGTGGTGGGGCAGGGGGGAACGATCATTCTACGC
>Ga0209488_10003875_pt1 | contig 11866 bp, 10 predicted proteins | sample Rivendell_Oct201_8_FD_188349 | JGI IMG/M metagenome (GOLD analysis project Ga0209488, IMG submission 188349) | Vadose zone soil microbial communities from the Eel River Critical Zone Observatory, Northern California, USA -... | ecosystem: Environmental > Terrestrial > Soil > Vadose zone >...
CATTCTTGGAATTCTTTCCAGGGCAAGCCAGTGTTGGTGAGCTTCTTTTTTTCGGAATGCCTGCCTTGCGTTCAAGAGATTCCGACGCTAAACGAATTCGCTCAGCGCAACCAAGGCGTCGGCGTGCTGGCGATCACTTTCGACGACCCCGCAACCGCAATCAAATTCGTCGCCAAGCACCCACTTGAATGGCCGATCGTGGCCGACGCTGGAAAATTCATCGAAGAGCTGGGTCTACAGACTTATCCAACGTTGCTGCTGGTCGGTTCCGATGGGCGTTTGCTCGGGTCGAAGACAGGCGGCATCATGGGTCCCGGTCAGGACGGTTCCGAAAGACTCGCGCTCGAGACTTGGGTCGGCAAACTTCTAAAGTAAGGACGCTGCCGGCGCCGTCACGCACCTGCGGAGTTCGGATCGCGCCACGCGCGTTCGAACGGCAAGCGCCACGCGTGCGGCGCCACCAACTGGTGAATTGCGTTGGGTCCCCACGAATCGGGCGCATACAAGCGAACCGGCGGCGGCGCTTCAATCAATGGACTCGACACCTCCCACAGGCGTTCGATGCCCTCCGCGGTCGTGAACAGCGTGTGATCGCCGCGCATCGCGTCGAGGATGAGACGCTCGTACGCTTCCAATACGTCGCCGACCAACCCGGTGTCGTGCATGGCGAACTGCAAACTCAGCTTGTCCAACTTCATTCCCGGTCCCGGACGCTTGCCGTAAAACGACAACGACATCTTGGATGCGTCCGCCAAGTCGAACGTCAAATGATCCGGGCCGCGCGCGCCCACGCCGGAGTCGGCCGGAAACATGCTCTTCGGCGGCTCGCGAAATGCGATCGAAATAATGCGCTGTCCTTCCGCCAGACGTTTTCCGGTGCGCAAGTAAAACGGCACGCCCGCCCAACGCCAGTTGTCGATGGAACACTTCAGCGCGATGAATGTTTCCGTGTCCGATTCCGGTGACACTCCCTTCTCCGCTCGATAGCCGATGTACTGCCCGCGAACGACATCGGCGGGTTGGATCGGCAACATACTGCGAAATACCTTGTTCTTCTCTTCGCTGATGGGTTTAGGCGCCAAATGCGTCGGCGGCTCCATCGCCATGAATCCGAGGATTTGAAACAGATGCGTCACCACCATGTCGCGGTAGGCGCCGGTGGTTTCGTAAAATGCGGCGCGTTTGTCGAGACTCAGTTTTTCCGGCACGTCGATCTGCACGTGATCGATGAAATTGCGGTTCCAAATCGGCTCGAACAACCCGTTCGCAAAGCGGAACGCCAAGATATTTTGCGCGGGCTCCTTGCCGAGAAAATGATCGATGCGAAAGATCTGCTCCTCGGCAAACACTTCGTGCAGTTTGGAATTGAGCGACACCGCGCTCGCCAAATCCGTGCCGAACGGTTTTTCCATGATGATGTGCGAGCGCTCGACCAGGCCGGCTTCGCCCAGCAGACGCACCGCCGATAACGCCGCGTTCGGGGGCACGCTGAGATAGTGCAAGCGACGGCTCTCGCCGGCGAATGACCGCTCGGCTTTCTCCACCGCCGCTTTGAGCGCACCCGCACCGGCGGTCAGCGAAACGTAGTCGAGGCACTTAGCGAAGGCATTCCAATCGGCGTCGCCGATCTTGCGGCTCGCAAAGTTGTCGATGGCCTTGCGCGCAAAGGTACGAAACGCTTCGACATCGATCTCGTCGAGCGACACACCGATGATGCGGCACTCCGGAATGAATCCGGCGCTCGACAGATGAAACAATCCCGGCAGGAGCTTGCGACTGGCAAGATCGCCGGTGGCGCCCACGAGCGTCACGACTTGCGGAAATTTGGGCCCGACGCCGGCGGGGATTTTTGCCATTGACATTATTCCTGCGTCTTTGTGGCCACGGCGGGATTTTTCATCGACCGATCGATCGCGGATGCGCGAAGCGCGAACGCATCCGCCGCTAGCGACTGAATCGCTTTCCAATCGCCGCGTTGAATGAGCGTGCGTGGCGCGACCCACGAGCCGCCCACGCAACGCACATTGGACAACGCGAGATAGTCGGGCGCGGTCGCACGCGTGATGCCGCCGGTGGGACAAAACACAACATCGGGTAGCGGCGCGCCAATCGCACGTAACATTGCGACACCGCCGGCCTGTTCCGCCGGGAATAATTTGAGCGCATCGAATCCAGCAGCGCGCGCACTGATCACCTCTGAAGGCGTCATGACACCCGGCAACAATGGAAACTGCACTGTGCGCGCCGCCGCGATCAGTTCGCCGGATAGACCGGGACTCACGCCGAATTGGGCCCGCGCAGAATTAGCGGCATTAAAATCCCGCGCCTGCGTTAGCGTGCCGGCCCCCACGATGGCGTCAGGCAACGCTTCGCGCACGCGCGCGATGGCGGCGAGCGCGACGTCGGTGCGCAACGTAATTTCCAACACTCTGAGCCCCCCATCGAACAGCGCCTTGCATAGCGGCACAGCATCTTCGATGCGCTCGATGGTCAACACCGGAATCACCGGCGCGAGCGACATGATTTCCCGAATCGCAATCAACTGAACACCTCAGTTAGCAGCAATGCCGATACTCATCGCGCCGCTTTCGGCGTCCGAAACGCCGGCACGGAATCCGCCAAACAACTCTCGGCCGCTGCCGTGTGTGGAGAGCGGCTTGCCCGGCCGTTCGTTCGCGCGGCGTTGCCAAACTTCCGCCGCGACCAACGCATTCAACTCGCCGCGCACGGAATCCAACCGCACGACATCGCCATCGCGCAATTTTCCCAACGCTCCGCCCGCTAAACACTCGGGTGAAACATGAATCGCAGCCGGCACAGCACCGGAAGCGCCCGACATGCGGCCATCAGTAAGCAGCGCAACGCGAAAACCCTTGTTCTGCAACACACTCAAAGTCGGCGTCAGTTGATGCAACTCCGGCATGCCGTTCGCGCGCGGACCTTGAAAGCGGACGGCCACGACGCAGTCGCGATTCAGTTTGCCCGACTTAAACGCTTCGATGACATCCTGTTGCTCGTCGAAGATCAACGCCGGCGCTTCGACCACGCGATGTTCAGGTTTGACCGCGGAGGTCTTGATGACCGCCCTGCCCAAATTGCCCGACAACAACTTCAGACCGCCGTCTGCGCTAAACGGATTTTGCAAGGGCCGCAACACCTCCAGGTCGCCGCTTTCTCGGGGCGCCTCGCGCCACGCCAGTCCCGCTGTCGATAACCACGGTTCCCGCGTGTACTCGAATAACGAACCGCCGCCCGACGTGATCGCATCCGCATGCATCAGCCCTCCCGCCAACAATTCGCGGATCACAAATCCGGTGCCGCCGACTTCATGAAAGCGATTGATATCCGCGTGCCCGTTCGGATACACACGCGCCAACAACGGTACGACGTCCGACAACTCACTGAAGTCGTTCCAGTCGATGCGGATGCCCGCGGATGCGGCGATCGCGATCAGATGGATAGTGTGATTCGTCGAACCGCCGGTTGCGAGCAAACCAACTATTGCGTTGACGACACATCGCTCATCGACAACTTGGGCGAGGGGTCGATAGTCTTTTCCCAGCTTGGCCAGCTTGGTAATACTGGCAACTCGACGCGCCGCCGCGGAAGTCAGCGCGTCGCGAAGTGGCATGCGGGGCTGCACGAAAGCGGCGCCGGGCACATGGAGTCCCATCACTTCCATCAACATCTGATTGCTGTTTGCCGTCCCATAGAACGTACACGTTCCCGGCGAGTGATAGCTATCGGCCTCCGAGGCGAGCAATGTGGAGCGATCGGCTTTGCCCTCGGCGTACAAACGCCGGATACGCGCCTTATCCTGATTCGCTTTTCCGGTCGGCATCGGACCGGCCGGCACAAACAGTGTGGGCAAGTGACCGAAGGCCAACGCACCGATCAACATGCCCGGAACGATCTTGTCGCACACGCCCAGGCACAACGCGGCGTCGAACATGTTGTGCGACAACGCGACCGCGGTGGCCATCGCAATCACATCGCGGCTGAACAGCGACAGTTCCATCCCGGACTGACCTTGAGTAATGCCGTCGCACATGGCCGGTACGCCGCCGGCAAATTGCGCGACAGCGCCCACCTCGCGCGCCGCGAGCTTGATCAACAGCGGATAATTCTCAAGCGGCTGATGCGCCGAGAGCATGTCGTTGTACGCGGAAACGATGGCGATGTTCGGCCAGCGCGCGCCTTGCAGACGCTCCTTGTCTTCGCGATCGGACGCCGCAAAACCATGCGCGAGATTCGTACACGACAATCGTTCGCGCGCGGTATGGTCTGTCGCGGCCAGTTGCATGCGCTGCAGGTAATCGGCGCGCGGGGTTGCGCTGCGCTCGCGGATGCGATCGGTGACGGTACGCACCGTCGAATTCAAGGGCTCACACGCCGGATCGGTGGGCGGATCACTGGACGGATCACTGGGCAGAGTCGGCATCGTGACGGATTTAGCACGACGCCGTTCTAGCGTCGCGCTGATACTAACACCGAGTTTGCGCGAAGCTTAAGGCGCTAGCGGAAATTCAATCCTGCAAGCGCTTTCAATGCGCATTGCACCAACTCGGTCCGAGACGCTTTTTATTTGCACCACGATGAAAGCGCTTTCACGCGCGTCCAGTGAAGGACGGATCGTTTCGAGTGACGGAAGCGTCGTCCGGCTAGCTCACGCCGTCAATCGCGTTGGTGAGTTGGCTTGTCCGTTTAGAAGCACGCCCCGCGGTTTCATCGCGGCGTTTTCGGATAGCGAACAACCGAACGTCTCGCTCAAGCGCTTGCGCGAAATCCCCGCGTAGTCGTTCGCGACGGTCGGCGCTGCTCTCTGCGTGAAGCGTTGGCCCAGGAATTCATTCCACCGTTTGCTTTTCAGTCGTCTGTTGTCCATGGCGATCTCGTCTTGATTCGTCACCGCTGCAATACATAATCCGACTTCGAGTCTTTGACATAGCATCGGGTAGTCGCGCCCCGTTTGCTCGCACGAAGAACTGCATCGCGTGTGCCGCTCCGGCATTCAAGCAAGCAAATGCAATCACATACGACGCGCTGGGGAATTCACGGCAGCTGTGTGCACGTGCAACAACGTAAACACTTTCGACTGAGGGTTCGCGTAGTGGCTAAGAAATGTCGAGACGTTCTGACGCGAAGGATGGGCATGAATCCGGTTTTGCGTCGGGAGTGCCCCCTGGAAACCGTCCTTAGCGCGCCAGTGAACTCTGCAACCTTTTGGCAGTTCCCCGCGTCGCAATCGAACGCAAAGGCGATATCGAGAAGCTAGCGCGGCAATTCGGTTTGCGGTCACAGAACAGGGATGCGAACATGATTCTTCAAGTCGACCCAGATGCCTCCGCGTTAGTGCGCGGCGCCGCCGTGGCAGTTTTATTTCTGCACATCGCCGGAGGCAGCGTCGGAATCCTCTCTGGCGCGGCGGCGCTAACATTTCGCAAAGGCGAGCGCCTGCATCGATTGGCTGGAAACGTCTTCTTCGTTTCCATGCTGACCATGGCCACGATTGGAGCGACTGTGTCGCCTTTTCTACCGACGCCGCGGTGGGACAATCGGCGCGGCCTCGCTCTTTCTCGGACAGCCGCAGCTCTTTTCCAAATCCGTACACGCATCCGGAATACTTTTCGTGCCGGAAGTCGCCGTGCTGGGGGCGCTGATTTTCTGGATGATCCGCATTCGCTTCACGAAACGCGGCCGGCAAGTCCATTTAACCCCAACTTGAGTTTCGAGGCGTTGAAGTATAAGGTCGGTCGATGGTCGCCGATGCGGCGCTCGATGCGATAGTCGATGCATTAATCGATGTTTTAAGAAGGAACGAGACTCGATGCAGGGGATTGTTTGCCATCGCGCGGCAGCGCGACTAGATAAGAACACTATCGCACCGGAACAGGAACGCGACTCACGGTGAAGTATTTCCCCCTTATCTGGGCAGGATTGCGGCGCAAGCCGGCGCGTTCCATTTTCACGTTGCTCTCCGTGGTCGTCGCGTTCCTGCTGTTCGGCATGCTGCAGGGAATCAACGCGGGATTCGCCAAAGTCATCGCCGATCAACATCTCGATCGGTTGCTCACCGATCCGCGCGTTCCCGGCGGCGCACCCATCCCGATAGCTGATTTGCAAATGATCGAAAAAGTGCCGGGCGTCACCGCCATTGCGCCGCGCGCAATATTCTTCGGCGCGTATCAACAGCCAAAGAACGGCATTTTCGCTTTGGCGACCTTTCCCGATCGCTGGTTCGCGGTGCGTCCCGAGTTTGTGATGCAGAAGGAGCAACTCGACAGGCTGCTCAAGACGCGCGACGGCATTGCCGTCACCGTCGCAATGCAAAAGCAGTATGGGTGGAAAATAGGCGATCGAATTCCAATTCAATCGCGCATCCTGAAACAGAGCGGCAGCGGCGAATGGGTTTTCGAGTTGGCCGGCGTATTCGACAATACCGACAATCCCGGCTTGGGATTTCTTGCGTTGATCAACTACGCCTACTTCGATGAGGCGCGCGCCAAAGATCGCGGCACCGCGGATCGTTTCATCGTTCGGATTAGCGATCCTAAGCGATCGACGCAAACGGCGGCCGCTATCGACAAGCTGTTTGCGAATTCTGTGCACGAAACTCGCACGCAATCCGAAAAGGAGCAGGCTCAGGCGCAGCTGAAGCAAGTGGGCGACATCAATTTCTTCACAACCGCGATCGTTGGCGCGGTGTTCTTCACGCTGTTGTTTCTCACTGCCAACACGATGATGCAATCGGTGCGTGAGCGCATTCCCGAATTCGCCGTGCTCAAGACCATCGGTTATTCCGATGCGAGTGTTTTGATGTTGGTTCTGGTGGAGGCGCTGTGCCTCTGTGTGTTCTCCGCCGCGATCGGGTTGGCGATTGCGATGGCGATCTTCCCGACCCTGACCAGTATTTTCGGCGGCTTCAAGTTGGAGTGGGCCGTGATTGCGAGCGGCATCGTTGCCGCCGTGATGGTGGCGCTGCTGAGCGCGTTCCTGCCGGCGTGGCGCGTCAAGCAACTCCGCATCGTCGATGCGATGGCAGGCAGGTAACGCTCCATGAGCGCAGTCACGCAAATCACCGCGGTCAGTCTGCTCAACCTGCGCAATATCCCTAAGCGCGTCGGCACATCGCTGGTGATTGTGATCGGCATAGCCGGCGTAGTCGCCGTCTTGATTTCCGTGTTATCGATGTCGATCGGCTTTAGAAAGACCATCGATAACAGCGCTCGCGCGGATCGCACCATCGTACTGAGTCAGGGCGCCGATTCCGAAGCTGCGAGCAATCTATCGCGCGCCAACGCGCTCAGTATCGTCGACGCACCGGGCGTCAAGAAAGGATCGAGCGGAAAACCCATCGCCTCCGCGGAAACATTAATCGTCGCGCCGGTTGCCAGAAAGGGCGATCGTTCCGAGGCGTATGTCACGTTACGCGGCGTCGGATCCGAAGCATTTGCGTTGCGACCCGAAGTTAAGTTGGTTGCCGGCAGAATGTTTCAACCCGCCGTACATGAATTACTCGTAGGACAATCCGCATTAGCGCAATTCGCCGACTTGGACATCGGCAGTCGCATCACTTTGCGCGAGGGTGAGTGGACCGTGGTCGGAATCTTCACGAGCGAAGGCAATTCGCACGAATCCGAATTAATGGCCGACGCGGATACGGTGCTCTCGGCGTATGCGCTGACGTCTTTCAACAGCCTAACGGTACTACTCGACTCCCAGGCGTCGTTCGGCGCGTTCAAGGATGCGCTGACGACCAACCCTGCGCTAACCGTCGATGCGAAGACCGAACCTGAATATTTCGCCACCGTGTCAAAACCGCTCAATCGAATTCTCGATTTAGTGGCGACGACGATCGGCGGCATCATGGCGATCGGCGCGCTGTTCGGTGCGCTCAACACGATGTATTCCGCGGTGAGCTCGCGGTCCACTGAAATTGCCATGCTGCGCGCCATCGGTTTCGGCGGCGGTGCGGTCGTGGTATCCGTGTTGATTGAAGCCCTGTCGCTCGCATTGCTCGGCGCGATCGCCGGCGTCGCCACTGCGTATTTCGGTTTCAACGGTCATGCGATCAGCACCATCGGCGGCACCGTCGGCAATTCTCAGTTGGTTTATTCTCTAACTGTTAGCCCAAGGCTCATGGCGCTCGGCATGGCGCTCGCGTGCGCGATTGGTTTCCTCGGCGGACTCTTTCCCGCGATTCGCGCAGCGCGATTGCCGGTTGCAGCGGCGTTACGCGCAACTTAAAGTACTGGCAACTGGCAAGAGTTTGTTTCTTTATTCTGACTAGTCGCTAGTCGCCAGTCTCTAGTCGCTATTCTTATCCCACCGCGACCAATCGCGAACGCACTTGCGGCGCGCGCGTCGCTTGCGGAGCGGGTTGCTGAGGACGTCGGACTTGACGGCCGACATCGGCAATCGGATCAGCGACTTTCTGCTGCGGCGCCTGCGCAGGGAGCGTGGAACGTCCGTGCAGTCTCACCAGTAGTTCCGCTTCGTGTGTTGTGATTCCGCAATTCTTCATCAGCTCTTCTTTCTGCGCTCCGTTGCGGGCCAGGCGCGCGGCAATCTCGTAGCTGCGGCCGGCGTTCGTGGTTTGATTCGGCGACAAGCGTGCGTCGTGCGCGACGCGCTGGGCCGCGGAATCGACACGCTGCGCCGCTCCCTGCATGACTTCTTTCATGATGAGCAGATCGGAACGCACCAAATCCAGTTGCTCGAAAACACGTTGAGTGTCGCGTTGCGCGGTGCGGCGCCAGCGAAGGAAGCCCCAAGCAAACAACAAAAACGTGGCCGAAAGCGCGACGGCGCGTGCGGCGATCAACATAAATTCCAACGAGGGCGTGGCGAGCGAATGCAACATGGGGAGCTCCTGAACGGCGTCGGAATTCCGACGCTGACGATTCTGGAAAGGTAAGGAGCAGTATTCGTGCCAGCGCCTGCCGTTCGAGACGCGTGACACGAGACGCGTGACACGATCAAACAGAAATCTGAGAACTCCGTCGCTTCCGGCGTCTCGCGCCTCCTGTTTGTCCGCAATCCGCTCAACCCAACAGGTCACACATCACACTCTCTTCCTCCTTTCGTTCGCGTCTCGCGTCTCGTGTCCCGTGTCTCGACTCTATCTTGTCACGACGCTAGTGGCCCGCCTTACTCGCTGCTGCGGCAATCGGAGCAGTCTCTAGGATACCGTTCACACTCGCTCCGGCCGGCGGCTCATTCTTGCCGCGCTCGAGGCCGTAAGACCCCTCCGGCAATCCGTCGGTGCCGAGGACGACGAGCACCACCCGGCGATTGGCGTTGCGGCCGTCGGCAGTCGCGTTGCTCTTAGTCGGCCGCTGTTCGCCCAAGCCGATGACCGTCAACCGTTTTGGATCGAAGCCGCGCGCTGTAAAGAGATGCACGACCGTCGCGGCACGGGCGGCGGAAAGCTCCCAATTTGAGGGGAAAGCCGCCGTATTGATCGGCACGTTGTCGGTATGCCCTTCAACGCGGATTGGATTATCAAAGGGTTTGACGGCGTCGGCCAATTGCTGCAGCACGTTGATCGCCAATGGCGAAAGCGTTGCGGAACCGCTGCCAAATAGAATGTCCGTTTGAATTTCGACTTCGACCCAGAGACCGTGACGTCGCACGGACACGAGATTCTCGCGAATCAAACTGCCCATCGATTGCTCGACGTTGCGCGCCACCTGATCGAGCGCGGCGGCCGTTTTTTCCGCGGCCTGCGTGAGTTGTTGCGCGTCGAAAAACGAATGGCCGGGGTCTTTCTCGGGATCGCTCGCCGCCGGCTGCAACGCGCTCGCTGCGCGCGCATTGCCGCCCAGACCCCGCTGTTTGTCGCCGACCTGCACAGGCTCCATTGCACGCGGCTGTCCGGCAAACTCGGCGTTCAGTGCATCGGACAACACCCGGTACTTGCCTTCGTTGACCGACGACACCGCGTACATCACGACGAAAAACGCCAGCAACAAAGTAATCAAGTCGCCATAGGGAATCGCCCAGGCTTCCGGATTCATTTTTTCTTCGGGGCGACGGCGGCGCATGGCTAGGCCGTAGGCCGCAAGCTGTAGGCTGAAGTTCGAGACGCGAGACACGGGACGCGAGACACGACCGAATTCGAGCGCACTCTGATCGCGTCTCGCGTCTCGTGTCCCGTGTCTCGAATGATGTTCACCACAGATCGCTCACTACGTTCACTAGTGCAAGTAACCTTGCAGCTTGAGTTCAATGTTTCTCGGATTCTCCCCTTGCGCGATGGACACCAATCCTTCGATCATCATCTCGCGTTCTTGCGCCTGCGCTTGTACGACGCCTTTGAGTTTGTTTGCGATCGGGAGGAAAACCAGATTCGCGAGACCGATTCCGTACACCGTCGCGGCGAATGCCGCTGCAATGCCGTGACCGAGTTTGCTGGGATCGGCGAGATTTTGCATCACCGCCATCAGTCCGAGCACGGCGCCGATGATGCCCAGCGTCGGCGCGTACACGCCCATGCCTTCGAATACTCGCGCCGCGCGCGTGTCGGCCTGTTCGCGATTCGTCAGCTCCACTTCCATCACTGTCCGCACCGCTTCGGGTTCGCTGCCGTCCACCACCATCTGCAGACCCTTGCGCAGAAACTCATCGAGCGCCGGATCTTCGAGCATTGGCTCCAGCCCCAATAATCCAAGTCGCCGCGCCTCGCTGCTCCACTGCACAATCGTGTCGATCAGCGCACCGCCGTCATGTGCCGGCGGTCTGACAATCCACGGAAGCAAATTCAATGCGCGCTTCATCGCCGTGAGCGAGGTTTGCACGCAGATCGCCGCGATCGTACCAAGCACGACGACCACAAACGCAGCCAAGGAAACGAGCACTTGAATGCCCGCGCCCTTCAGCGTCGCGCCGGCCAAAATGGCGACCACCGCGAGAATCAGACCGGCTACGCTTAGGAAATCCACTTAGTTGCCCCGTTACGCGAACATGGAAATGCGTAACGGGTATCGGCACGGTGGCGGAAACGTTAAGGGGTGCCTGGCGGTCGCTCGCGAGGTCAGTTCGAGACGCGGGACACGAGACGCGAGACGCGACCGAATGCGAAACGGGTTTCGACCTGAGGCACTGTGAGCTCGGCGAAAAGTGTGTTTAGTGACCAGCCGACACCGAGATTCCCATCTTTTCTCTTTCGCGTCTCGCGTCTCGTGTCACGCGTCTCGTCTTCAAAGTCCCAACCCCGACAGCAACGAGTCCACGTCTTGCTGATCTGAAACGGAGCCACCCGCGTCGACGCCGGGCACCGCCGGCCCGAAGGTCTTGCGAATTCCGGTTTCGCCCGTGGAACCGCCTTTGTGTTGCGACTGCGACAGGCGCATGAGTTCGGCAAGAGCGGTTTCCAACGAACCGACGAGTTCTTTCACGTTGCGAATGATTTGTCCGCTCAAATCCTGATAGCCCTGCGCCATCACGACTTCATTGAGATTGTTGCGCACCGTGCCGGCATCGGTCTGCACGGCCATCATAAATTCCATCGTGCGTTCGATCATGGCGCGCAAGTCCGGGACGCCGCTTTCCTTGGCGCGGAAGCGGCCCCATAAGTCCGATAGCGCCGTCGACGCCTGACAGGCGCGATCTGCGATCGGCACGGAGCGCTCGATGAGATCCATGGTCTTGTGCGCCGCCTCGTTGGTCATCGCTAAAACGTGATCGAGACTTTGCCGCGCATCCGGCATGCGCTTGTTCGCCAAATACGAGAGGCGAAAGCGTTTGAGCGATTCTTGCAGGTCGTCGGTAAGTTTGCGCAATTCGCCGAACAGATTGCTTTCGCGCAGCTGCACGATCGCCTCGAGCGCCTCGTGAGTCCGCGCTTCATCGCCGCGGCCAACGC
>Ga0209488_10003876_pt1 | contig 11865 bp, 12 predicted proteins | sample Rivendell_Oct201_8_FD_188349 | JGI IMG/M metagenome (GOLD analysis project Ga0209488, IMG submission 188349) | Vadose zone soil microbial communities from the Eel River Critical Zone Observatory, Northern California, USA -... | ecosystem: Environmental > Terrestrial > Soil > Vadose zone >...
ATTCGATCTCGCTCTTGTCGAGCCAGCCATCCGATAACTTGGCGTAGGCGTGGGTGCAGATGTCGTCGGTCGCGTAGACCGTGCCGTCGAGATCGTAGAGCGCGATCTCCTTGCCGCCGACGAGAACGCCGAGGACGTCCCCCTCGGCGAGAGAAGCGCGGCTGGCCGCCTTCACCCACCCCGCATTGTCGCTCATCGGCGCCTCGTCACCTGCCCGTGGCCGGCGAGAATGCCCGATGAGCGATGAATGTAAAGGCGGGATTAGGCTTCCGCGGCAACCCGCGGCGCGCGCCTCAGGAAGGCCGGCAGGTCGTCGCCGAACCCGACGACGCGCGGCTCGGACCGGTGGTCCGGAGCGGGCTCGCGCGGCGGGCGGCGGCGCGGCTCGGCAACGGGGGCGCCGGCCGGGCCGGGGAAGGTCAACACTTCGGCATCATGGGTCTCGTTATGCGGCTGCTGGCTGGGTTCATGGCGAGCTTCCTGCCGCGGCGGCCGATTGTCGCGGCGCGGCCGGCGGTCGCGCTGCTCGGTATTGCGCGGGGACCGCTCATGGCGCCTCTCGGCGCCCCGATGCTCCCCGCGCCGGGAACGGCGGCCGTCCGACGCCTCGGCGTCGAGCGCCGCGGCGGCGATGCCGTCAATCGCAAAAGGCGGGATCGCGCGGCCGATCAATCTCTCGATTGCGGCGACGTTCTTGCCGTCCTCGGGGCTCGCCAGCATGAAGGAGCGGCCCTGCCGCCCGGCTCGTCCGGTGCGCCCGATCCGATGCACATAATCCTCGGCATGATAGGGCACATCGAAGCAGAAAACGTGTGAAAGGCCTTGGATGTCGAGCCCGCGCGCCGCGACGTCGCTGGCGACGAGGAGCCGGATCTCGTTGTTCTTGAAACGCTCCAGCGTCTCCGTCCGCTTTGGCTGCGGCATATCGCCATGCAATGCGGCCGCATCCAGCCCATGCCGGCTCAGGGAGCGCTGCAGGATATCGACGTCGCGTTTGCGGTTGCAGAAGATGAGGGCGTTCTTGACGTCCTCGCTGGCGATCAGATGCCGCAACGTGTCGCGCTTGTCTTCCGGCGCGACGACAATCAGCGATTGCTCGACCAGCGCGGCTGGGGAGGCGGGCGGCGCGACAGAGATGCCGACCGGGTCCTTCAGGAAAGCGTCCGCCAGGCGGCGGATCTCCGGTGGCATCGTCGCGGAGAAGAACAGCGTCTGGCGCGTCCGCGGCAAGAAGCCGACGATGCGCTCGACATCGGGGATAAAGCCCATATCGAGCATCCGGTCGGCTTCGTCGATGACCAGGATGCGGACATCCGAGAGGAGGATCTTGCCGCGTTCGAACAGGTCGAGGAGGCGGCCCGGCGTCGCGATCAGCACATCGACGCCGCGGTCGAGTTTGCGCTCCTGGTCGCCAAAGCTCTCGCCGCCGATCAGGAGGGCCGTCGAGAGCCGGTGATGCTTGCCGTAGCGCTCGAAGGAAGCCTCGACCTGGGTCGCGAGCTCGCGGGTCGGCTCGAGGATCAGCGAACGCGGCATCCGCGCCCGCGCCCGCCCGGCGGCGAGCTTGTCGATCATCGGCAGCGCAAAGCTGGCGGTCTTGCCGGTGCCGGTCTGGGCACAGCCCAATACGTCGCGCCCTTGGGTGACGACGGGGATGGCTTGCTCTTGGATCGGGGTGGGGGTGGTGTAGCCGGTGTCTGTTATCGCCTGCAAAAGTTCAGGCGAGAGTCCCAGTTCGTTAAAATTCATTGATAATTTATTGCCTTACGCAAGGTTTAGGTAGGCGGATCGCCCGTGCTTTTAGTTGGGGATGACCGGTCGAAAGTCAAGGTTTTTCGCCGGTTCCAGCCATGTCTTTGAAACAGGCCATGTCTGCTAAATGGCGCGAGCGGGTCAGCGCCAACCCCTAGCGTCTCCAGAAATTGCCCTAGCGTCTCCGGAATTGCGGGCGCGGCGTCATCGGCGGCGCGGCGGTGTCCTTGTGGCGGAAATTGATCCGGCCCTTGGTCAGATCATAGGGCGTCATCTCGACCGTGACGCGATCGCCGGCCAGGATCCGGATGCGGTTTTTCTTCATCTTGCCGGAGGAGTAAGCGAGCGTCTCATGGCCGTTGTCGAGGCGCACGCGAAAGCGCGCATCGGGCAGCAGCTCCATGACGGTGCCCTCGAATTCGATCAGATCTTCCTTTGCCAAAGAGTGCTCCTTCGTTGTTGAAACCAGTCGGTTGGAACCAGGAAAAAAGGGGCGCCGAAGCGCCCCTTTGACGACCGACGGCTAGGCCGGACGCAGGTTGACAGCCGAGACCCGGCCGCGTTGTCCTTGTTCGAGCTCGAAGCTCAGCTTCTGTCCTTCCTGCAGGCCATCCATGCCGGCCCGCTCGACGGCTGAAATGTGCACGAACACATCATTGCCGCCGCTGGTCGGCTGAATGAACCCGTAACCCTTTTGGGAATTGAACCATTTGACCGTACCGGTCGTCATTCGCAGTAACTCCAATCTGGTCGCAAGGCCGCCGCACAAGCGTACGGCGGATCGGACGTCGGTTGGATCGGGAAACACGGTCGGGGGGTTCGTCTAGAACGCCGGCAGTGACGCCGAACCCAACCGGGTCGACGGGCAACTAGGTAAGCGGAAGCCAAGATCAAAGCAAGATGGGTCTGCCACGGGGCTGACATTCGTGATCGGCGGAAAGCGCTAGGGACCTCGGGCGCCGACCGGCGGATACGCTGTCCCTTTCCGCCCTAAAACCGCTTGCTACAAATCGAGGTCGCGGGCAAAGCGGGCGTTTTTCTGGATGTAGTCGAAGCGCAGTTCCGCGGGACGCCCCACCAACTCTCGACCAGTCTCTCGATCGCACCGGGCACGCCGCGCTTAGGGGGCTCACCCGCGGGTCATGCCGCGCTCACGGGTCTCACTCGCTGCTCGATTTCCGCACCGCGCTCCCGCTCGACGAGGGCGATATCAAATTGGCTTTGCAGGTCGAGCCAGAATTGCGGCCGGTTGCCGAAATAGCGCCCAAGCCGCACCGCGGTGTCTGCGGTGATCGACCGCCGTTGGTTAAGTATGTCCGTGATGCGGCCGGAGGGGACGCCGAGATCGAGCGCGAGCCGGTTCGCGCTCATCTCGCGGGCTTTCAACTCGCGCCGTAGCAGGCGTCCGGGGTGGACGGGAGCACGCATTTGTTATCCTCGATGATAGTCGACGATCTCGACTTCAAAGGCGTCGCCCCTGCGGAACGTAAAGCAGATGCGCCATCGGGCATTCACTGTCATCGCCCATTGGCTGCGTCGCTCTCCCCGCAGCTTGTGCAGGCCGATGCTTTTGAGCGGACTGAGATCCTGCAGCGTCTTGGCTACATTCAATGCAGACAAAAGTTCAACGGCGGCCTCGAAATCCAGTCCGCGGAATTGGTTTGGCACTTGGCCGTCCCACACTCTGCGGGTGGCGGCATTGCGCCAGGACCGGATCATGGCAAAAACATAGTACGAGGATCGGTGAACGGCAAGCTCGCCAAAGGTCAGGCAAGAGCACTCACAAATCGAGGTCGCGGGCGAAGCGGGCGTTTTTCTGGATGTAGTCGAAGCGCAGTTCCGGACGCCGTCCCATCAAGGTCTCGACCAGTTTCTCGGTGCGGCGAAAGCCTTCATCGGCCGTTTCGATCGCCGCGGGATCGGTCAGCGTCGAATGCGGGCGCGACGGCAAGGTCACGCGCAACAGCGTGCGCAACTTCGGGTCCATCGTCGTCGCCTTCAAATAGCGCGCCGGCATCTCGCCGAGCCCCTTGAAGCGGCTGATCTCGACCTTGCCGCGGGTGTTGAATGTCGTCGCGAGCAACTCCTCGCGATGCGCGTCGTCGCGCGCGTAATGCGTCACCTCGCCCTGGGTCATTCGGTAGAGCGGCGGCAGCGCGAGGAAGAGATGGCCGTTGTCGACGAGCTTTGCCATCTCCCGGAAGAAAAACGTCATCAACAGCGAGGCGATATGCGCGCCGTCGACATCGGCATCGGTCATGATGATGACGCGCTCATAACGCAGCGACTCCTCGCGGTAATGCGAGCCGATGCCGCAGCCGAGGGCGAGCACGAGGTCGTTCAGTTCCTGGTTGGCGCGCATCTTGTCGGCCGAGGCGCTCGCGACATTGAGGATCTTGCCGCGCAACGGCAGGATCGCCTGCGTGTCGCGGTCGCGCGCCTGCTTCGCCGAGCCGCCGGCGCTGTCGCCCTCGACGAGAAAGATCTCGGTGCCCTGGGCGCTGTCGCGCGTGCAATCGGAGAGCTTCCCCGGCAGGCGCAGCTTGCGGGTCGCGCTCTTGCGCGCCATCTCGCGCTGCTGACGCCGGCGCTGGCGCTCTTCGGCGCGCTCGGCGATGCGGTCGAGCAGTACGCGGCTCGTCGCCGGGTCGGCGCTGAGCCAATGATCGAAATGGTCCCGCAGCGCGGTCTCGACGATGCGCGTCGCCTCGGCGGAAGCGAGGCGCTCCTTGGTCTGACCCTGGAATTGCGGGTCGCGCAGAAACAATGACAACAGCATCGCCGCGCCGGCGGTCACGTCATCGCCCGTCGCCGCGGCGACGCGGCGATGCCCGATCAACTCGCCATAGGCGCGGATCCCGCGGGTCAGCGCTTGGCGCAGCCCGGCCTCATGCGTGCCGCCCTCCGGCGTCGGGATCGTGTTGCAATAGGAATGGCAGAAGCCGTCCTCTTCGTCTTCTGGCCACACGACGGCCCACTCGACGCTGCCTCCCCCTGGGCCACCATCCGGGAATTCGGCGCGGCCGAGAAACGGCTTTGGCGTCAACAGCGGCCGGTCGGCGAGGCTCGCGGCGAGGAAATCGCCGAGCCCGTTCGGAAAATGCAGCCGCGCTTCCTGCGGTATGCCGTCGGGCCGCGGCACCGAGGGATCGCAGCGCCAGCGAATCTCGACGCCGCGGAACAGATACGCCTTCGAGCGCGCCATGCGGTAGAGGAGCGCCGGGCGAAACGCGGCGTCGGCAAAGATTTCGGGATCGGGATGAAAGCGCAAGACGGTGCCGCGCCGGTTCTGCACCGGCCCGCAATCCTCGACCCGGCCCTGCGGCACGCCGCGGCGATAGCTCTGCCGCCACAGCTTGCGGTCGCGCGCGACCTCGACATCGAGCCGATCGGAGAGCGCGTTGACGACCGAGATGCCGACTCCGTGCAGCCCGCCCGATGTCTTGTAGGCATCGCCGCCGAACTTGCCGCCCGAATGCAGCATGGTCAGGATGATTTCGAGCGCGGACTTTTTCGGGAAGCGCGGATGCGGATCGACCGGGATGCCGCGGCCGTTGTCGCGCACCGTGACCGATCCCGCCGAATCAAGCTCGAGCTCGATTCGCGTTGCATGCCCGGCGACCGCCTCGTCCATCGCATTGTCGAGCGCTTCGGCGGCGAGGTGATGCAGCGCGCGTTCGTCGGTGCCGCCGACATACATTCCGGGGCGCCGGCGCACCGGTTCCAGCCCCTCTAGGACCTCAATATCCTTGGCAGAATAACTGTCGCCCGAGCCATTGCTTTTGGGCGGCACGAGAGCGTCAAACAGGTCTGGCATGATGGCGGCGATTATAGGAGCGCTTGCACCTCGCGCAAGCAGGATGCAGTATACGAGCGAGTGCAAATAACAATATATTGGGCGCGCCCGTCGCTGCTCAAGACGGGCGGCGGTTTGCGTGGAACCGAACCGGCTCGGCGGGATTTACGACTATGATGATGACCAACGAGCGCAAGATCTGGGAGGCCGCGTTGCTGCTGGTGCGGCGGCATGGGGCGGAGGCGGTCACCGTCGCCGAGCGCGAAGCGGAGCGGCTGCGCGGCGGCGATGACGAGCTGACCTGCGTCGTGTGGTGCTGGATCGCGCGCTCGACGGCGGAGCTGCTCCGCCCGGAACCCGAGATCGGCGAACGGGTGCATTGAGCGCGGCGACCAGCTCCGCACCTATCTATCAACGCTTCTCTTCCGATAAGCCCTTCACGGCGAGGCCGGCGCGCCCGATATTGACGGCAGCACCACCGCTGTGGGCGAGGCAAGCGATATGGCAGAAGGTTTGTTGGGCCGCTTGAGCGGCCGCGGCGCATCATCGAAATCGGACAAGCATTTCGAGGTCGAGCACAGCGACGAGGAATGGCGTCGCACGCTGAACCCCGAGCAATACCGGGTCCTGCGCCAGCACGGCACCGAGCGCGCCGGGACGAGCCCGCTCGACAAGCAACACGGCGCCGGGATCTATCACTGCGCCGCCTGCGGCCAGCCGCTGTTCGACGCCGGAACCAAATTCAACAGCGGCACGGGGTGGCCGAGCTTCTGGGCGCCCCTCGAAAACGGGGTCGAGACCGAGACCGACCGCAGCTTTTTCATGAGCCGCACCGAGGTGCATTGCCGGCGCTGCGGCGGGCATCTCGGGCATGTCTTCGAGGACGGGCCCAAGCCGACCGGGTTGCGCTATTGCATGAATGGCGTCTCGCTCGAGTTCCAACCCGGCGAGACCGCGCCAGACACAAACAAGCCCGACAAGCCGTAATCGCTCCCTCTCCCGCAATGCGGGAGAGGGAAATTATGTCAGACCGCGTCGCGGCCGCGCTCGCCGGTGCGGATGCGCAATGCTTCCTCGACTGAGAAGACGAAGATCTTGCCGTCGCCGATCTTGTCGGTCTTGGCGGCCTGTTGGATCGCTTCGACCGCGCGCGGCATCAGCGCATCGTCGAGCACGACTTCGATCTTCACTTTGGGTAGAAAATCGATGACGTACTCGGCGCCGCGATAGACCTCGGTGTGGCCCTTCTGGCGCCCGAAGCCGCGGACCTCGCTGACGGTCATGCCGGTGACGCCGATCTCATGCAGCGCGTTTTTCACTTCGTCGAGCTTGAACGGCTTGATGATGGCTTCGATTTTCTTCATCGCTCCGATCCTTCCGAAAAGGCCCGCTGCGGCGTAGCTGGTGGGCAGCAACGCACGATGCGTGCCAATCGCCTCTGCCGCTAGAATATCACGCCGCCCTCGATCATGACCCGGCCCTGGCCGCGTTGGTTGCCGGCTTTGCCGAAGGCGAAGCCGTTGGTGATGCTGTTGGCGTGCACGTAGGACAGCTCTTGGCGCATAAAGTAAATGCCTTCCTGGTAGGTCGGCGTAAAGGTCAGCGACCAGGCGCTGCTGCTCGGCCCGAACAGCAGGTTGGGCGAGTTGGCGTTGCCGGTCGAACCGATGTATTCCGCGCGCCCGGCGACGCTGACGTTGTCATTCACCGCATAGCTGGCGAGGATGGCGCCGCCGACTGTCGCATTGTCGCTGATAAAGCCGAGCCCCGAGGGGACGTGGTTGTATTGGAAGTACGGCGTAATCGTCCACGGCGCCGCGCTATAGGTATAGATGATATTGAAGATGTCGCTGTTGTTGTAGAAGAAGGGTGACTTGAACGTCGGCGGGAGCGTTGTGGAAACAACGTTCTTGCTGGTATGGCCGAAATTGCCGCCTGCGGCGACGGTCAGCGTGTTTGCCTTGTCGATCGTATAGGCGGCGGAACCGGTCAGCCAATTGTAGCTGTCGGAATAAAACCCATCATTCAGCGACAGCGAGAAGGCGACCGGCCCGAGCGTGTAGTTGGCCTGAACGCCGCGGCTGATGATCGGCTCCTGCGCCCATAAGAGGCCGCGCTCGATATTCATGTTCTGAAAGGTGAAGGCGTATTCGGCGCCAATCAGCGGGAACAGCTTGCCGGCTTGCACCGAGAAGGTGTCGGTGGGTGCCAGCTTTACATAGGCCACCGGCACCGGCGTGAAGTAGTCGCCGGTCGTCCGCCACGCGCTGACATAAGGCAGTCCCAGGGCGGGAAACGAGTAGAGCCCGGCCTGGGCGTAGAATTGGATCAGACCTTCGGTCGTCTGCACGATCGCCTGGGCATTGCTGACATCGGGGTGAAGACCCTTGTCGCCAGGCGTCGCGTTTTGCTGCGCCAAGCCGAGGCCGCTGACGACACCGGTCACGTACACTTTCCCGACCGGCCCGGCGTCGAAATTCCAGGGGTTGGGATTCGCGACGAGCGGTCCCGTCATCGACGGTGTGGTCATCGCTGTCGAAGCGGGCGCCTCCGGCGCCGGCGCTACGACGGGAGGCACCAGCGGCGCCGGTTGCTGCGCCGATGCGGAAAGCGCTGTGCCGAACACCCCGGCGGCCGCCATGGCCAGGGTCGCTGCACCTCTCGGCAGTGTCGTTCGCAAGATTCGTTTCATTGGTTTCTTCCCCCTCACCCAAGCCGCGGTCATTGACAGTTCGAGCGGCTGCAAAAGTAATGCCGGTTTACTCGCTTATCCTCGATTAGCGAACTGAAAATTGAATAGGTTTGTCGCTGCGCAATTTTTAGGCAAGTAACTGCCCAGCAATGCGTCGATTTTTTCGCTGAACTGCGAGGGGCGCCACTGCCGCTCAGTAGGTGCGGCAGCGGCGCTATTCCTCGTTGTCGTCGCTACTGGATGACCTCGCCGTGGATCGCGAGATCGAGCCCTTCCCGCTCAGTGTCGGCGTCGACGCGCAGCCCAATCACGAGATCGATCAGCTTCAGCAGGATCAGCGAGGCAATCGCGTCGTAAACGACGGTGCATCCGACACCGTAGAGCTGCACAAGGATCTGGTGCGCATTGCCGTCGACCAAGCCGCTATGTCCTTCGCCGCCGACCGCCGAGACGGCTAGCACGCCGGTCAGGATCGCGCCGGTCGTCCCGCCGATGCCGTGCACGCCGAACGCATCCAGGCTGTCGTCATAGCCGAGCGCGTTCTTCAGCCCGGTGGCGCCCCAATAGCAGAGCACGCCGGCCGCGATGCCGATGATCAGCGATCCCTTGGGATCGACGAATCCCGAGGCGGGCGTGATCGCGACCAGACCTGCGACCGCTCCCGAGATGATGCCGAGAACACTGGGTTTGCCCTTGAGCGCCCACTCGACAAACATCCAGGTCAGCGCCGCCGTCGCGGTCGCGATCTGCGTCACCGCCATCGCCATCCCGGCGTTGCCGTTCGCCGCCGCCGCCGAACCGGCATTGAACCCGAACCAGCCGACCCACAGCAGGGAGGCACCGACGACGCTGAGCACGAGGTTGTGCGGCGCCATCGGTTCGCTGCGATAGCCGCGGCGCTTGCCGAGAACGAGCGCCGCTACGAGCCCGGCGACACCGGAATTGATGTGCACGACCGTGCCGCCGGCGAAGTCGAGGATGCCGGCGTCGTTGAGGAAGCCGCCCGGCCCCCATACCCAATGCGCGATCGGCGCGTAGACCAGGATTGACCACAGACCGATGAACCACAGCAGCGCCGAGAATTTCATACGGTCGGCAAACGCGCCGCAGATCAGCGCGGGGGTGATGATCGCGAACGTCATCTGGAAGCACATGTAGACCGATTCGGGGATCGTCTTCGCGAGATCGTTGATCGCATCGATGCCCATGCCATCGAGCAGCAAGCGGCTGAAACCACCAAAGAACGGATTACCCTCGGTGAAGGCCAGGCTGTAGCCGATGACCATCCACAGCACAGTGACCAGGCAGGTGATCGCAAAGCTCTGCATGACCGTGGCGAGCACGTTCATCTTGCGCACCATGCCGCCGTAAAACAGCGCCAGCCCCGGGATCGTCATCATCAGGACCAGCGCGGTCGAGGTCAGCATCCACGCCGTGTCGCCGCTGTTGATGGCGTTTGCCGCCGCGGCGGCCGGAGCTGCGGCAGGAGCCGCCGCGGGAGCGCCGGCCGGCGGCGCGGTCTGCGCCATGGCGGCCAGCGCCCATAGCGACAGAAGCGAGGCGGCGCAGACGGCGCGCTGCCCGAAGCGGTAGAGGGTTCTCATCGACTCACTCCCCTTTGATCGAGGTTCTGCATACCGGCCCATGCCGATGACGGCGAAGACGTCAGCCGGTTAGACCAAGAATCGTGCCAAGTCGGCCGGCGCCGGCGCGGAATCCCTGCGGCGTTCCGTCCCGGGTCGCGAAAAACGGCGGTATACCCCAGGAGGGGAGCCGCCTAATCCTTAGGAGGGGGGCAGGGGTTAGGGCGGAAAACCGGCGCGGCTCCGCAGACCGCGCTTTGTCTCACTGAAGGGCTTCGCGGCAAGAATTTGGGATTTCGTTCTGTTGCGCGTGCTGCCGCCTAAAATTTAGGCATCGCGCATGGCGGCGCGAAAGCCTCCCGGCTCAGCGATAAGCATGTTCTTAAACGGCGCATGGCCGGCCAAGTCAATTCAACTTGGGCCGGCCATGCATCCCCCTCATCTCGGCGCGCGAACGCGCCGGGGCGCAATCCTCAGACCGAATAGTACATCTGGAACTCGACGGGGTGGGGGGTGTGCTCGAAATTGTACACCTCCTCCCATTTCAGCTCCATGTAGGACTCGAGGAAGTCGGTCGTGAACACGTCGCCTTTTGTCAGGAAGGCGTGGTCGTTGTGCAACTCCTCAATCGCCTCGCGCAGCGAGCCGCAGACGGTCGGGATGTCCTTCAGCTCCTCCGGCGGCAGATCGTAGAGGTTCTTGTCCATCGCATCGCCGGGGTGGATGCGGTTCTGGACGCCGTCGAGCCCGGCCATCAGCATCGCGGCAAACGCGAGATACGGGTTGGCGGCGGCATCCGGATAACGCACCTCGACCCGCTTCGCCTTCGGGCTCGATACGATCGGGATGCGGCAGCCGGCCGAGCGGTTACGCGCCGAATAGGCCAGCAGCACCGGCGCCTCGAAGCCGGGAATGAGCCGCTTGTAGCTGTTCGTCGACGGGTTCGTAAAAGCGTTCAGCGCCTTCGCGTGCCGCAGGATGCCGCCGATGTAATAGAGCGCCGTCTCCGACAGATCGGCGTAGAGATTGCCGGCGAAGGTCGGCCGCTCGCCTTTCCACACCGACTGGTGGGTGTGCATGCCGGAGCCGTTATCGCCCTTGATCGGCTTCGGCATAAAGGTGGCCGTCTTGCCGTATTGGTGCGCGACATTGTGGACCACGTATTTGTAGATCTGCATGTTGTCGGCGGTGCGCACCAGCGTCGAATAGAGAAAGCCCAGTTCGTTCTGCGACGGCGCGACCTCGTGATGGTGCTTTTCGACCTGCAGCCCCATGTCGAACATGACCGACAGCATCTCGGCGCGCAGATCGCTCTGGCTGTCGACCGGCGGCACCGGGAAGTAGCCGCCCTTGATCGGCGGCCGGTGGCCGGTATTGCCGTCGGGGTATTGCTTGGCGCTGACGTAGGGGCCTTCCTCGCTGTCGATCTCGTACATCGCGCCGTTCATCGTGCTGGCGTAGCGCACATCGTCGAACACGAAGAACTCTGCTTCGGGCCCGAAATAGGCGGTATCGCCGATATTGGTCGAAACCAGGTGCTGCTCGGCCTTCTTGGCGATCGAGCGCGGATCGCGGCCATAGGGTTGCCCAGTCAGCGGCTCATGCGTGTCGCAGAACACGATGACCGAGGTCTGCGCCGCAAACGGGTCGAGAACGGCGGTCGCGCAATCCGGAACGAGCAGCATGTCCGACTCGTTGATCGCTTTCCAGCCGGCGATGGATGAGCCGTCGAACGGCACCCCCTCGTTGAGGAACTCGTCATTGATTGTGCGCACGTGGTGGGCCAGGTGCTGCCACTTGCCGCGCGGGTCGGTGAAGCGGAAATCGACGTATTTGGCGTCGTGCTCCTTGATCATATCGAGGACTTGTTTCGTATCGGCCATCGCACGGTTCCGTGTGTTTAAGGTTGAGGGGATTAAAGAAGCTCTTGCGGCGGGCCCGATTGTCGCCCGGCCGGCCCTTCCGGGGTGGGCGTGGCGCCGCCGCTCGCGGTCACAAGAAAGTCTCGCGCCAGGGCTGTCAAGCCCGCGAAAGAGCGCATC
>Ga0209488_10003877_pt1 | contig 11864 bp, 15 predicted proteins | sample Rivendell_Oct201_8_FD_188349 | JGI IMG/M metagenome (GOLD analysis project Ga0209488, IMG submission 188349) | Vadose zone soil microbial communities from the Eel River Critical Zone Observatory, Northern California, USA -... | ecosystem: Environmental > Terrestrial > Soil > Vadose zone >...
CCGATTGGACGTACAACCAGGCCGAACTACGCGGTCTGGCAGTCAAGGTTGCCGTAGCCGCGAACGCGCTGCTCGTTCTCGCGTTGATCGCTCAGGGCCTCGGCCACGCGCTCGGTGGCCGTCAGCTCGGTCTCGGCCGCGTGCTGGCAGCCATGGCGCTGAGCATCGGCAACCTCACGTGGTGGGAGTGGGGTATTGGCCTGAACAACGCGCTATCGGCGAGCATCGCGGCGCCCGACCTGTGTGGCAGTCTCATCAGGCCGCATCTTGAACTCCAGACGCCCGAACCAGGGCAGATCATCGCCGCGCCGGTGCTGGTGATCGTGTTCGCGATCGTGTCGCTGCTGCTGCTGCTATCGCTGTTCTTCCGCCTCGGCTTCATCGACGTGTTGTTGGTGTCCGGGTCGCTCTTCGGAATCTTGTGGGCGACTGAGGATACCGAGCGGTTTGCACAGTGGTACCTGCGCGTGGCGACAGGCACTTTGTTCGGGCAGGTCCTACTGGTGATCGGCTTGCAAGTGGCTAAGGTGCTCGCGGGCATCAGCACCGGCACGGCGGGCACGCTGCTGTCCATCGTGGTGCTGCTGATGTGCCGCGGATTGCTGTCGAGCATGGCCAGCGAACGCAACCAGAAAGGCGGCGGCGGCATGCTGATGATGATCGCGACCTTCGGCCGCCGGGTCATCACGAGGATCTAGCCGATGCGCTGGCTACTCGTCGTCGTGGTCGGGCTATTCGTCGCACCCGTGGTGATGGCCGCGCCGTTGATAGGGATGGTGAGCAGCCCGTGGAGCCCGTGGTGGTTCATGGGTGCCACAGCATCGCCTCCGGGTGTTGTGCCGCTAGTCGCTATCGAGTCGCCCGCCGGACCCTTGCCCAGAGAAGACAGCGACCTGATGCGGGCGATTCAACCGTGGATCGGCACGCCGTATCTCTTCGGTGGCAACACCCACGCCGGCGTGGACTGTAGCGGGTTCACGTTCGCGGTCCTCAATGCACTGGGGATTCGCTTCCCCTGGCGCACGGCACAGACGCAGTACGACCACGTAATGCTAGTGACCAGCCCGCAACCGGGCGACCTCGTCTTCTTCCGACAGACGTACGCCTCGCCTGACTTCATCACCCATGTTGGGTTCTACGTGGCGCCGGGCATCATGATCTCGGCGGCGGAACCGGCGGTCGGCCGGCAGAGTCTCAACTCGCCATTCTGGACAAGCCATTTTGCGGGCTATGGGCGAGTGGAGCGGTGAAACGGAGGCAGCGTATCGCCCAATCTTTCGCGTTGCTGATGACTGTCGCCTGCGCGGCTGGCGTCGTTGAGATTGCCCGTCGCGCGTTCTCCTGAGGGAGTACACATGAGTCCTATTGGCGCATTCCTAGCAGGTATCGTCACTTCCGCGGAGGCGACGGTGGTGCTGCCGGCTATTTCACTCGCCCTGGTTATTGCTGGCATCTACTGGGCGTTCACCCATTCCGAGCACGGCAAGACGAAGGCGATCGCCGCGCTCATGGGTGGCGCGCTAGCGATCATGGCGCCCACGCTCGCCACGGCACTGAGCGGAGGGGTGCCACATTAGAAGCATGAACCGCCACCAGCAGATCGCGCTCGAATACCACTGCCGTCTCGCCGAAGAAACGACGCGGCCTCAATTGGATTACCGCTACATTGGCGTGTCGATTGTTCTGTCAGTGAACTCAGGCTATGAGTGACTCGAGATGAACCTGGGCGGGCCAGTCTGGCACGCGAGCGCAGCGCCATTACATGGATTGACGTGGCCGCCGGCAGTGCTTCAAGCAGCTGCACGGATGGCTCTGAATGGTGTGGGTGATCCACGCCTGGGTGAATGGGAGGAATGGACGGGTTTCGCATTCCACGTGCGTCGTCGACTCACTGCACGCGAGCAACGCTCGGTGGGTCCAGTAGTTGATATTCGAGGTACATCAGAAGAAGTTGATCGTCTGGCAAAAGTAGACCGTTGGTTGAGTCGATTATCAGTGTGATGGATAATAAGCCCGTTGTCATCACGACGCCGACCATGCTGCGGCGGGTCGATCCGTTCTGGCACGTGTTCGCCGCGGCGGTCGCGGCCGTGGTCAGCAAGGGCCTGGTCGACAACTACGGCGTGCCGTGGCCGCTGCTGGTGCCACTGCTGCTCAGCGTGGCGCTGTGGTCGCTCACCAGCGAGGAAGCCGCCGACATGCGTTACGTGGGCTGGCTGGCGTCGTTGCTACGGTCGCGACTCGGCCAACGACGGATCGATGAATGGGCACGGGCACTCTGGCATTATTGGCGAATGGCCGCGGGCCCAAGGTTGAAGGAGCGATGCTCAGCACAATTGGAATCGAGCCGACGTCGAATTTCGGCATGGCTGCGAACGCTGAACGGATGGATGCGGTCCAAGCGTTCAGCCGCCTGCTCATGGGTTTGGCGCATCCCGCCCAGTTCGTTGCGTCGGCCCGCGAAATAGCCCAGTTCCGAGGCTGGCCGAAGCCGCCGACGCTGGAGCGGAGCTGGCTGGCTGCGCTCGCCGACGACGACGCGACACGACTGGACTGGCGCACGCGCACGCTCACCCGATCCTTAGAAGGAGTAGGATTACGGTGCACTGTCGGACCCTTCCCCCATAGCTCAACGGCAGAGCACCTGCTAGCCATTACGGGGCAGGATGTTCCCGGTTCAAATCCGGGTGGGGGCTGGGCCGGCAATGTCCAGTGGGACGCGATGCGTTATGGCGACGGATGGACGTCTACGCTCGTCCTGCGCCGCTGGCCGCGGGAAACGATGCCTGGCTGGCTCGGGCAAGCGCTAGCCGGCAGTATCCCGGTCGACTGCGCTATCCACGTCAAACCGGAAGACCCGCAGCAGTTCGCGCGGTACCTGAAGCAACAAGAGGACTGGCAGAGCGACCAGAACGCTGCGCGGCCAGACGCGGCTAACGCGCTCGGCCGCCGCGACGCGGGCGTGATGCGGGAGAAGCTGATTGCGCGGCAGGACAGCCCGGTAAGCGCGGCAATCGTGCTCACCGTCCGGGCCAACACTCGAGCCGAGCTGCGGCAGCGGGTGGAAATGCTCGACCACGAGATGCGCCTGGCATTGGCTGACGTGCGGGTGGCCACGTTCGAGCAGGACCGCGGCCTGATCGCCACTCAACCGATGGCGGTGTGCGACCTGGTAGGTGCCTGGCGCACGGTCGATTGTCTGTCGCTGGCCAGCACCTGGCCATTCCAGCCGGTCACGGTGTGCCACAAACGCGGAGCCCCGATCGGCACGACAGGTTCCATGTTGGTCAGGCTGGACCCGTTCGATTTGAGTCTGCGGTCCTTCGGCGGGCTCATCACCGGCAGTGTCGGAAGCGGCAAATCCTTCCTGATGAAACTCCTGCTGATGGGCCTCTACGGCTGCGAGCAGATCGTGGTCGAGCAAGCCGAGCCGCCCGAGTATGCCGGCCTCGACGGCGTGCACCACGTCTCGCTGGCCGATCTGTCCGAGCAGGAGCAAGCCACCAAACTGCGGGAGTTCATCACTAACCTATGGGCTACGGCGCGCGCAGACCCGCGACCGCGATTGCTGGTACTCGACGAGCTGTGGGCGCTGATCAAGCGACCTGAACTGGCCGATCTCGTCGAGGAAGTCGCGCGCCGCGGTCGCAAGCATTTTCTCGCGCTGTGGATCGCTACGCAGCAGTGCGAAGAGCTGATCGAGAGCGCCAAGGCTGTATTTGATAACGCCAGCGTGCGCATCTACTTGCAGCAGGAGTCGCGGGACCTGAGCAACCTGGCCAGAGCAGCTCGTCTGACGCAACCGGCAGCCCAGTTCCTACGCGGCGCAGCTCGCGGCGAAGCCCTGCTCGACCTTGGCCGCATGGTGCTGCCCGTTGACGTGCAAGCTACGCCGCGCGAGTATGCACTCATATCCACGGACCCAAGGGAGGGCCACCACGATGGTTTGGGTGATTCGACTGGGGAAGGTGGGCCTGCTCGTGGGCGGCTGGCTGGCGTTCGGCTACGTGGCGCTGGCAGTCCTGGTGGCGCTGGTGCTGCTGTGGGCGCTGTTCAGCGCTGAGGATGCCTTCTGGTCTGGACTGGGCTGATTGGGCTGATCTGATCCCACGCACGCAAGCGCTGTGGGCCAATGAAGCCATCAGACCAGGGCTGCTGTTCCTCGGACTGGCAGCCCTGGTCTATTTCATTCCCACCGGCAGCAAACGCGACAGACAGATGTCGCAACAACGTGCTCGCGACGACGACGAGGACGTGAAGCGGCCGACCAACACGGCATGGCCACGCCGGCTATGGTGGCGCATCCGCCCGCCGACCGACCTGATGCGCGTCGACGGGTTGGTCATCGACCGCACGCGCAAACCACACTGCGCCTGGTTGGGGCCAACAGGCGCGGGCAAGAGCGCGAGCGTCGCCACGGTCCGCGTAGACGGTGCGCGCCCCACGCTGTGCGCGATGCCCGATCTGTCCGACCCGATCCGAGAGGCAGCTTTGCGACTGGACGGTTTTATCTGGACAGCTGGCGTCTCGACGGTCGCGGTCGATTTCCTGATCGGCTCGCCGACTGAGGTAGCCGAACGCCTGACGGAAGTATTCCGCTCTGGCGGCGTAGGAGCGTGGAAGCGAGCTGCTCGGCGAGCTACCGCTGATGTCATCCGCGTACTGGATGCAAGCGGGCAACCCCGCACGCTCCAGATGATCGGTGAGCTCCTGCACCAGTCGGTCAAGAGCGACCGCAACCTGAGCACCGTCTGTGCGGGCTGGGTTGATCGCTTCCTCGACCTGGCCGACCAGTTCGGCCCCAGCATCGGCGCCGGCGGCGTCGACCTCGCCGAGCTACTCAGGCAGAGCAAGACCGTGGTCCTCGACAATGACGCGTTCAGCCGTCCATCGCTCGGCGGCGACGTCGTGGCGCTGGCACTGGCCGAAGCCAAACGCTGTGCCACGCTGGTGCCCGGCGGGTTCCGCCTGATCTTCGAAGAAGCCGGCCAGCTCGGCGAACGCATCGACCTGGCCGAACCATTCCACCGTGCCGGCCGCCGCCGCAAGATCATGGTCGACGACCTGACGCAAGCTGAATCCGACCTCGTGTTCCACGGCAACGACGGCATCACCGCCAACCTCGCCACGCGCGTCTACTTCGCCCAGGAACTCAAGAGCCTTCAAAAAGTGGCCGCTGACCGCCTGGGCCTCGACTACCGCGAACTTGATCCGGCCAAGATGCATGACTTCACTGCCTGGATCGCCCACGGCAAAATCCGTCGTCTCGTCCACTTCCCGAAACCGCCCACTTTCAAGTCATCGTCCTACGATTCTTGTCCTATTCCTACTCAGACCGATACTCCCGCGCCGCGTAGGACAATAGTCCGCGAGATTCCGCCGCCACCTGATGGGCTCCCATCCCTGCCGCCACCACGGCTCGAGGTACAGGCCATTCTCGACCAGATCGACAGGTCGGGCCATTGCCACCTGTGGACCGGCGCCGTCGACAAAGATGGGTATGGGATCGCCCGCTGGAACAAAAACAACCGTGGCGTACACAGGATCGTGTGGGAGTTGGCCTACGGACCTATCGGCAAGGATGCCACCGGCAAATCGCTAGAGATCGATCACCAGTGTCGCGTCCGGCGGTGTGTCAGGCTCGACCACCTGGAGCTCGTGACCAAAGGCGAGAACAGCCGAAGGCGTTGGCGCGTGCGCGGGGTCGGGGCAGCGGCGGACTAGCCAGAAATGGCCGTTAGGGCAGCTCGGCAGATGGCCTCGCAAACCGGTGCCCTAACGGTCCATTCACCGATAGTCACAGTCACAACGCGCTCAGGGCCAGTGCTGCTCGTGATAGCCCCACGACCCCAGTCCTCCATATCGGCCACGATGGATGCGGTACCAACGCGCACCAGCACCATCTCAAATACCTGCCACGCGGCGCTGATGTCGGTGCTGGGTTTGAACCCGCCACCAACACCAGCCGCTTGCGCATTGCCGTTGCTGTCGTCCCACGTGGCCCACCCGCGCGGACCGAAGCTTTTTGACGGGACGAGATGCCACCCCATGACCTTCGTTGCGACCAGCGTGTCCAGTGCCCGGCCTGCGGCCAGGTCGCCCTGCGTTGGCTGGGGTGTGTGGGTCATGGCTGTTCTCTCAGTGTGGATCGCACTAGGGACTCGAACTGGTAATGCTCTCATGCCCGACGACAGTACGTGCAGATCACATAGAGCGAGACTATGACTCTGTTGCCGCACAGCGGACACATTAGTGCGTTAGTCATGGCTGCTCCTTAGACGTGGCACGGTCGGCTGCGGCTTCAGACACAATCTCACCATTACGTCTGATACGTGCGATACGCAACTTCCCACATTCGCAAGCAGCCCCACGTTTCGGAATCACGGGCCAAGCGTGATACTCCACGTTGCGCGCAAACACTCGGCAAGTTAGTCGGCCGATCAGCCGATTTATCGGACTGGTCATGGCTGCTCCTTCGGCGTGGCGCGGTCGGCTGCGGCCCTCGCGTTAGCTGACTCGGGTGTTTCGCCGTTGAGCGCGGCGTCGGCGATCATCCATGCCGCCACGCTGGACTGACAGGCGACGTGAGTGCAAAGCTCGAACGTAGCGCACACGCGCCCACATTCGGCCTTGATACGCTGGAGCGCCGCCCGGAGTCGCTCAACCTCAGAGTCTGGGTCGCGCGGGGGAGGCGGGTCAGTGGTCATGGCTTCCTCCGCTCTTCAGCTTGCCGCGACTGCTGAAGACGAAACACGATCTCGCTGTTGAGGCTACGTCGATTTGCCTTCGCCCGCTCTTCGAGCCAGGCTTTCAATTCTGGGGGAATGCGTAGCGCATAGCCAACTTCACCGGCCATACGAACAGGCGTAGAATTCATGGGAAGATCATATCAGATTGCTATTGACAGTCAAGCGGCAGGTTGATATGATACCGATATGAACAGCACGACAGCGACACCGCTCACCAAAGCAGAAAACGACTTCCTTCGTCACATGATGATGTGGGGTTCCAGCGGCTACCCGGTTCAGAAGGTCGGCCGTGGATGGCACTGGGTTGAGTTCTGGGGAGTCAAGGGCACTCCTACGGTCTACAAGACGAAGCGTGAGGCAGTCGCCGCCGTCGAGCGCTACATCAGCATTCTGATCGATCAGAAGGCAGGCCGATGACAATGGTTCAACTCGACACCGACAACCCGCGGTCGCTCCGCGGGGTCGCGCTGGCGGCTCGGGCTGCCAGTTGGCTCCGTATCCGTCTGGCCGATGGCCGCACCGGCTACGGCATGCCGAGCTCGGACGACCCGAACCACTACTGGCTCGTTAGCGACAATTCGTGCACTTGTCCGGATCACCACTTCCGTCAGGTGGCTTGTCGCCATATCTTCGCGGTGAGGCTCTACGAAGTGCTCAGCGCACCTGTTCAAGGGAGGAACTGATGAACAATACAGCTATCGTCGGACCATCACTCGACAAAGCACGCCGCCGATCTTGCAGAGGCGACAGCCGGTATCGCAACTTACTACGACGAGAAGAACGATGCCGATGCAATTGGCCCGCCTTGCCATCAGCATAGAAGCCCTCACTCGTGCGATTTCGTCCGTAGCGCTCGCGATCGAACGATTGGCCGAATCATCCGATGCGCTGTGGGCGCGATTCGAGGGAGAGTGACCAATGAATAGTGCAGAGCGCGTTGTCACGCTGACTAATGGCGCGGAGATGCCTACGGTACTGGTGACAACTACGTTATTGGCCTTGCGAGCACTGATGGCCGAGGGCCACGGTCTAGCTGTGTACGAGGCTCGCGAACTAGCTCGGGATCGGGCGCACCGTCCGTTCGGTAACACTGGTGACGTGCTGGCAAGTCGCGGCTTGGCCCAACGGCTGGCTGACGGGACGTACGAACTTGAAGGTGCGGTGCGAGACATCGTGTTGTGTGCGGTACAGGGGGAAGACCTTGATACGCGCATCGGGAACCCTCTCGTGCAGAAAGCGGACGTCTGATGACCAGCACCCTGCAACTCGCCTGCCCGACGTGATCGAGTCTTTTTCTGGTGGCGAACGATGGCCACCCGTGTTTCTAAGTGCTTGTTGTTGGCATCCAATACACGCCTCGGACTCACATGACGAGAAGTGCTGCCATTGCGGCGCATCCCGTGGGCTGAAACGAGATAGTCGTTATTTGGTGGCGATCATGCATGGCCCGCACGCGACGATACTGCCCGGCAATGGCCTGGTTTCCATCGGTTGGCAGGACCTGCCAACACCTGATGGTCCGTGGCCGTGCCCGTCTGGTGGCGCTTCACGATGCAACGGCACTATCGAACCCGTCTAGACCGCCGGCCTGACACCTTGTTTTGTTTCATTTTCGTTACGTCTCGCCCATAGCCACACGTAGGCCCCTGCCGATACCTATAACTGGCTACACTCGCCGTCCCATCCGCTCCCCGGAGGCCCCTTCCCTGTGCGTTCCCTGCTCGTGCTTTCACTCCTGTCCGCGACTACTACCCTTGGCTGGCTCTTGCTCGGAACGCAGGCCCTCCCGCGGAGCCTCGGCCGATGATTCGTCGGTCCATTCGCATCCTGAGCGCTCCCTGTCTGGCTGCGCTCCTGGCGCTTGCCTCCGTCCTGCCCACTGCCGCACAGGCCAGCAGCCCTGGACGGACCGCAGTGGTTTTCATTGGCGGCATCGGTAGCCAGTACCTCACGACAGGCGAGAGCTTCGGCAAACTCTGGGGCGATCTCCTGTGGACGAATCTTGGCTACCAGCCCGCCGACGTCATGGTCTGGAGCTATGACCCGGCTGTGACCGACTATGACGCAAGTCTGACGTGCCAGCCGATTGCTACCAATGCCGCCGCGCTCGCCGATACGCTGCGTTGGCTACGCGATAGTCAGGGGTATTCCGGCGTCGTTCTCGTTGGGCACAGCATGGGCGGTTTGATCGCTATCGATGTGCTCGACCAGGGTCTCGGTGTACAGCGTTTTGTGAAGAAGATTGTCACGATAGACAGCCCTCTTCTCGGCGTAGGCAATGGGCGCGGACTTGTCGGCGAGCTCTGGCAATTCGGATCGAACTGCACGGCAGTCACGCAACTTGAGCAAATCAATCAGGCTTTTCTGGCAGGTTCATTCCGCTGGCCTAGTAGGCCAACCGCACCTATTTTGAGTATTGCCAATGACGCAGACAACGCGGTGCCATTTGTCAGTCAGACCGCCAACGAGCAGCTCGGCCAGCACTGGGATTACTCGCTCACCGAGGGTTGGGGTCTGAGCAATCACGGGGCGACGTTGCACGACTCAGGGATCATGGCCGGCCTGGCTCAATGGATCGGCCCGCAGGGTCAGTAGACTTGTCGGTTAACCGAAACCAGGTGCCGGAGTTGGGTTATCGGTGATCTGGAGCTAGTAGGGGGCGTGTGGGGGCCCAGCCCCGAGCCACGGCCCCCCGAGGGTTCGAATCCCTCTCTGGTTTCGGTTTCCTATCACGCAAGTTTAGATTGATCCGGTAACGTGCGAGAGTATCCTGCGCACCATTCGGACAACGAAAAGGAGGACGAATAGCCACGCGGCAACAGACCAGACAACCAGCCCGCTAACAGCCGTGTTTACGAGCGAACGCACGGTGCTCAGTGTGGGCGTAAGATCGCGGGTCGCTCGAGCTGATCTGCCTGCTGGCGAAGGAGCTGGGCCACGTTGCGTGGTTCAAGGCCCAACGGCGGGCTGACGTGGAAGCGGACGCCCACGCGCCCCTCCGAGAAGTGCTCGACCCATAACGTGACCACGCTGACGGCGATCGGCTCTTCGGCAATCGGGACGACGAGCTCGCCGTTTGAGCCTGGCCCACTCACGCCGCTGCCAGCGTTCCCGACCAGATCGGCGCCTGGTCCCGCGACTTCACCCTGATCCAGAGGATACCTTCCGGCGTCTGCGTCTTGCGGCTCAGCCAGCGCAACAGCCACGGCACGTCAGGCGGTAGTTCGGGCAAGACCTCGAGCAGCCCGGCCTGCACCAGCAGGCGCATGCGTTCACACGCCCAGCGGGCGGCAATCTCGGGATTGGCCACCCCGTCGAGACCGGCCGCTTTGGCGATCGAAACCAGGTCGAGCTGTGAGAAGCCGCTCTCGAAGTCGGTCTTCTTCAGCAGGCCGAGCAGCACGGCTTTGGCTTCGCTCGGGCAATCCTGAGCCTGGCCCCACGCCAGTGACAACGGCTCCTCGGGTTTCGACTCGAGGGCTCGTTTCAGGGCCAGGCACGAGCGGCACAGTTCGCCCGTGATCGAACAGATCGAACAGCCGCCGACGTGGCTCCAGTCAGTCATACAGCAAGCCGACGTTGTACAGCAGTTGTTTGACGTCCTCACGAGTACCGACGCGCTCACCCCAAGCAGGACGAGCCTTCAATTCAGCCCGCAACTGGTACAGCGCAGCCCGTGGCGGCGGATAGATTCCTGTTTCCCAGCGATAGATCGTCTGTCGATCAACGCCCAACAAAACGCCAAACCCTGTCTGCGAATAGTTCAACATCTCACGGATCGTTCGGAACGACAGGGCGAGCACGTTCGATGGCATCCGTGACCGGGCCACTACCGCTAACGTACCCGATACTTTGCATAATCGGCTAGATAGGGCCAATTTGGGCCTGCGACAAATTGTCGCATTGGCGCCTGGGATCGCCGGTCACGTCACCTGTAGGTATGGTAGACGAATTAGAAGATGTGGCCGTTCAAACGTCACCGACGAGGCGACAAAAGCGTCAGTGACCAGCTCGGCGAGTTACAAGTCGAACGTCAGCGGCTCAAGATTCGCGTCGGTCAGCGTGTTGCTGATGATAATCCGGAGTTGGCCGCCGCGTTATTGTGGGGTGGTTCCAAGGGCGCCCAAGCGTTCGTCACCAAAGAGAAATCGCTCGCCGAACGGTATTTCGAGAAGCGGATTCTCGGCGAAGACGATGATCCACTTGAGAAACTCGAACGCATCCGCCGGTTGATCCGCGAAGAGCGCGACGACATGGACCTCGATGATACTCCTGGTCCGACCACACTTGAACGCGCCGTGCAGACGTTCCTGCCGGTCATCGCCGCGGCTCTCAATCCGGCCGGATTCCAGCAAGCGATGGCCGCGCAGCAGCCTCAACTCCAGATCACCGAAGCCCCGGCAGTCGTGTCTTCCTCCAGCGCGGCTGCTGCCTTTCCCCCACCGGCGGCGACTGCCTCCTCCTTTCCCCAGTCTCCGCCGGTTGAGGCCACCAGCACCGTTCAGACCGATGTCACCGGAGCGCCTGTGTACGCCTTCCCTGTCCGCGTCGCCGTCGTGCTCAGCAACCTGGAGTCGATGACTCCAGACGCCTTTACCGCCTGGGCGCTTGGCCAACCGGCGCTCGCGCGCCACATGCAAGCGCTGGCTGCTATCCCTGACGAGCAGTTGGCACAACTGCTGGCTCAGGCGGAGGCTAATCCGCTGCTCGGCGAGTTCGGCCAGGTGTTCGCGTGGCTGCGCGCCAATCCGCACAAGACGACCGCCATCATCCAGTCCCTCCGCATGCGGACCTCCAGCCTGCCGGTCGAAGAAGACGTCGCCATCTGATCCCACCAGGGAGGACCACGGCCAGTAGTCCAGCTCGCATAAAAGCTCCAACTGACCGTCGAGACAACTGCATAAATCCCCCTGGAGTCCACAATGGCTCGTCGCCATCATCGACGTCACCACCACGAGCGTCACCACCACTATCGGCACAATCCCAACCCCCGCATTCTGGGTGAGGACGTTGCCGATCTGGGAGTGAAGGCAAGTGGCCTGGCGCTCACCCAGTTCGTCAATCAACAGTTCGCCGCGCCGATCGTGCGCAACGTGTTTCCCAACCAGGCTGGCC
>Ga0209488_10003878_pt1 | contig 11863 bp, 10 predicted proteins | sample Rivendell_Oct201_8_FD_188349 | JGI IMG/M metagenome (GOLD analysis project Ga0209488, IMG submission 188349) | Vadose zone soil microbial communities from the Eel River Critical Zone Observatory, Northern California, USA -... | ecosystem: Environmental > Terrestrial > Soil > Vadose zone >...
CGCACGGCGTTGGCGATGGATGACGCGGTCGACACGGTCGGCGGCTCGCCGATGCCGATGACGCCGCGGCCGCGCTGCTCGGGCGTGTCGATGAGCATGATGTCGATCTTCGGCACATCCGACATGCCGGCCAGCATGTACGACTCCATGTTGGGGTTGACCATGTGGCCGGTCACGCGATCGATGATGCGGTCCTCGAACAGCGCGAAGTTGAGCGATCCGATGATGCCGCCGTACACCTGGCTCTCGGCGGTCAGCCGGCTCACGATCAACCCGCAGTCCTGCACGCTGAGGATGCGTTTCACTTTGACGATGCCCGTTTCGATGTCGACGTCCACTTCGGTGAACTGGACGCCGCTCGTGCCGGTGGACGACAGGCCGTCTTCCCACTGCCCGTCAATCGAGATCGGCTCGGCGCCGAGCAGCCGGCACGCGTCCTTCCACGCCACGCCCTTGGCCGGCGTGCCTTTGACGAAGACGCGGCCGCCTTCGGCGACGAGCATGTCAGCAGTGACGCCGAGCGTCGGCGCGACTTTCGCGAACACCTCGTCGCGCGCCAGACCCGCCGCGATGCGAATCGCCGGCGAGATCGACGCGGCCGTCGTGCTTCCGCCCGAGGCGCCGCACACCGGATAGTTGGTGTCGCCGATTTCCGGCGTCACCGCGCTCACCGGCAGACCGAGCGTTTCGGCGGTCAGCATCGCGACCATCGTCCGCGTGCCGGTGCCGAGGTCCTGCGTGCCGACCTTCATGACGACGCTGCCGTCGGGTGTGATGTCGATGTGCGCGCGGCCGCCGCGGCCGCCGCCGCCCCAGCGATGCGCCGAGACGCCGAACCCGTTCTTGATCGGGCCGGGCCGCGGATCGCCGGTCGCGTGACGCTTCTCCCAGCCGAACGCCTTCGCGCCCTGCCGGAAGTAATCGCCCCACGCCTGCGAGAGGTTCGCTTCAGGAAGGTTCTTGATGCGGAACTCGACCGGGTCCATGCGGACGCGATCGGCGAGCTCGTCCATCAGGATTTCCGTGAGGAAGCAACCCTGCGGATGTCCCGGCGCGCGCATCGCGCGCTGCTGACCGGCGTTGATGTAGACGTCGGTGTGCGCACGGCGGCGATTCGGGAAGTTGTAGATGTACGGGAGCGGGAAGTTCGACGTCGCCCCCGCTCCGCCGGTGCCCCAGCTCTGGCCGTCAAACGCCACGAGCTTGCCGTCGGCCGAGACGCCGGCCTTGATCTTCGCGTAGGCCGACGGACGGTTGCCCGAGTCGAGATGCTCTTCCTTGCGATCGAGGAACAGCTTCACGGGCTTGCCGGCTTCCTTCGCGAGCCGGGCGCAGATGAGGCCCTGCGCGTCGGGACCGAACTTGCTGCCGAAGCCGCCGCCCATGTACTGGGTGATGACGCGGACATTGGCGCCCGGAATACGAAGGCCCTGGGCGAAGCCGTCCTTCGTGCCGTGCACGCCCTGGGTCGACACCCAGGCCGTCAGCTTGTCGCCGTCCCACTCGCAGACGCAGCCGTGCGTCTCCATGCAGACGTGCGTGATGACATGCGTGGAGTAGGTCTGCTCGACGATGTGCGCGGCCTGCTTGAAGCCCTCTTCGATGTTGCCGTTCTCTTCGTTGTTCGCCTTGCGCTGGTTATTGACGATCGGCGGCGCATTGCCAACCGGCGCCGTATCGAACACCTTGGGCGCGTCGCTCGCCATCGCGGCTTCGACGTTGCCGACGTGGTCGAGGACGTCGTAGGTGACTTTCACCAGGCGCGCGGCATCCTCGGCCTGGTCTTCCGTGTCCGCGGCCACCGCGGCCACCGGATCGCCTTGATACATCACCTTCGCGTTCGGCTGATCTTTGAAGAGAAGCGTCGCGCGGACGCCAGGCGCGGCTTTCGCCGCGGTCAGGTCAACCGAGACGATGCGCGCGTGCGGATGCGGCGAGCGGACGACCTTGCCGAAGATCATCCCCGGCCGGCTGATGTCGAAGCTGTACTTCGCGCGGCCCGTCACCTTGTCCGGGCCGTCGAGACGTTTGACCCGCGTGCTGAGGACGGCGGGCTTTGCCGGCCACGCGTACTTCTTCGCGTTCGCGCTCGGTCCGGGGGCGGCCGGCGGCGGCGCGCCTTGCTGTGCCTTAGCCACGGGTCACCCCCCTCGCTGCGGCCGCACCGCTTGTGGCGGTGAGCGCAGCCTCCATGATGCGAACGAAGGTGCCGCAGCGGCAGATGTTGCCGTCGAGCGCCTTCTTCACCTGATCGGGCGTCGGCTTCGGCGTCTTCTCGACGAGCGCGACGGTCGCCATCACGAAGCCCGGCGTGCAGAAGCCGCACATGAGGGCGTCGCGATCGCAGAAGGCCTGCTGCACGGGATGGAGCTTTGCGCCGTCAGCCAGACCGTCGACGGTCCGAATCTGCTTGCCGACTGTTTCAATCGCGAGCGTCGAGCACGAGTACGCCGTCCTGCCGTCGATGATCATCGTGCAGGCGCCGCACACACCGCGATCGCAGCCGCGCTTGTTGCCGGTCATGTCGGCCTTGTTGCGGATCGCGTTGAGCAGCGTCATGCGCGGCTCCACGCGAAGTGCGACGCGCCTGCCGTTCACCATCAGCTCGATCGGCACCTCGCCGGGACCGACGATGGCCGCACCGCTCTGCGCGTCGACCACCGCCGCGCCGGCGACGCCGGCCGCCAGCGGAGCCATGCCGGTCGCCTTCAGGAACTGGCGCCGTCCGCGATCGATTTTCTCGGGATCTTTGTTCTTAGCCATGCAGACGCCCTCAAACGAAAAGGGACACGAAAACCGGGCCAGTATACTCCGGGCTGTGCAAGAATTCGCTCGTCATGCCGGGCAAGTGCAGGGCGATATTCACGGCGCTTATCCTCGTGGCCTGGCGTGCCTTACCAGCTGGAGCACAGTCCGGACCCGCGCGGTTGGAGGGCATGTGGAGCAATCCGCCAAACACAACCATGGGCAGGTTGTGCACCTTCTTCTGTACGGACACGGGCATCGACCGGCTGAACGCCCTGCTCGACGACCCGGCCAACGACGCACGTCCGTTCTCCCAACTCCAGACAGAGGCCACGAAGTACGAGACGGACCGCTACATCCGTCCGCGGCTAACCGCCGCTGCGCTCAAGACCTACCCCCTCGATCCGGCCGACGACCCGGGGCTGCTGCGCTGCGAACCGTGGGGTCTGGCGAAACAGATGATTGCTCCGCATCAGCTCGAGATCCGGCGGCGCGGCGCCGACCGCGTCGAGCTTCACTACGGGGAATGGGACGCGCACCGCACTGTGTATATGGATGGCCGCAAGCGCCTCGCAAGTCAGCCCCCGAGCCGGCTCGGCTATTCCGTCGGCCACTGGGAGGGCGAGGCGCTGGTCGTCGAGACCTCGGGAGTGACGAAGGGTCAGACGCAGTGGCGTTCCGAGCACAGCGACCAACTGCACGTCGTCGAACGTTTCACGCGCGCGGCCTCACCCAAAGGCGACACGCTGCTGCTCACAGCGACGGTCACTGATCCCTGGAGCCTGAAGGAGCCGCTCGTCATCAAGAAGATCTGGAGCTGGTCGCCCACGTCGCAGATTGCGCCGTACGATGCCTGTGAGCCGGTCATCGCCGTCAAGAAGGGAACCAGCGAACCATGACATTCGGTCGCTGGCTATGCGCGGTCGCGCTGCTGCTGTCCGCGAAGGGCGCCAGCGCGCACCACTCGTTTTCAGCCGTCTACGACGACAAGCAAACCGTCGCGGTGACGGGCGTCGTCACGCAGTTCCGGTTCGTCAACCCGCACGCGCTGATGTCCCTGGACGTCACCGACGAGGCGGGCAAGGTCGTGAAGTGGACCGTGGAATTCGCGGGGCGGTTGAACCTGTCGGAAGTCGGCTGGAGCGCCGACTCGATCAAAAGCGGGGAGCGAGTCACGGTCACGGGCAATCCGGCCCACGCGATTCCGGCACGGATGGCGTTTCGCCGGCTCGTGAAGGCCGACGGCTCGGTGCTCCGGACCGGAGCTCCCGAGCGGCTCGACGCGATCGAAGAGGAGCGCCGCGAGCGGGCGCGTCAGCGCGATCTCAAGAAGTAGGGCGCTGCAGGATCTCGAGGGCTTCGGCGAGCGCGGCCATCTCCTTCTCCGCAGCGTAGAGAATCGCCCGGCGCTCCTGCAGCGTCGGCACCGACCAGCCTTCGTTTTCGATATTGACGCGGCCGTCGCTGTCGACCTCGACGACGGTCGCGTTCATCGGCTCGACAAACAGCTTCATTCAGATCCCTGTCGCGGCAGACGCCCGGATGGGATCGTCCACGCCAAGCACCAGCGCGGCGGCACCGTATGAATAGTCGATGTTGATCCCGGCGTCGGCGATCAGCCGCAGCGCGGTGGGGCCAGACGCGGCTTCGACGACCAGGACGTCGCGCTCGGCCACAGAATGCCGGCGCTCGCGCAGCACGCCGGCGCCGTGAACGTGGTTGTTCACGACCATCCGCAGCTGGCCCCCCTCAGTGAGCGACATCGCGATCACCGCGACGTGTTCGTCGGCGAGGAGGCGGCAAACGCCGGCGAGCGCGCCGGCGTTGTTGGGCAGCCGCAGACCGAGCTCCGTCCGAATCACTAACCGAGCACGCGGATAACGATGCGCCGGTTCTGCGCGCGGCCTTCCTTCGTCTTGTTGTCGCCGATCGGCTTGCTCAGGCCGTAGCTGATCACGTTGATCCTGTGGAGCGGAACCTGGTGTTTCTCGTACAGATATCGCTTCGCGGCTTCCGCGCGATCGAGGCCCAGCTTCTCGTTGAGCTCGGCCGGCCCGGTGTTGTCGGTGTGGCCCTCGATCTCGATGTACACGTTCTTCGGATCCTGCTGCAGCCGCGAGATCACCTGATCGATCTGCCCCTTCGCATCGTCGGGCAGGTCGGCCTTGCTCGTCTCAAAACCGCCCGATGCCGTGTTGATGACGACCTCGAGCACGAGACGGCGCGACTGCTTGTCGAACGCGTCGAGCTTGTTGCCGACGCCGGTCGCGTTGTTGTTCGCGGCCGCCGCGGCATTGTTGGCCGCCGCCGCCGCGCTGTTCGCCTGTTGGGCAGCAGCGCCCGCGGCGCCCGCTTTGCCGTCGACCTCGACAATCTTCGCCTCGTTCGCGCGCGTGCGCTCCTGCGTCTGCTCGACCGACCGGCCGAGCGAATCGACCTTGTCGTTCACTTCGCCGACGCTGGTCCGCACGAGTTTCTTGGTGGCGCATCCCGTTGCGCCGATGGCAACCACCGCCACGGCGAGGGCTGTCATGAATGTCCGCATGATGTCCGTCCTCCTAATTTTGACTCAGCAACTTCGGGCGTGATTGCCCGACGATATACCCGCTCCGCGCATGCGCGGTCAGATTGGTTTTTCGCAGCTTCACCGTCAGCGGATGCCAGCCCGGCTCGGCCCCCGACTCGATGGCGATCACGTACTGGTGCCGCAGCTCCTCGACGATCTGGCGGACGACGTAGTCGCGCTGCGACGCTGTGCTCGCCATCCACGCCGAACCTCCGGTCCACGCCGCCAGGTTCGCGAGCTCGCCGGCCACTGGCGACTTGATCGCCGACGGCGTCGCTGTATCCGACGCCGGGTCGTCCAGGCCAGAAACGATGCCGATGACGTACACCGGCACGTCGATCGAGCTGGCAATGCCGGACACCTGCGATGCGGTCAGCCGGCTCGCGTTGTCGAGGCCGTCGGTGAACACCACGACGGCGGAACGCCGTCCCTCGCGGACGTTGATGCGTTGGGCGGTGCGCGCCACGGCGTCGAACAGCGACGTCGCGCCGAACGGGACGACCTTCGTCATCGACGCCGGCAGCTGACGCAACCCTGGCGTGAAGGGCACCGTCTCCTCGAGCCGCGTGTCGAACTGGAACACCGCCCCTTCGTCGCGGACCGGGTCGAGCGCGCCGAGCAGCGTCCCAGCCGCCTCGCGCGCATGCGCCATGTGGCCTTCCATGCTGCCGCTGACGTCAAACAGCAGCGCCACGCTCAGGCCGGCGACGTCCTGCCGGAAATCGGTGATCGTCCGCATGCGTCCGCTGTCGAAGATCTCGAAGTCATGCGGCGCGAGCCCGCGAACGAAGCGCCCCTTCTGATCGCGGACGACCGCCGCCAGCCGGACGACGTCGACACTGCTGCGGAAGGTCGGCGCCTGCTCCACCGCCGCCTGAAACACCAAGGCCATGGCCAGGACTAACTTGGACACTACCAATCATTATGCCCCGTTGCGCGTTGTATAGTGAGTTTGTGACCAAGATCGCGAGCGCCGCCGCCATTCCCGTCGCCCGTCGTGTCAGCGCGTTCAGCTACGCCATCCGCAACATCGTGGCCGAGGCTCAACGGGTCGAGGCGGCCGGCACGCGCGTTCGCTACCTCAATGTCGGCGACCCGAACGTCTTCGGCTTCAAGACGCCCCCGCACCTCATCAGCGCGGTCGAGCGCGCGATGCGCGACGGCTTCAACGGCTACGGGCCGTCGCCTGGCACCCTGGCCGCGCGCGAAGCCGTATCGCACGAGCTGACCTCGCACGGCTTCCCGATCTCGCCCGACCGCGCGCTGATCACGGCCGGCACCTCCGAAGCGATTGACCTCGTCATGGCCGCGCTCGTGGACAGCGGCGGCGAGGTGCTCGTGCCGATGCCGACCTATCCGCTGTACACCGCGGTGCTCGCGAAACTCGACGCGCGCGCGAAGTTCTACCGGACGGATCCGTCGCGCGGCTGGCAGCCGGACCTCGACCACCTGAAGAGCCTCGTCACCAAAGAGACGCGCGCGCTGGTCGTCATCGATCCCAACAACCCGACGGGCGCGACGTACCCCACGTCCACGCGCCGCGAGCTCATCGAGTTTTGCGAGCGCCACAACCTGGTCCTCTTCGCCGACGAGGTGTACGGCGACCTCGGCTACGACGGCGCGATCGATCCGATCGGCAAGCTCGATCCCGACGCGGCCATCATCACGTTTTCAAGTCTCTCGAAGGCGTACCTCGCGCCGGGATGGCGGACGGGCTGGCTGGGCGTCGGCCGCACCCCGCGCCTGGACGACCTCCTCGCGGCCATCAAGAAGTTGGCGGACGGACGCCTCTGCAGCACGTACCCGATGCAGTTTGCCGTCGCCGAAGCGCTGAATGGCGATCGTTCGCACCAGCCGATCTTCCGCGCCGAACTGAAAAAGCGCGCGGACATCACGACACGCAGTCTGAACGCGATGCCGGGAATGTCGTGCGTGGCGCCCATCGCGGGTTTCTACGTGATGCCGCAGGTGACCTTGCCGGCCGGCCGCACCGACGAAGACTACGTGCTGGGCCTGCTGCGCTCGACCGGCGTCCTCTGCGTCTACGGCTCGGGCTTCGGCATGCCCAAAGACGCCGGCTTCTTCCGTATCGTCTTCCTCGCGTCGCCCGACGAGTTGACCGAGATCTACGGTCTCATGGCGGACTTCACGAAGAAGTTCCTTGAGGCCTGATCCACTCAGCTATCTCTCGGCGGAGCTGAACGCGCTCAAAGAGCAGGGGTTGTACCGGCGGCTCCGCATTCTCGAAGACGAGCAGAAAGCGAAGACGACGTTCGACCACACGTCGGTCGTCAACCTGTCGTCCAACAACTACCTTGGCCTGACGACGCATCCGCGGCTGCGGGAGCGCGCGCTCGAGGCGACGCGGAAGTACGGCGTCGGCACAGGGTCGGTACGCACGATCGCCGGCACCATGGACCTCCACATGGAGCTCGAGCGGCGGCTGGCCGCGTTCAAGCAGACCGAAGCGGTCGTCGTGTTCCAGAGCGGGTTTGCCGCGAACGCCGGGACGGTTTCCTCCGTCCTTGGCAGGGATGACGTGGTCGTCTCGGACGAGCTGAACCACGCGAGCATCATCGACGGCTGCCGGCTGAGCCGCGCGGAAATCAAGGTGTTTCCGCACAAGGACGTCGACGCGGCCCGGAAGATCCTGCAGGCGCTGCCCGCGGGGAAAAGGACGCTGCTCATCACCGATGGGGTGTTCAGCATGGACGGCGATCTCGGCGCGCTGCCGGCGCTCTGTAGTCTCGCCGAGGAGTTCGGCTGCATCATGATGGTGGACGATGCGCATGCGAGCGGCGTGTTCGGCAGGAACGGCCGCGGGACGATCGACCACTTCGACGTCCATGGGCGTGTGGACATCCAGGTTGGCACGCTGTCGAAGGCGATCGGCGTCCTCGGCGGGTATGTCGCCGGCACGCGGTCGCTCGTCGAGTTCCTGTATCATCGCGCGCGGCCGTTTCTGTTCTCGACCTCGCATCCTCCGGCAGTCGCCGCCGCGTGCATTGCTGCCATCGACGTGCTGATGGAAGAACCGCAGATCATCGAACGCCTGTGGGAGAACACGCGCTTCTTCCAGTCGGGCCTGAAGCAGCTGGGCTTCAATACCGGCGCCAGCGAAGGCCCCATCACGCCCGTCATCATCGGCGACGGCGCGCTCGCGATGACGCTGTCGGATCGACTCTTCGAGTCGGGCGTCTTCGCGCAGGGAATCGCCGCTCCGACGGTCCCTGCCGGCAAAGCCCGCGTCCGCACGATCGTCACGGCGACGCACACGCGCGAGGAATTGCAGTTCGCGCTCGACACGTTCGCGACGGTCGGACAGAGTCTCGGTATCGTCCAGTGAGCAAGCGCCTTCGCGATTTCGTCTCCGGCTACACGCGCGACCTGAAGGCTGAGGATCTCGGCCGGCTGTTCACGCGCGACGCGCGCGAGGCGTACGAATTCTTCGCGCGCAACATCGATCCCAAGGAACTCGAAGGCCTGCCCTGGTACCGGCGCCTCATCGTGCACCTGCGGCTCTTCTTCACCGCGTTCACGATGAAGCTGTCGCCGGCGCGACGCGTCGTCTACGCCGCGTCCATCATCTTCGCCGTCGTCGGCGTCTTCAACATGTTCCAGTGGCGGTTCGCGCAGGAGCAGGTGGCGCAGGCCACCGTCAAATACCCCGGTCTCGGATGGCCCGATGGTCTCGGGTCGCTCGTGATGGCGTTTCTGCTCGTGAACCTCATCGTGCTGCTCGAAGTCGCCGACCGGCTGTCGCTCAAGAACGATCTCGAGATCGCGCGGGAGATTCAGAAGGCGATGTTGCCGCCGGGGCGATTCCGCGCGCCGGGCGTCGACGTCGTCGGCTTCAGCCGCCCGGCCAATACCGTCGGCGGCGATTTCTACGAGATCCTGCCGCTCGGCGACGGCCGCCTGGTCGTGGCGGTCGGCGACGTCGCAGGTAAAGGCAGCCCGGCGTCGCTCCTGATGGCGCTCCTGCTCGCGATGATGCGGACGTTGACCGACGAACGGCTGGAGCCGGCGGAGCTGATCGCGCGGCTCAACGTCCAGGTCTGCCGCCAGTCGCCGGGCAACCGCTTCATCACCCTCTTTTACGGCGTGCTCGACCTGGCGAGCGGCGAGCTGACCTACGTCAACGCCGGCCACACGCCCCCGCTGCTGCTGCGGGACGACGACAAGGTCGAACGTCTCCTGTCGGGGGGCGTGGCGCTGGGGATGTTCGAGGGTTCGCGTTTCGAGACCGGGCGCGCCCTGCTGCTGCCCGAGGACCTGATCGCCATCTACAGCGACGGCATCACCGAGGCCGAAAACCCCAAGGGCCAGCCGTTCGACGAGCAGGGGCTCGAAACGGCGCTCGTGGCCGAGCGCCGGAACAACGTCGCGGCGGCCTGCGCCGCCATCGTGCGCGCCGTCGAGCGCCACACCGCAGACTCGCGCGTCGCCGACGACTTAACACTTCTGTTACTTCGCCGCTCTACCGTACCCGTCGCGGCGGGTGTCTAATACGTGCAGCTTGCGCACCATCCGCATTGCGGCCTTCGCGATCCTGGCATCTTTTCTCTGTGCCGGATCTCTGCGCGCGCAGGAACCCGATAACGTTCAGCGTCTCCTGAACCGCCTCGAGCAGATCGTGCTCGACGGCGACATCGTCGCGTATCTGGATCTGGTGTCGGGCAACGCGAATCGCGGGCGGGCCACGGACTTCAGCCGCACGGAGATTCAGTCGGGCGCCACGCGCGCGGTCGTGAAGGAGCGCGAACGCGTGCCGTTCGGCAGCACGCTCAATCCGACCGGCTACCGGATCATCGCCGACGTCTTCGTCGAGCACGGCCAGATCGGCCGTGTCGCCACCTGGCAGCTCGACCTGCAGCGGCGCGGCGACACGCTCGAGATCTTCGACCAGCTCCGTCTCACGTCCGTCGAGCGCCTGTTCCGCCTGTCCCTCGACACGGACAAGCAGTTCACCACGACCAACCTGGCCATTCACGCCGAGGACTTCGACATTACGTTCGACTCGGGCAACGTGTTTCTTTCGACCATCGACGCCGGCGTGACGGGCGTCGTGCTCAGCGGCCGCGGCGACATGCACTTTCACCCGAAGCCCGACACCGAGAAGACCCAGGTGCGGATTTTTGCCGGCGCGGAGACGCTCGACACGCCGTTCACCTCGGTGTTTCTCAGAATGGATCCGGGCGAGTTCGAGCAATTCATCGACGTGCGCAAACTCAAAACGGCCGCGGTCGATCCGCGCGAGCTCAAGCGCGCGGACGATGTGTTCCGGCAGGACTTCAGAAAGTCGTATCACCTCAGCCTCGGCGACCTGAGCCCCGACTCCTGGTCGCTGCTCCCCGGCCCGAAGAACGTCGTCGCCGAAGTCCACACGCGCAAGTTCGGCATCCTGACGTACGCGCGCTCGCGGGCCGAACCCGAAGACATCACGCTGTTTGACCGCCTCCGCCACCGCAACATCGCGGTGTACTCGTCGGAAGAGACGCTCGCCAGCCGCGGCCGGTTCTACAACGAAGACGACTTCCGCGACTACGACATCGTCGACTACAACATCGACCTCGCGCTGTCGCCGCTCAGGCAGTGGATCGACGGCGTCGCGACGGTCGCCCTGCGGGTCAAAGCTCCGCTGATGACCAGCGTCACGCTGCGACTTGCGGATCCGCTCGTCATCCGATCGATCACGAGCGACAAGTTCGGACGCCTCTTCGGCTTCCGCGTCAACAACCAGAACCTCGTCGTCATCAACTTTCCGGCGCCGGTCGGACAAGGCTCAACGCTGAAGCTGACGTTTGTGTACGCGGGACGCGCCGAGTCGCAGGTGGCCGACGGCAGCGAGACCATCGGTGTCGGTCAGGATCAGGCGCCGGACTCGCCCGAGTTCACCGCGGAGCCGAGCTTCCTCTACAGCAACCGCACGGCCTGGTATCCGCAGGCGACGACGACCGACTACGCGACGGCGACGATGAAGATCAGCGTGCCGGTGCTCTATGAGTGCGTGGCCAGCGGCGTGCTCGATGACGACTGGCCGCAGGTGGTCGGCAGCAAGGCCGACCAGTCGGAGCGGCGGGTGTACTCGTTCACGTCGAATGAGCCGCTGCGGTATCTCGCCTTCATCGTCTCCCGCTTTCAGCACGTCGAGTCCACGACGATCGAGTTTCCGGAACTCGGCAAGACGCTCAAGCTCTCGGTCGAGTCCAACCCGCGCCAGACCCGGCGCGGCCGCGAGCTCGCGCTCCACGCGGCCGACATCGCGAAGTTCTACGCGTCGCTCGCCGGCGACGTCCCCTATCCGACGTTCACGCTCGCGCTGGTCGAGGCCGATCTGCCGGGCGGGCACAGCCCGGCGTACTTCGCCGAGCTGTTCCAGCCGCTGCCGATGAGCATCCAGACGTGGCGCAACGACCCCGCGTCGTTCGATCGCTTTCCGGACTTCTTCCTGGCACACGAGCTCGCGCATCAGTGGTTCGGACAGGCCGTCGGCTGGGGCAACTACCACGAGCAGTGGCTGAGCGAGGCCTTCGCGCAGTACTTCGCGGC
>Ga0209488_10003880_pt1 | contig 11859 bp, 11 predicted proteins | sample Rivendell_Oct201_8_FD_188349 | JGI IMG/M metagenome (GOLD analysis project Ga0209488, IMG submission 188349) | Vadose zone soil microbial communities from the Eel River Critical Zone Observatory, Northern California, USA -... | ecosystem: Environmental > Terrestrial > Soil > Vadose zone >...
TTCTCGTTCATCGTTCCTCCTATTGGATTGGTCTTCAAATGGAGGTCTTTTACCAAGCGGCCCTGTCTTCTTAGGACCACCTACATAGGATCTACAGCTATTCGGAGGCGCTGCGCGCGAAATCAACTGGCCACCCCTTCGATGATGCTGATGCCGGCTCGCGTAGGAACGATGCGCGCGAGTTCCAAACCTGCCTGCCGGAATAGTTCACGATACTGCTCCTCGCTGCGCTCCTTCCCGCCGTATGCGACCATCATCAGGTCCATCCACTTCGCAAAGCTGGGATCATTTCCGGCCGGCACGACGATCTCCACAACCAGCACCTTCCCACCCGGCTTCATTGCGGTTCGGCAGTTGCGCAGAATGCGCGCGGCGTCTTCATCGTTCCAGTCATGAACAACGTGACGGAGCAGGTAGGCATCCGCTCCGGCGGGAACCGATTCCAGAAAGTTTCCCTCGGCGAGCCGGCATCGGTCCCCGTGTGTCGCGCGATCCATCACGGCGGGCAGATCGAAAAGAACGCCGCGCATTCCTTCGTGTCTCTTGAGAATCGCTGCCAGCAACGAGCCATTCCCGCCACCGACATCGACGAGCTCAGGGAATCCGGAAAAATCATACGCGTCGAGCATCGGTTCGGCCTCGGCACCGTGATGCCCGGTCATCGCCTGATCGAAGACGGCGCCGCGATCCGGAAACCTGCCGAAGTATTCGAAGGCCGGCATTCCGAAAGCCTTCACAAAACCCGCTTCGCCGGTTCGAACGGCATCCAACAGTCTGGCCCAGGATTGATACAACTCCACACCGTGAAGCATCGCGTACGCGCGCTGACCTCCGTCGCTGCGCAGCGTTTCTGCCAGTGGTGTCAGTTGAAATCGTCCGTCGGAAGTTTCCGCGAAGATGCCGATGCTCGCCAGCGCCCTTAATACGCGGTAGAGCATGTGGCCCTGCACTCCGGCTTCGTTCGCAAGGTCGTCCGGATCGCGCGGCCCGTTGGCGAGAAGGTCTGCAATTCGCAGCTCGGCCGCGACGAAGATCGCCTGCGTGGTCCAGTATCCCCGGATCAACTGGTTCATCTGATTTTTGAGGTCGACCGACTCGGCCATGCTCGCCTCGCTTGGGAGACTAATTCACCACATTGATCGGCTTGCCGGCCTGAAAGGCTGCAATGTTTTCGGCGATGACCTTGGTCAATCGGCGGCGGGCCTCGACCGCGGCCCAGGCAATGTGCGGTGTGAGCGTCAGGTTGGGAGCCTTGTAGAGAACGTTGTCCAATGGAAGAGGCTCGACGGAAACCACGTCGAGAGCGGCGCCCGCGATCCATTCTTCCTGAAGAGCCTGCGCCATATCTGCGTCGCGCACGAGTGGTCCGCGAGACGTGTTGATGAGATACGCCGTCTTCTTCATCGAGCGGAGCAGCGCTGCGTTGACCATGCCGGTGTTCTCCGGAGTGAGATTGCAGTGCAGCGTCACCACGTCGGCCTCTGCGAACAGCTGGGGAATCTCGCGCCACGCCACCGGATACGCCGGAGGGTTTCCCTGAAACACGTCGTTGGCAAGGACATTCATCTTGAACGCCGAGGCGATTTCGCCGACCCGCCGGCCGATGCGTCCAAACCCCACGATTCCGATCATGCGGCCCGCAAGCTCCGCCAGCGGCCGCCGCCAGAAACTCCACTGGTTCACTCGAACCCATTCGCCCTGATGCACGAGGTCACTGTGAAGCTGTGGCTGCCGGTAGAAGTTGAGCAGCAGCGCAAATACATACTCGGCCACCGCATCAGTGCCGTAGATCGGAACGTTGGTCACGGGAATCCCGCGCGACCGCGCAGCCTTGACGTCGACGATGTTGTAGCCCGTAGCGAGGACTCCAATGAATTTCAGCTTTGGCAGCTGCGCGATGGTCTCGGCGGAGAGCGGCGTCTTGTTGGTGAGCAGGATCTCGGCGTCGCGCGACCGCTCGAGGATCTGATCGACAGGCGTCCGGTCGTGACAGACAAACTCTCCGAGCTTTGCCACCTCATCCCACGGGTTGTCGCCCGGATCCAACGTGTAGCCGTCGAGAACAACGATCTTCATGGTGCCTCCATTCAAACAGCCCAGCAGTATAAATGCTTTTTGGGGTCAGACCCCTCGTTCCCCTATTTTCGAAAATAGGGGAACGAGGGGTCTGACCCCAATTATGCTGGTACGCGAAACTTATGGCTTACTACGAACATGACGTTGACGTGATGATCGATGAGGGCGCCATCCAATCCAGAGTCCGCGAGCTGGGGGCGCAGATCAGCCGCGATTACGCGGGACGGGACCTCACTCTCGTCGGCGTGTTGAAGGGCTCGATATTCTTTCTGGCTGACCTCGCACGGGCGATTGACCTGCCGGTCCGCATCGAACTGATGGGTGTGTCGTCGTACCTGGATCGCCATGAATCTTCCGGTGAGGTGCGCATCACTCACGACGTGTCGACGCCTATGGGCGGCCGGCATCTGCTGCTTGTGGAAGACATCGTCGATACGGGACTCACGATGCAGTTCCTTCTCGACAATCTTCAGGCACGGCAGCCCGCGTCTCTGAAAGTTTGCGTGTTGATCGAAAAGCCCACGCGCGCGCGGTGCAAGGTCGCGCTCGATTACCGGGGGTTCGTCATTGAGGATCGCTTTGTCGTGGGCTACGGCCTGGATCATGCCGAAAAGTATCGCAATCTGCCTTTCGTGGGAGCGATAAGGGAACGTGATCTCCAGCCGCATGCTAAGATTGGTCAGAATTCAGACTAACGTCTTGGAGATACGACGATGAAAGTGCTCCCCTTGTCTGAGGTGAAGACGAAACTCAGCGAACTTGTCGATGTTGTTGAACGTCGTGACGAGTCGATCACGATTACGCGAAATGGGAAACCCGTAGCGATGATCGTCAGCAAGGACGAATACGAAGGCTGGCACGAGACGGCCGAGATCATGAGAAGCTCGGAGTTTCTCAGTGAAATTCGCGAGGGAATTCGAGGTCTTGCCCGAACCAGAAAGCGTTATTCGGTGGACGAACTCTTCCGCAAGTAACATCGATACCCATGCCTGTCCGCACTCTCCGAGTTCCATCCGCGGTTCGAGAACTTATCCGGCATCTGAATCCATCAATGAAGCGAAAAGTCCGAAACGCGCTGAATGACATCCTGAAGGATCCGAAGTGCGGGAAACCTCTTCAACGAGAGCTGGAGGGATTCTGGAGCCTTCGAATCGGGAGACATCGGATCATCTATCGGCCCGATGAAGCCGGGGCCGAAATTGTCGCCATTGGCCCTCGCCATTCCATTTATTCCGACGTGTCGAATTTGCATTGAAATGGTTCTGATAAGCTTTCGACCATGATTCTGCGCTTCGATTCTCCCGGCACCATTCTTACCGGAGGCGGCTGCCGCAAGCAGACTGCGGAAATACTCTCTGCGCTGAGGGCACGGCGCACGTTTGTGGTCACGGATCCATTTTTTCTCACGAGCAACTTTCTTGCGGAGATTCTCTCTGGCTTGTCGGCCGCGGGTATCGCCGCTAAGGTGTTCAGCGGATTTCAGCCGGACCCGGAAGATCGCAACGTTGTCGCCGGCGTGGGTGGATTCCGGGCATTCGGTGGAGATTCCATTCTTGCCATCGGCGGCGGCAGCGCCATCGATGTCGCGAAAATCATCGGAGCGTCATCGGCAAACCCGGGACCTTTGTCCGCGTTCCAGGGATACCACCGCATTCCCAATGCCGGACCGCCGCTGGTCGTTCTGCCGACGACGGCGGGAACCGGAAGCGAAGCCACCAAGGTGGCGGTCATCACCGATACAACGCGAAACGTCAAGATGATGATTCTCGATTCGAAGCTGATGCCCGCGGCGGCGATCGTGGACTTCGAACTGACTCTCAGCATGCCAAAACCGCTGACCGCTCACGTCGGCGTCGATACGCTGACGCACGGCATCGAAGCCTACGTGTCTCGCCGCGCGAATGCGCTGACCGATCCGATCGCCGCGTCGTGCATTGCAAAAACGCAGACGTTCCTGCGCAAGGCCTGGGCAAACCCGACTGACCTCGAAGCACGCGAAGCCATGTCGTTCGCCGCGCTGCAGGGCGGACTGGCATTCACGAATTCCAGTGTGTGTCTGGTGCACGGGATGAGCCGCCCTCTGGGCGCGGTGTTTCATCTTCCGCACGGCTTGTCGAACGCGGCGCTGCTGCCGGCGGTCACGCGTTTCTCATGGCGCGGCGCAATGGAGCGATATGCGAACGTGGCACGCACGATGAACCTGGCGGATGCGAAGCGATCCGACACGTATGCGTGCGAGTCGCTGGTCGAATGCCTGGATGCGTTGAATCAGGAACTGGAGGTGCCGAAACTGCGCGATTGTTGCCGCGCAACCGCCGACGAGTTTCACGCAGCGGTTCCGAAAATGGCGTCGGATGCGCTGGAGTCGGGCAGTCCGCAGAACAATCCGGTTGTGCCGGCCGCCGAACAGATCATGGAATTGTTTGATCAGGCGTGGTGATGGAATCCTTCTCCCTCAGGGAGTAAGGTGCCGCGAAGCGGCGGATGAGGGAATCACATTTCGCGAAAATTGAACCCCTCACCCTGCCTTCGGCCACCCTCTCCCTGTGGGAGAGGGATTCTTACCCCCAGCGCGTGGTGATCGTCTTGCGACGGGTGTAGAAGTAGACGCCTTCCATACCATGCATGCAGAGATCGCCGAAAAGCGACGCCTTCCATCCACCGAACGAATAGAACGCCATCGGAATGGGAATCGCCACATTCACTCCCACCATCCCCGCCTCGATTTCGTTCTCAAATCGCCGCGCTGTCCCGCCGGACTTCGTGAAAATCGCCACGCCGTTCCCATATGGATTGCGGTTTACCAGCCTAATCGCCTCCTCGACGGAAGCCGCACGAAGCACCACCAGCACCGGGCCGAAAATCTCCGTCTGGTATACGTTCATCTCCGGCGTCACACCGTCGAAAATCGTTGGCCCAAGAAAGAATCCCTTCCCGGTGCCCGCTCCATTCCACACACGGCCATCCAGTGTCAGCCTGGCGCCCTGCGAGACTCCCTCCGAGATCACCGCACGAATGCGTTCGAGCTGCCCGGCCGTGATTAACGGTCCGACTTCGGCGGCCCCGAGCTGCGCGGCCCGCTTCGTCAATGCTTCCACGATGGCATCGCCTGCGGCACCGACAGCGACAACAGCGGAAATCGCCATGCAGCGCTGACCGGCCGATCCGAACGCGGCAGACATCAGCGCATCGGCTGCCGCATCGATATCCGCGTCGGGCGCAACGACGGCGTGATTCTTTGCTCCGCCGAGGGCCTGCACGCGCTTCCCGTGCTGCGCGGCCGTGGCGTAAATGTGCCGCGCCACGGGCGTGGATCCCACAAAGGAGATCGCGCGCACATCGGGATGGGCGATCAGCGCATCGACCGCCTCGCCGTCTCCGTGCACGATGTTCAGCACTCCGTCCGGCAATCCCGCTTCCTTCAATAATTCCGCCATGCGCATGCTGGTGGAGGGAACTTTTTCCGAGGGTTTCAGCACAAAGGTATTGCCGCAAGCCAGCGCCATCGGAAACATCCACAGCGGAACCATCGCCGGAAAGTTGAACGGTGTGACTCCAGCACAGACACCCAGCGGATGCAGTACGGAATGACAGTCAATGTCGCGCGTGACGTTCTCCGAGTACGCGCCTTTGAGCAGATGCGGAGCACCCACGGCAAACTCCACCACTTCGATGCCCCGCTGAATGGATCCCATGGCATCCGCCACCGATTTTCCGTGCTCCTCGGAAACCACTCGCGCGATTGATTCCTGATTCTGCTGGAGCAGTTCGCGAAAACGATTCAGGATGCGCGCGCGATTCGGCGCCGTGGTGGAACTCCACGCCGGAAATGCCGCCTGCGCCGCACCCACCGCATTGTCCACATCTAGCGAATCGGCAAATGCAACGGTGCGTATAAGTGCGCCAGTGGCAGGCGAATGTACATCTCCGCTGCGCGCACCGGCGTGTTCCGCGATTTTGCCGTTGATCCACATGGGGACGGTGTTGCTCATAATTTCCGGTTCCGGCTCTGAAATATACACCGCGATCGACATTGGCCCTAGAATAGTCCGCGCGTTAACGAGGACGACATGACGGAATCGAAACCAAACTCCATTCGCATGATCGCGATGGCCAGCCTGATCGGCACCACCATCGAGTGGTACGACTTCTTTCTATACAACACGGCAGCCGCTCTGGTTTTCAACAAGCTCTTCTTTCCGAAGTTCGATCCGCTGGTGGGAACGTTCCTGTCATTCGCCACTGTGACGATGGGATTCGTGGCGCGGCCGGTCGGCGGAATCGTTATCGGACATTTCGGAGATCGCATTGGCCGCAAATCCATGCTGGTGCTATCGCTGGTGATGATGGGTTTCTCGACGGCTTTGATTGGCGTGCTTCCCACATATTCCCGGATCGGCTCCTGGGCGGCCGCCATCCTGGTGTTGCTCCGTGTCGTGCAGGGCTTCGGTGTCGGCGGCGAATGGGGCGGTGCTGTTCTGATGGCGATCGAACACGCGCCCCCGGGCCGCCGCGGATTTTATGGCAGCTGGCCGCAGATCGGCGTGCCGGCGGGACTGCTGCTGGCGAATCTGGTGTTTTCGCAGTTTTCGCGCATGCCGGAAGCGGATTTCCTGGCGTGGGGTTGGCGCATTCCGTTTTTGGTCAGCATCGTACTGGTGGGCGTCGGACTCGTTATCCGACTGCGAATTCTTGAAACACCGGCGTTCACGCGAATGAAAGCGACGCGTACGGAAGCCCGCATGCCGATCCTCGAAGTGCTGCGAAAATATCCGAAGCAGGTGCTGCTGGCGATGGGCGCGCGTTATGCGGAAAACGGATCGTTCTACATTTACAGTTCGTTCGTGCTCGTCTATGCCACGCAGCACGTGAAGATGACGCAATCACTGGTGCTCAACGGCATCCTGATCGCCTCGGCCGTCGAACTGATGGCGATTCCTTTGTTTGGCGCGTTGTCGGATCGTGTCGGGAGACGGCCGGTGTATATGTTCGGCGCTATCGCGACCGCGGTGCTGGCGTATCCATTGTTCCGGATGCTGGATACCGGATCGACGGCGTTGGTGTGGCTGGCGCTGATCCTGGTGTTTGTGTTCTCGCACGCGGCGATGTATGCGCCGCAGGCCGCCATGCTGACGGAGTTGTTTGGAACGCGTGTGCGATACAGCGGCGCATCTCTCGGATCGCAGCTGGCGTCGGTGCTGGCGGGAGGACTTTCGCCGTTGATTGCGACGGCGTTTCTCGGTTACGGGTATGCACGGGGAGCGCTGTCGGCGTACGTCATCGGGATGTCGGTCGTGACGATCGTGGCGTTGGCGCTGGCGACCGAGACGCTGCATCGCGATATTCACAGGGAATGAGCCGCATCAGGACACGTTCCTTGAAAACGATGCCAAAGGCATCCACACGGACTCCGCTGGGCGAATTGCCCCTCCTGGACAGAGGGGTGGCCGCGCGATCAAGAAAAGCTGCGTCAGCGACCAAATCCGCGCAGACGGGGTGGTGGTTCCGATGAATCCCTTGGACCACCACCCCGGCGCTTCGCGCCACCCCTCCTGTCCAGGAGGGGCAATTCGTCGAGCGGAATCCGTTTTAGGCAATTGAAAGGTCAGCGACCGCGATGCGGCGCGGAACGGCAATCGGTTTTCAGCCATCGTGCTCGGAATCGTCAAGAGCGACACATTTCAAATGAATTCGAAATGAATTAGCGGCGATAATCAGCCATGACCATTCCAAAGCCTGATGACGAACTGAATGTTCGAGAGCTGGTCACGATCCGTAATTTCCGGGATCTGCACGAGGCTCTTCTCGCAAAGGGAAGTTTGGAATCCTCCGGAATCGAGTCGTTCCTCGCCGACGAGAACATGGTTCACATGGACTGGCTGATTTCGAACCTGCTCGGCGGCGTCAAGCTCAAGGTCGACGCGGCAAATGCGGAAGCCGCCACGGAAATCCTGGACCGTTTCATTTCGGAAGAAATCACTCGCCTACAAGAATCGCTCGAGCCCTCGGATGGCCGAGTTCTGCCTTTCAAGAAACCACTAAAGTTTGAATAAGAACCAGGGACTTTGCGCGTAGCGCATCCGAATAGCTACTGCGGAGCACGGGCCGGAGCGATGGGCGTGTTCGAACTCGCCGGAAGATTTTCGGCCGGGGCAGCCGGAGTGTACGTCGAAGCCGGCGCCGGCACACCGGAACCCGATATCGATTCCTGAGCCACCGTGGCTCGTCGCCCATCGGCCAGCCCCACAACCTTCTCGACAAAAAAATCACTCACCTTATTCAGCATGAACAACGGTACACCGGCGGCCGCCTGCGCTTCCATGTGTTCGAACTGCGCTCCGGCAACGTCGTAGATCACGACCGGCGGCCGCGGATCGCTCCGCATCAGACTTAGGTCCACATGATCCATCGACACGCGGCGTGCGTGCCGCACATACATTCCGTACGCCGGCAGTGAGCCAAACATCGTCGGCTCAGGATAGTTGTCCTCCAGCTCCGGCGCGCCAAACGGATCCGGAGGCGCCGGCGGCAATCCGGTTCCGCGGCCGCCCGTGCGTCCCGGACGCGAGAAACCTCCGGCGCCATCCCCGCCGTTGTACAGAATCCGCACATTGCTCAGCCGGACATCTTCAATGGGATGACCCGGAATTCCACTGATGATCGACGCCGCGCGCGAACTCGCATACGCCGCGACGACATTATTAATGTTGACCCGCCGGATGGCGCCCACGGGAACGCCCTCGGGGCCTCGCATGCGTGCGCCCAAGCGAATGAAAATCGGTGGATTCGAAATATGCTCCATCGTGATGTTGTTGACGGCGACATCTTCGATAATGGCGCCATCCACGCTTTCGATGGCCAGGCCGTTGCAGTGGACAAACACGCAATCGGAGATCGCGATATTGCGGAATCCCCCATTTGATTCCGTGCCGAACTTGATGCGGCCGGTACCTCCGCCGTTGGCAGCGAATTGATACGTCCCATTCAGCAGTGAACCCATCGTGTATCCGCTGACCTGACAGCCGGTAATCGTGACGTTGTCGGTCGCGCGCGCAAATCCCAGGCCAAACGAACTCTTCAGGCAGATGGCGTCGTCCTGCGGAGAATTCACCGTGCAATCCGAGACGCGGACGTTGCGGCAGCAATCGATATCGAAACCGTCGCGGTTGGTGTCGACCTTGATGTTGCTGATCGTCATGTTGTCGACGCCGGTGGCGAGCAAAACGAACCATCCACCCTGGAAGACCGTGAAGTCTTTCAGATTCACGTTGCGGCACAGCTTCAATGCGATGGTCTTGTTGCCCTGCCCTTGCGTCGTGCCGCCGTCGCGAAGCAGGCCGCGTCCCCAAATGGTGCCGGTGCCGAGAATCGAAATGTTTTCGAGATTCTCGCCCCAGATCAGGCTGTTGCGCCAATGGCTGTGGCCGAAGTCCTGATAGACGAGATCGCCCCAGAGATTGGGCTCGAAGTTGTCGTAGCCAGGTTGACCGGCCTGCGGCTGGTCCGCGGCGATGATGGTGGCGCCATGATCGATGAGCAGGGCGATATTGCTCTTGAGACGGATGGTGTAGCAGAGATAGTTTCCCGCCGGAAATACCACCGTCCCGCCGCCTGCCGCGGAGGCTGCGTCGATGGCCTTGTTGACGGCGGCAGCATCGAGGGTTTTGCCGTCTCCGGTCGCGCCATGGTCACGGACGTTGTACATGTCCGCTGCGACCAAAACACGGGCGAGCCCCAGGCCGCCAAGAACACTGGTCTGCACGAATCTCCGCCGGTTGAGTGGTGTCATGAATTATTCCCCGGGTAGGTTTATCAGCAGGAATCCAGCGAGTCAAGGAGAGTAGGGCATTGGGAAAAGGAGGGTCGCATGCACTGCTGTGCAGATTAGAGAGAACTTTCGGGCGCATCCTTCTCCCACAGGGAGAAGGTGGCCCGAAGGGCCGGATGAGGGAATCCGGGTTTGAGCTAAATTGATTCCCTCACCCGCCGCCCATCTTCGACGGGCGGCACCCTCTCCCTGAGGGAGAGGGAAAAATGGAAGGATTCGCCGGAGCCACGCGTCTAACCGTCGAATTTGGTACTGTAGGCGCGATGAAACTCTGCGCGGTGACGAGCGACTTCCATATTGACGATCGCACGATCGAAGCGTGCCAGCGCGGCGAGGCCGAAGGATTTCGTCAGCTCTTCGAAGTCTACAAAGACCGCGTTTACTCCATTGCCCTGTATTACTTCAACGGCGAGGAGGCTTCGGCGCACGACATTACCCAACAGGTGTTTCTCAAACTGATGACGCACATCTCGCAATTTGAAAACCGGTCGGAATTCTCCACCTGGCTCTATCGCCTGGTGGCCAACGCCTGCCTCGACCGCAAGCGTGCGCTTCGCCGATTCCTCCAGTTCGAGAATTCGAGCGAACTGGAAATTCGAGAAACCCGGAAGTCGATCGAAGACCGGTTTATCCAGCGTGAACGTGCAGCGGCGATCCAGGCCGCCGTCTCCACTTTGAAACCGAAGCTGCGGATGGCCATTCTGTTGAAGCATTTCGAAGATCTGTCGTACGACGAAATGGCGGTGGCGCTGGGCTGCAGCAAGGGCACGGTGGCGTCGCGCCTCAATCGGGCCCATCAGATTCTGGGGAGAAAGCTGGCGTACCTGCGCGGCACTGGGGATTCGGGAGAATACGATGTTTAGCAATCATGTCATTCGGGATTTAACGGCATACCTCCACGGAGAACTGGCTTCGGATAAATTGGTCCGCGTCCAATCGCACCTGCGCGAATGTGCGAAGTGCCGCGCGGCCTACGACGAAATCCGCTTTGGTGCCCAGCTGGCCTCCTCGCTGATCGAGTTGAAGACTCCGCCGTCGATGTGGAACGATATCCAAACTGCAAGAGAACTCCGAAATCGGCCGCGAACGTCCAGGACATTCATGCGACGCGTCCCGGTCGCAGCCATGGCGGTAGCCGCTCTGGCAATGGGCGTGTTCCTTCGAATGCACGTACCCGAGGGCGCCGGCCCAACGGCGGCATCCGCGTGGGAAGTCACCAGCGTTCGAGGAGCGCCGTGGATCGGCAGCGTGCGGGTCACCGACAGCGGCCGGCTGCGTCCGGGAGATTCGCTTCAAACCAACTCGAGCTCCGAAGCGCACGTCAAGATTGCCGACATCGGCCAACTCGATCTGGATCCCAATTCCAGGATCCGCCTGATCACGACCAACTCCGACCAGCATCGCATTGCGCTCGAGCGAGGAAAGATGACGGCACGAACCTGGTCGCCGCCTCGGCTGTTCGTGGTGGAAACGCCGACGGCAACGGCGGTCGATCTGGGCTGCATCTATTCCTGCGAGGTACAACGCGACGGCAGCACGTTGCTCCACGTCACGCTCGGCCTGGTCGCGCTGGATTTTCACGGGCGTGAGACGGTGATTCCGGCGGGCGCATACTGCCGGACGCGGCCCGGTGCGGGGCTCGGAACACCGTACTTCGATGATGCGTCGGATCGGTTGCAGGCGGCGCTGGATCACGTGGACTTCGGGAAGAACGGCGCCGAACGCGCGAAGCAACTGGACATCGTGTTGAAGGAATCGCGGCCGAGGGACACGTTCACGCTGTGGTATCTGGTGTCGCGGCTGGATGGGGAGATGAGGAGTTCCGTGGTGGATCGCATGACGGCTCTCGTGCCGCTTCCGTCCGGAGTGACGCGAGCCGGGGTTCTTGCGCTCGATGGCGGGATGATGGATGCCTGGAAGGATGAGTTGCAGAAGGTGTGGTGATCTCTCTCCCT
>Ga0209488_10003881_pt1 | contig 11859 bp, 10 predicted proteins | sample Rivendell_Oct201_8_FD_188349 | JGI IMG/M metagenome (GOLD analysis project Ga0209488, IMG submission 188349) | Vadose zone soil microbial communities from the Eel River Critical Zone Observatory, Northern California, USA -... | ecosystem: Environmental > Terrestrial > Soil > Vadose zone >...
AAAATGCTCCTCCTCCCCAACCACTGGTTGCCCTTACCGACGACGAAATGTTGTTTCGCGAGAACGTGCGTCAGTTCGCCGACCAGTCTCTTCGCCCGAAAGTCCGGGAGATGGATGAAAAAGGAATCTTTGATCGCGAACTGATTAATCAATTCTTCCATCTCGGTCTGATGGGAATTGAAGTCCCGGAACAATACGGGGGCGCAGGTGGAACCTTCTTTGAAGCGATTCTGGCCGTCGAAGAGATTTCACGGGTCGATGCCTCCGCCGGCGTGATTGTTGACGTGCAAAATACGCTGGTGAATAACGCGCTGGTCCGCTGGACCACGGAAGAACAGAAACGCCGCTATCTTCCGCAGATGACAAGCAACACTGTGGGCGCATACGCCTTAAGTGAAGCCTCATCGGGTTCGGACGCCTTCGCCATGCAGACGCGCGCCCAATTGAAGGGCAGCGAATATGTGCTCAACGGTCGCAAGCTGTGGATCACCAACAGCAAGGAAGCAGGGGTCTTCATCCTGTTCGCGACGATTGATCCGGCCGCTGGATACAAGGGAATCACTGCCTTTATTGTGGAAAAAGATTTTCCCGGATTCACCGTCGGCAAGAAAGAAGACAAACTCGGAATCCGCGCTTCCAGCACATGCGAATTGATTCTGGAAGATTGCCGCGTGCCAAAAGAGAACGTTCTGGGCGAGGTGGGCAAGGGCTACAAGATCGCCATTGAAACGCTGAATGAAGGACGCATCGGGATTGGCGCTCAGATGCTCGGCTTGGCGCGCGGAGCCTGGGAAAGCGCACTAAAATATTCACAGGAACGCAAACAATTTGGCAAAAGCATTTCGGACTTTCAGGGAGTACAGTTCCAGTTGGCGCAGATGGCCACCGAAATCGAGGCAGTAAAAATGTTGGTCTATAACGCAGCGCGCATGAAAGATGCGGGAATGAATTTTGTGAAGGAAGCCGCCATGACCAAGCTGTTTGCGTCGCAGGTGGCGGAGCGCGTGGCCTCGCTGGCCGTGGAGATTTACGGTGGCAACGGATTCACAAAAGACTATCCGGTAGAAAAATATTATCGCGATGCAAAGATCGGGAAAATCTACGAAGGCACGTCCAACATGCAGCTGCAAACCATAGCCAAGATGCTGCTGGGAGGAAAATAATCCACCAAACGCACCCTGCCAGAAACCACCTAAGCCTATTATAATCATAGCGTTACTGTTGTCCAAGCTATTGGCTTAGGAGACTACCCGATTGTTTCTAAAGTTTAAGGTGGTTTAAACTAACGGGAAATTTCCGGCTGCTCACCCCCACGGCAGGGTACCAAATCGATAAAGGCAGGAGTCAACGTTGGGTCAGGATTCCCTGAAGGAACTGCAAGACCTTAAAATCGTTCACACCTTTTATCTTGGGCTGCTCGAAAAAAACCTAGGGCATGGTGTGCCCCTCCCTGTTGAGATAAAGAATGTAACGGACGCGCCGGAAAATGCCGTCGCGCTGATTGCGGATTTCAAGCTGTGGCTGGACCTGTTGGATCTGGCGCTGACGCCGCCCTTGATGCGCGACGCGCTGAAAACTGTTTCCGGACTTGAAACTGCCCATGCCCTGCTCCGCTACTTTACCACCAAGGCATCACAGCGATCCGGCGACCGCGACAAAACCGATTGCATTATCACGTATCTTTTCCGGATTCCAGCCCAGGGCGATTCTCCACCGGCATGGCATCGGCCGGAAGTTGATAGTTCTTACGCCTTCATCTCGCAGTCGGCTCTTGCCTTTGAAGCCGACTTGTACCGCGCATTGGTGGATGTGCCCTCCGATGCGATGCCGCCGGAGCACGTCACGCTGCTGCAGGAGTTCGAATATCTCTATCAGGAACTGGAAGAGTTCCGCCACTTCGACCAGATTATGGATTCGGGGATCGTGCAGCGCGTGCGTGAGCTGAAGCATTCTCTGAGCACGTCGTTTTATCATCCTGATTCGCTGGCCACGCTAGCCGTGTGGAATGACGTGTTTGGGCGGAAGTTTGACGAGCTATTCCATGACGCCGCGATGCAGATCAAGACTTTCGCGGAGACGGTGCAGAAAGAGGGCGGCAGCATCCTTTCAAAAGTTGAAGGCGACATTACGGTAAAGAACCTGAGCGAAGTGGAAACCACGCAGATTCTGGCGGAGGACTACCAGTCCGCGCAGGACGAATTCCGGAAAGTATCAAAGTACAAGAAGGCGGTGGACAGCAGGCGCCCGGTCAGGCTGTCACCGGCAGGCGCGCCGCGACAGCCAGCTCGTCCTGCTCCAGAATCATCGCCAGCGCCCCGCCCCACCATTCCCCCTCAGGCAAACACGGTTACCCATAGATCGCCCATGGCGACTCCCTCGTCCCAGGCTCCAACCGCTACGGGTTCACAAGCGAACGCCGGTAGAGGTCTGGGTGCGGAAGTATTGGCGGTAGCGCCATCGCAAGCCGTGCACAATGCGGTTCAGGAAGGAAAAATTCAGAGCGCGCGACAGATTATCAGGGAGCACGTTCGGGTCTCTGATCCCAAGCTGGCTCACATCTTTCCGGTCAAGAATTCAAAGATCACTCTTTCTGCTGCGGAAGTGGAATCCTTCAAGGCAGATTACCAGAGTGAAAAAAGCTTTCGCGCCGACTATGCCAGCGTCATGATGACGATTGTGGCGTATCTTGCGCGCATGGTAATTGAAGTGGACGAATACAACCACAAGGCGAGTTCCGCCTACTTGTGGAAGCCGCACGCTGACGCACTGGGTTATCTGATAAGTACGCTGGAACGGCTGAGCATGGAGGCCGAGCAGGTAATTGCCGTGGCGCGTGCCCGCGGACTGGCGGAAAAAGCTGACAGCCTTTCAGCGTCGCTCGACAAGCTGCGCGAATACGGGAAGACGGTCTCGCGGACTTTGCAGTCCGCCAATCATCCAAACGTCTGACATTTAAGTTGGGCCAGGCTTACCCGGTGAGACGATTCGCGCCTGACTATCTTCTGATGTTATCTTTCGCGTTGTAATCCATTCCAGAGTAGGGCTCAGTCTTCGCGGTCTGATGGGCGCTGGTACCAAGCGTGCGCTTTTTCTTGGCCGCCGGCTTTTTTACGCCGAGCGCGATATCGGCCAATTCCAGAAAACGGCTGCTATTAGGGGCGCCACCGGGACGGTTCTCCCAGGCGCGTTCCCCAGCCGGCCCCTTCAGGCTGTATCGCGGGGCAATCCAAAGGTCTTTGGAGACCTCGGATTTCTTATCTGTTTTCTTGGCCATGGTATTGCCTAATTATCCCCATTTGATGGGGCTTTTTCAACGGGAAAAAACAGGTTTTTTACCCGCGGCGCGAATTAGAATGCGAAGCCGCCTCGGTAAAATCTCCTGCATCCAATCCATTATGGAACACAAAAATCGAAACTGGAAACGCCTGCTGAAACAACACAAGCCGCTGCTCCTTCCTTCCGCGTGCGACGCGCTCACGGCAAAACTAATCAAGCAGGCGGGTTTTCCTGCCTATCAGATTGGCGGCTTCGCCCTGGACGGAATGCGCTTCGGCTTTCCCGACATGGATGTGACACGTCTGGGCGAAAAATCGGCGGCGGTGCGGGACATCGTGCATGCATCAGACCTGCCAGTGCTGGTGGACTGTGACGACGGCTACGGCGACGAGAAAAACGTGGTCCATACCGTCCACACCTATGACGATCTGGGCGTGGCGGCCATCTTTATGGAAGATCAGAAATCGCCCAAGAAGTGTGGTCACATGGGCGGCAAAGAAGTAGTAGAACCCAAGATAATGGTGAACAAACTTCGGGCGGCTCAATCTGCCCGCCGAAGCGAGGAGAAGCTTTTTATCCTGGCGCGAACCGACGCCCTGGCCGTGAACGGTCTGAAAGACGCCATTAGCCGGGCGGAGTTGTACCTGAAAGCAGGGGCAGACGGCATTTACATCGAAGGCCCGGAAAACGTTCAACAATTGCGCGCGATTGGAAAAGAATTCAAAGGCGAGCCGCTGGCCGTGACCATTCTGGAGAACGGCGGTAAAACGCCATGGGTTTCCCCTGATGAAATGTATGCCATGGGTTTCAACATGGTCCTTTATCCTACAACCCTGCTTTTCCGGCAAACGAAAGCCGTGCTGCGCGCGCTGGAAGACCTGAAAGCGGGACGTCCGATGCCCAAACAGGAAAGCGTTTCCATGATGGAATTCGAGAAGATCGTTGACATCGCTTACTGGAAATCGATTGAACAGAAAGCCGTGCCACTGGGCGAACGCGTGCGACAGGCAGTCAACAAACTGGTGAAGAAGATTGCATGATTTCGCAGCGACTCCCCGCAATCACCAGTAACAACACATGCCCAAACTAAGCGACGCGGTTGATAACGTGTTCAGCGAAGCGCGGATGCTGCTGCTGGGCGGCCAGGTTCTCCTGGGCTTCAGCTTTCGCATCTGCTTTGAGAAGAAATTTGAGCAGATTGCCCATTCCGCCCAATTGGCGGAGATCGTAGGGCTCGCGGTCATGACGGCTGCTCTCGGGTGGCTCATCTGGCCGGCCGCGTTTCATCAGATCAAAGAACACGGCAGCATGACGGCGTCCATACACAGTTTCACAACTGATGTTCTTGATTGGGCCTTGCTGCCATTCGCCGTGGGGCTGGCGCTCACGCTCTATACGGTTGCCGCCGCGCTCGAACTGGATTATGCGCCCGTGATGGGAGCGGCAGCCGGGACTTTTGCCGTTGCCATATGGTATGGCTGGTCTCGAGCAGGCCGAAAGCCGGGAGCGAAGCAAAAGGTCGCGAAAGAACTGGCGGAACAGGAACAGAAAGACCGGGAAAAACCAGATCTCTCCGATCGGATCAAGAAAGTGCTGCTGGAGTGCCGCATGGCCTTGCCCGGCGCGCAGGCTTTCCTGGGATTTCAATTTGCGATTGTCTTCGCCCAGGGCTTTGAAAAACTACCGCGGCCATGGCAACTTATCCATTTTGCCAGCCTGCTGGCCACAACGATTTCTACTGTGCTGCTCATCGCACCCGCCGCCTATCACCGCATCCATGAAGCGGGCGAGGATACGGAACACTTTCACCAGGTTGCAGGCCGCCTGTTGCTCACGGCATTGGTTTTTCTGGGACCGGGCATGGCCGGTGATTTGTTTGTCGTAATTGCAAAAGTCACGCGATCACCCGGGGCGGCAGGAGCAAGCGCCGGATTTCTTCTGCTTGCCTTCTATGGCTTATGGTTTGGCGTCAGCGCCTGGCGAAGAAAGTAACGGCGCACGGAATCGCGACACAAAAAGTATAAAAAACTTGAAGAGATGATCGCGCCGGTTCCAGAACGCAGCGCGTCATGGATAACAAAGTAGCTGACGATATTGCCGCAGGCATCCATGGCAAAGAGCGCCACACCAAACCACCAGGCCCAGAGGCGGCCACGCAACAGGTCTCGCGCTGCCGCAAGAATAGCGACAGCCAGCGCAATCAGGAAAACCCCGGAGATCGGCCCAATTGAGTGGAAGAGCACCGCGCCCTCTGGGTTTAGCTTCCAAAGATGGTCTAGAAGAGGATTGGGAAAAAGCAAGCTAACGCCAACCACGAAAGCGATGAGACTGGCGAAGAAGAAGAATGAAGAAATGACAAGAACGGTCTTTGGTCGAACCCGATCACTTGTGATGCCGTCTGTCATTTGGCGGCAAGCGCTTCAACCCGGGCAGCAAGTTCCTGCGGAACATCGGCAAGAACTTCCAGCCATGAATCGGCATCTTCAAGCACCCTGCCGCTGGATACCGTATAGAGTTCCAGCACCTTCACGTCCTGGCAGCATTCGCGGATGAGGCCAGCAATGCGCCGCTTGATTTTGGGAGAGACCGTCCCCACAACCGCAACATCAAATTTATTCTGCTGGCATACCTTGATCAAAGTGGCTTCGTCCAAGGCGGGAACCACCTCATGGCCGGCACGCTCCAGAATGAGCTGCCTGGTGCGGACGACAGACGGATCGACGCCAGTGCATAGAACCAGCGCCATGCGGGAGGTCCTTTCCTTATGAATTGGCAGCTAGAGGCGCAGGCATCTTACCATGGGCTCCCTTAGAATCCATCAGTAAAGTTGCGCGAAGGGAAGGTTTTCCCAAAAAAGACAGCTCGGTTTAGACCCAAAATGAAATCACGCCAGCAGCGGTCTAAAAAAGCCGCAGAAAGGCTACTTTTCGGAATTTTGACCGGCGGCGGCGTTGGCTTTCTTGTCGGATGGTTTATTTAACGACAAAACCACATCTGCCAATTCCAGAAATCGCGAGTTATGGGTATTTTGGCCTTCACCATACCTCGAAGAGTGTGCCCCTCCACTCAGATTGGATTTGGGGTTGATCCACATTCCAGGATTTTCAGGTTTGAGCGCCATTTGTCTGATTAGAACACGCCAGCATCCAGAGCAGCTGTTCCAAACAGCACACAAGCCAGTCTCCCAATATGGCGGCATCTCCTGGAAGGCGCCTCAAAAGCCGCTATTAAATGCATACGCGCAGGCCGCTCCCAAGGAGGAATGGCGATGATATCCTTGCACGTTCGAAAAACGCCGACGAAAAGGACCCCTGGCACCATGAGAAAACCGTTGCTGCTGTGTAGCAGGATATTTACCGCCATTTTATTCCTGATCGCGCTGGCCCAACCGCAGTCTCCATTGAGGGCCGCAGATAGTAAAAGCACGGCAGCAAGCGGTGGCGTGGGAGTCGTATCCACAACGCAACCGAGCTTTGACGGCACAACATGGTGGAACTATGTGAAGATTTTGGCCGCAGACAACATGGAAGGCCGTGAAACTGGCAGCCCAGGCTTGCACAAGGCACAGGAATACGTAGTTGAACAGCTAAAAAGAGCTGGATTAGAGCCGGTGGGATCCAAGTCCTACTACCAGCCCATCCGGTTCGAGTCGCGACAGATTGTGGAAAAGGAATCCAGTCTGGCGCTGATGCATAACGGGCAGGTTGAACCCCTTACGCTTGGCGAAGACGCCATCTTCAGCACACGCGTGGACCTTGCGCCCGTGGTGGACGCCCCGCTGGTCTTTGCCGGCTATGGGCTGACAATACCTGAACTGGGCCACAATGATCTTGCCGATCTAAACCTGCGAGATAAGGTGGTTGTGATTTTTGCCGGCGCTCCGGCGGAGATTCCGGGCGCGCTGGCTTCGCATTACCAGTCCGCCGGCGAGCGCTGGAAGGCCCTTCATAAGGCCGGCGCGGTGGGCGTGATTACGATCCTAAACCCGGCAGCGATGGATATCCCGTGGTCGCGTATCTCGGCCAACCGCGCTCATCCCAGCATGGCGTTGAAGGGCGCCGAATTTGACGAAACCACCGGAGAGGAACTGGCGGTCACCTTCAATCCGGAAAAGGCCCAGAAGCTTTTTGAAGGATCAGGGCATACACTGCAGGAACTGATTGACCTGGTGAAAGACCGCAAGCCGCTGCCTCGCTTCCCTCTTATTCCAACCATTCGTGCGAAAGCTTCGGTCAATAAGAAGACGGTAGAATCAGCCAACCTGGTGGCGGAACTCCAAGGCAGCGATCCGAAATTGAAAAATGAATACGTGGTGCTCTCCGCGCATCTGGATCACCTGGGCGTGGGCGAGCCAATCAACGGGGACCGCATTTATAACGGAGCCATGGACAATGCTTCCGGCAGCGCCGTGCTGCTGGATGTGATTGCGTCGCTGAAGAAGTCGCCGAAGAAATTGAAGCGATCACTGCTCTTTGTGTTTGTGACGGGTGAAGAGAAGGGCTTGCTGGGTTCGCGTTACTTCACCACGCACCCCACGGTGAAGCCGGGATCGATGATTGCGAATATCAATATCGACATGTTCCTTCCTATCGTGCCATTAAAGGTGCTGACCGTGTATGGACTGGGAGAATCCGATCTGGGAGATATGGCGCGCGAAGTGGCCCAGTCACTGGGGGTGCAGGTTCAGGCTGATCCGGAGCCACAACGGAACGCATTCATCCGCAGCGATCAGTACAACTTTATCCGGCACGGCGTACCGGCACTGGCCATGGGAGTGGGATTCGAGAAAGGATCGCCGGAACAGGAGATATTCAAGAACTGGAGGACGCAACGTTACCACGCGCCTTCTGACGATCTGGACCAGCCCGTGGACTTGGCAGCAGCCGGTAAGTACGAAGAAATTATCCACAGGTTAATGGTACGGGCAGCTGACGCTCCAGGGCGTCCGCAATGGAAGCCTGATAGTTTCTTCCGCCGCTATGCACCGATGGCGTCCGGGCTTTATTAAACTGAAAAGAAGCCCTGCCAAGCGGCAGGGCCCGAAGTAGCGCTTATCTGGTCAGAAATTTCTATTACTTACAAAAGCTGCCAACGCCGATACTCGACAAGGCAAGGCAGAGATCGACGCGACCGTGTCCCATCTGCGGCACAGAAGACGCGCGGGAAATTGCGTTTGCCACATCGCCCGGCTTATACGTGGGCCGCGCCTGTAAGACCAAAGCCGCTTCACCGGCAACGATGGGAGTGCTGAATGACGTTCCCCATCCCGCCGCATAGTTGCCGCCCGGATAAGTAGTAATAACGCCTTCGCCTGGAGCTGCGATGAACACCGCGTTGGTGCCGAAGTTCGTGAAACTGCTCTTGGCATCAGAGTTATTGGTGGAACCAACGCCGATCACGCTGTTATAAGCTGCCGGAAAAACCAGCATCTGATTGCCATCGTTCCCGGACGCCGCCACCACCACCACATTTTTGTTGAGCGCATACTGAATGGCGTTTTGCAGAGCGGGCGAGCTTTGAGTGATTTCAAAGCTCATGCTGATAACGTTGGCGCCGTGGTCCGCGGCATAATAGACTGCGCGCACAATATTGAACAGATCGGAACTGCCGTCGCCGGCAAAAGCCTTTAATGACATGATGTAGGCGCCGGGAGCCACCAGGTGGACCAGCCCCGCTGTCATGGTTCCGTGACCAAATTCGCCTGGATGTCCGTCCAGAATGCTGGTCGTCGACTGGCTAAGAATGGCCACGGTGGAAGCATTCAACTGCACCAGGTTCTGACCATCAAGAATGCTGGTAGTGGACTGGGTCAGAGCCGCCGCCACTGCAGGCGTCAAATCAACCAACTCAGAAGGGTCCGCGACGTTGGTGATGAAATTGAATCCCGGAACAAGAACTGATTGAAGAGCTGGGTGCGAAGTATCGACCCCCGTGTCAATCACGGCAACCGTGATTCCCGAGCCGGTAAAACTGCTCGCAGCCTGCAAGTCGCGCTGACGGATGATGGCGGTGACAGGCTGCGTTACATAGTTACTGGCGACCTGCGCCCCAAAGTAGTTGACAATCGTGCGGCCCGGCAGTCCATCCAGAATTGACGTGGTGGATTGCGTCAGGCTGGCACTGGTGGCCCCGGAAAGCTCTGGCACCCCTAAGGCGCGATTGTGCTCAAAGCTTTGCACGTCACTGTCCGTGGAAATACTGGGATCCACAGAAAAAGTTGAAACCAGAAAAACGCCGTGCGAGGAAAGCTGCGTGACCTGCGTAAGGCCGTGTCGGCCACAGACGTCCTGCACCTTGGCAGACGAAGTCACCAGGACAAAATTGTCCTGAGCTAAGAGCGGCAGGCCCACTATCAAAAACAAGCCGCTACATATTTTTGCAAGCACCCTGAATCGACTACTCATGGCTGTCTTAAGTGTCCTCGTCAGGCCGCGTCGCCGGCGCTCGGAGGCTCCCTTCAGTTGATCCGTCAACCTGGAGAAAGTATAGCCAGAATGGTTCGTAAGGAGCTTAAGGAATTTTTTTGCGACATCAAGAAGAGGAGCAGTGGAAGCGAACAATAAAAGAATAAAAAGTGTGCAAAACTCATGGCTTCGCGTTAATGCTCCTTGTAACTTATTGGTTTACATGGGCATTACTGATCTAGGAGCATACAAGGGGAGACGGCAATGATTGCGCTATCGCAATATGCTGATTTTAAGAAATCCTGAAATGAGGTCCCAAATGGGGGCAAAATCCTTAGACTTGCTAATAAATTCAGGAAGCCTCAGAGAGAGAACTTTTCGCGGGAACAAGCGGAACTGAACTACTTACCGCTACTGCTGCTGCCGCTAGTGGAGCTGCTGCTGACCACGTTCATGAGCGAAGAGTAGAGATCGATGCGGCCATAGCCCATGTCACTGATCTGCTTGGTCTTGGAGAGTGCGTTGGTAATGTCACCAGGCTTGCTGGTTGGGCGTGCTTGCAAGACGAGCGCTGCTGCGCCAGCTACCATGGGTGTGCTGAAAGATGTGCCCCACCCTGCCGCGTAGTTGCCCCCAGGATAAGTGGTGATCACGCCTTCACCCGGCGCTGCAAAAGTAACCACGCCCGAGCCATAGTTCGAGAATGTGCTCCTGAGGTCGGTGTTGGTGGTAGAACCGATGCCCTGGACGCCATTGTAACTGGCGGGATAAACCAACGTCTTGGAGCCGTCATTGCCAGAAGATGCAATCGTTATCACGTTCTTGCTCAAAGCGTACTGGATGGCAGCCTGTAAACCGGGGGAGGACTGCGACATACTGAAACTCATGCTGATGACGTTGGCCCCGTGGTCAGCGGCGTAATAAATCGCCCGGATAATGTCGGAAAGGTTCGAAGAGCCATCTGCGCGGAAAGCTTTCAGCGGCATGATCCTGGCCGTGGGAGCCACCAGGTGCACGATGCCCGCAGTCATGGTGCCATGGCCAAATTCAGCTAATGTGCTGTCAAGAATCGAGGTCGTTGACTGGTCCAGAATCGACGTGGTGGATTGGTTCAGGATTGCAACGGCCGAAGTTAGGACCAGCGTATTCTGCGCGTCCAGGATGCTCGTGGTGGATTGCTGCAGCTGGGCGGCTACTGCGGGATCAAGATCAGCCAGTTCAGAAGCTCCGGCGAGGTCACGCGTAAAGTCATAGCCCGGAACCAGCACGCCAGACAACGCGGCATGGTTCAGGTCAGCGCCGGTGTCGATAATCGCCACTGTGCCGGAGCCGGTCAACTTCGTGGCTGCACGAGCGTCGCCGAGGCGGATGATGTTAGTAGCGGTCTGGGTGCTGTAATTGCTGGGAACAGTACTGCCGAAGAACGAAACCAGAGTGCGTCCAGGAAGCGTATCAAGGATGCTGGTGGTGGATTGCGTCAGCGTGGGCTGCGTAAGACCAGTCAATTCCGGCAGCGCGGCACGTTGCTCCGGCTCAAAACTTAAGACCAGTAGATCAGATTCAACTTCTGTTTCAGTACCAGCAACATCGGCGGACGCCGAGGTCACCAGCATGACGCAATTGGTACCGTCAAAAAGTTCTTTCACTACGGTGAGGCCGTGGCTGTTGATCACATTTTGCACGTTGCTGGGGGACGAAGTGAGAATGTAGCTCGTCTGCGCCGTTAACGGCAGACTGAGCGCCAGACACACTAATATAAGTTGACGAAGTTTCCTCATTGTCCTTTGTCCCAGATGAAGTGCAACGGCTAACAGATCCCTACAGTTGCGGCGTCTTGCCTAACTGTACTTCCAGTTCCTGACCCTTGGATTCAAGCGGTACCAGCAAGCGGAGATCGCTCTCCGGAACGTACTCAAGCTGGAATTCGCCGAAGGTATTGCTGATCGAACGGGTAACTTCACGGTTTCCTGCCACAAGAATAACGGGCAGGTTGGCCAGCAGTTCGTCAGGCGCTTTCTGGTTGGCAATCTGGCCAACCAGCACCATGCTGGCAGATCCTTTTTCGTGCTCAAATCGAAGATCGACGGAGTAGTCGCCGGCATGGAAAAGTACTTGGCGATTGATCTGGTGGGTGCCACGCACTCCAACTGGTTGCGGATCATTCACGCTGTCATAAACC
>Ga0209488_10003882_pt1 | contig 11858 bp, 10 predicted proteins | sample Rivendell_Oct201_8_FD_188349 | JGI IMG/M metagenome (GOLD analysis project Ga0209488, IMG submission 188349) | Vadose zone soil microbial communities from the Eel River Critical Zone Observatory, Northern California, USA -... | ecosystem: Environmental > Terrestrial > Soil > Vadose zone >...
CCAGACCTTCGAAATGTGCGACAATATGTATCTGGGTCCCCGCTTACGCGGGGACGAACGGCTGCAGTGAGCATGCGATTGTTGTGCAACATGCTTTAAGGAGACCGTGATGATCCGGATTCGCCAGTTTTCTATCCCATTAATCGTGACAGCGCTGCTCGCCGCCGCCTCCCCCGCCTCGGCGCAGGACAAGCTCAAGCTGACCATCGGGCAGCGCGGCAACTGGGACACCGCAATCGCGCAGCTCGGCACCAAGGCCGGCATCTTCAAGAAGCATAACCTCGAGCTCGAACTGCTCTACACTTCGGGCTCGGGTGAGACGCTGCAGCCGGTGATCGCGGGCTCGGCCGATCTCGGCCTTGCGGTCGGCAGCCAGGGCGCGATGAGCGCCTATGCCAAGGGCGCGCCAGTGCGCATCGTGGGCGCACAGGCGACCGGCGCCGCCGACTATTGGTACACCAAGGCGTCATCCAACATCAAAACGCTGCAGGACACCAACGGCCGCACCATCGCGTTCTCGACGCAAGGCTCCTCAACGCAGGCGATCGTGCGGGCCTTCATTGATGAGTTCAAGCTGACCGCAAAGCCGACGGCGACCGGCAATCCGGCCGCGACCCTCACGGCGGTCATGACCGGTCAGGTCGATGTCGGCTGGGCCTCGCCGCCGTTCGGGCTGAAGGAGATCGACGCGAACCAGATCCGCATCGTGGCGCGCGGGACCGACTCCACCCTGGTGCGCGGCCAGACCGTGCGCGTGATCGTCGCCAACACCGATGGGCTCAGCAAGCGCAAGGACGCCATCGTGCGCTTCATGGACGCCTATCGCGAGACGATCGACTACATGTATGGAACCAATCCGCAGGTCATCAAAGACTATGCCGAGTTCGTCGGGGTGCCGGAAGCAACCGCCAAGCGCGTGCGCGACGAGTTCTTCCCGAAGACGCTGGTCGATCCCGACAAGATCAGCGGGCTGGACGCGCTGGTGAAGGAGGCCGTGAGCCTCAAGTTCATCGACAAGCCGCTGACGCAGCAGCAGGTCGCTGAGCTCATTCAGATTCCGTCGCGAAAGTAGTAGGGCAATCGCTGCACCTCAAAGTGCAGCGACGCCCGCCTGTATTGCGACGAGACCTCAGCGCAGCTGCTCGCCGATCCACTTGCGGATCAGCCCGGCGATCTGAAGGTTGTTCTTGTCCATCATCATCATGTGGCTGTTGCCGGGGATGCCATTGTCCGGCAGCAGCAGGAACGTCGCGCGTCCGCCACCGCCGTTGATCAGATTCACCGCCTTCTGGCAGCCGCCGCGCCGCTGGTCGCCGTTCACGCTATTCGCCCCCACGCTGTTGTCGCCCCAGACCGAGGTGAACGGCACCTTGGCAAAGAACTTGCCGACATCGTCCTGCGTCAGCGTCTCGCAGCCGCCCTCGATGCTGACCAGAGCGCGCACCTTGTCCGGTCGCTGGCGCACCACATCAAGCCCGTAGACGCCGGATTGGGAGTGGACCATGACGACCGCCGGGCCGATCTTGTCGATGAGCGCCGCGAGCGCTTCGACCGTGTTGGTGTTGCCGCCTTCCAACGTCGTCTCCGCGTTGGGAACGAGCTGCGCGAGGTACTGGTCGAGCGCCTCGACCGGAAACTGCAGGTTGGAAAACGGCTTCGGGTATTCCGGACCGAACCGGAAATTCGACCACGCGCGCTCGAGCGTCCCGATGAACAGGGTCGGCAGCGATTTTGGATCAGCGCCACCGTCGCGCACCGCATTGATCGGCGTCGGGTTGAAGCCCGAGCGGCCGCGACCGGAATGGTCCACGACGTAGACCGGGTGGCCCTGCCGCACGAACCAGGTGGCCCAGCCTTCGCGCCCGTCCGGCGTCGTCTCGTAGGTCATGCCGGTGTGGTTGGAGCCGTGCACGAGCACGAGCGGCACGCCCTTGGGTCCGGCCGGGATGCGGTAGTGCACATACATCTGATTGACCGTGATACTGCCGGGCGCAGACGGCCCGGTAGCGAGCGAAGCGCCCGGATAGGCCGACGACACCTTCTTCGCATTGACGAAGAAGCCGCCCTCGTCCTCCAACTCGAGTTTCCCTCCGAGCGAGGACTGCGCGGTGGCGCCTCCGGCGAGGCCGATCAGCAGCAGCGCAGCAGCGCTGAGACGTATAAAGCGTGTTCTGTCGGTCGCGTTCATTACTTCCTCCCTGCGCGCTGTTAGGTGCCCGCGCATGTCGTGACTGGCAATTCTCAATCACGATTGGAGGTCGTTGTCACGCCTGCGTATGATCGTGGGGCCTGCCGCATTGCACTGCATCTGTAGGGTGGGCAAAGGCGTTGACTCGGCGTTTCGATCCAGCGGCGGCCTTGCGCGCCTTTGCCCACCGTTCCAGCCATCTGACCGGCGCGCGAGACGGTGGGCAAAGGCGCGCGAGTCTATACGCCAATCGAAACGCCGGTGCAGCGCCTTTGCCCACCCTACAGCCTCCAATCTCTCAAATCGTAAAGCTCTCGTGCGTCGAGGGATGAAACATCTCCTCGGGCGTCACCAGCCTGGGCGACAGTCCCTCCGAATGATGATGCCGCAGGAACGTCTCCAGCACCTTGCGGTTGGGTGCGAGGCCATAGGACCAGAAGTCGTGCCCCATCAGCTCGCGCGCGGCCTTGAGCAATTCGTCGACGAAGGGCAGCGTGCACTTGCTGGTCGCGGTGTCCTCCAGCTCCTCGAGACATCTTGCTTTGGACTGCTCGAACGCCTTGAGCACCGCCGCCGGCAGCCAGGGATGCTTCTCGACCAGCGTGCGGCGGATGCCGGTCACATGCATGATCGGAAAGATGCCGGTGCGCTTGTAATAGTCCTTGCCGGCCGCGATCGGATCGGGAAACAGCCAGCCGATGTTCGGATTCTGCTTGCTCGCGAGCCGCGGCACCCGCGGCGCGATGAAGGCGTCGATCTCGCCCTCCTCCAGGAGCTGCGAGATGGTCTTGCCTTCGGGCGCGTTCTCGAGCCGAACCCCGGCGGGAAGCTTGATGGTGATCTTCTCGGGCCGCGACGGATCGTCGATGCCACCGCGCACCCAGATCACGTCGGACGGCTTGACGCCGTGGTCGTCCTCGAGGATCGCGCGCGCCCAGACGCAGGCCGTGAGCTGATACTCGGGCAGGCCCACCCGCTTGCCCTTGAGGTCGGCGGGGGCCTTGATGCGGTCCTTGCGCACATAGATCGAGTTGTGGCGGAAGGCGCGCGACACGAACGCCGGCACGCCCACATAGGGGCAATCCCCCAACGCGGTCTTGACCGTGAAGCTCGACATCGACAGCTCGCAGATATCGAAATCGATCGTGCGGAAGGCGCGGAAGAAGATCTCCTCCGGCGGCAGCTGCATGAACACCGGATCGACCCCGTCGATCTGGACGGTGCCGTCGAACAGCGGGCGAGCCCGGTCATAGTTGCCGATTGCCACGGATAACGGAAGTTTTGACATTTTCCCTCAACCATTTCGCAAGTTTTGCGGTGGCTAGATAACCCTCCCCGAGCAGGAGGGGCAACCATGCCAAACCCCATTGTGCGGCTTTTTCGGCTTTGTCGGCTGGGCACCGTCATTCTCATCACGGCGCTGCTGGTGCAGTGGCCGATCAGCGCGGCCGGCGCCGACGAGCGTGCCGAGCTCGAGGCTGCCTTCAAGCTTGCAAGCGCGCAGTACCAGGTCGCCCTCAAGACGCTCGAGACCCGGGGGCGCGAGGAAACGTCGGCCGAGGTCGGCCGACTGCGTGAGACGTTTCAGGCTGTCATCCAGCAATTCGACGCGAACCGCGCTGCCTTGGGCCTCGATCAGGACTACGCCGGCATGCTGATGCAGCTCGACGTCAGCATCGTCGGCGTCATGCTGGTGATCGACTTCGGCAGTCGCGAAGCCGCGCGCGACGCGCTCACACCGATCGGAGAGAGCCTGGCAGAGCTTGGCGCTCGCGCCGTACTGCTGCGTAAGTGATTCATCTAGCACGCATAACCTGACTCAAAATTTTTTGATCTAAATCATTCGACACAGCGGTATGCTTTGGTATAGTCGCGCAGCGTTGGTGGAGTGGATGACCTGATGCGCCTCGCGGCCGCGGTTGCCGAACGAACTGAGCCTCGCAGCCACCTTGGCACACTGGCCTCGCGCGCCAGAGATGCGAGCCTGTTCCTCAAGGCAATGGCGCATCCCAATCGGCTGATGATCCTGTGCATCCTGTGCGAGGGCGAGCGCTCGGTCAGCGAGCTCGAGCAGCTGCTCGTGCTGCGGCAGCCGACCGTGTCACAGCAGCTGGCGCGGCTGCGCGAGGACGGCCTGGTGAAGACACGACGTCAAGGCAAGACCATCTACTACAGCCTCGCCGGCAATGACGTCCGTATTATCGTGGAGTCGGTTGATCGCGTGTTCGGCGGCCATCGCTGAGCGGCGGCTCCTGTTCACGGATCACATTTAAGAATTAGAGCGGGATGAATTTAGGTTTGCACCGCCATTGAACCAATCTCCGCTCGTCCCCGCGGAAGCGGGGACCCAGGAGCCAAAGAACTCGGCCAAAGAACTGGGTCCCCGCTTCCGCGGGGACGAACGGAATTAAGAGGCTAATCAAGCTCAGCTCAGCTCGCTCTAGATCGGCAGATCGGCGGGCGCGATGTCGATGAGCCGGAGCTGCACACGCTCCTCGCCCTGCCAGCGGTCAACCGCCAGGCAGCCAGCGGCATGCACCTTGAGCCCGCGGCTCTGCATGATCGCCGATCCGAGCGGCTGACCGGCCGCACGGAACGCAATGGCGTTGATCATGGCGCCGTCGCCGGCGCGCAGCCGCACCCGCACATGCGCCTGGCCGACCTCCTCCGCATACGCGATGGTGTGTGACGGCAGCGCCAGCACCGGCTCAGGATTGCCTGCACCGAACGGACCGGCGCGTCCGATCGTCGCCACCAGCTCGCTGGTCGCAGCGCCGGCCGTGAGCGCGCCGTCGATCGAGAGCGCATCGACACGACGCGCCGCCGCAACCGCAACGCCGAGCGCCTCCTCGAGATAGGCGCGAAACTCGGCCAGCGCCGTCTTGCGCAGCGTGACGCCGGCCGCCATGGCGTGACCGCCTCCTTTGACCAGGAGGCCATCCTGCACCGCCTGGCGCACCGCGCGGCCAAGGTCGACGCCCGCAATCGAGCGCCCCGAGCCGGTGCCAAGACCACCCGGCTCGAGCGCAATCGCAAACGCCGGACGGCCGAATTTTTCCTTCAAACGCGCGGCGACAAGTCCGACCACGCCCGGATGCCAGCCCTCAGCCGCGGTGACCACGACCGCGCCCTTGTCCTCGACGCCGAGCGCCGCCATCGCTTCCGCCTCGGCCTGCGCCACGGTCGCGATCTCAATGGCCTGACGCTCGCGGTTGAGCCGGTCGAGCTCGTCGGCGAGCCGCGCGGCCTCGACCTCATCCTGATGCAGAAGAAGATCAACGCCGAGCGTCGCGCGACCGATGCGGCCGCCGGCATTGATGCGCGGGCCGAGTAGAAATCCCAAATGCCACGGCTCCGGCGGCCCGGACAGTCGCGCGACATCCATGAGCGCGGTGAGCCCAAGATTCTCTCGCCGACGCATCGCCAGCAGACCCTTGGCGACAAACGCACGATTGAGCCCCTTGAGCGGCACGACATCGGCGACGGTGCCGAGCGCCACGAGATCAAGCAGGCCGAGGAGATCGGGCGCCGGCCGCTCCGCGGTCCAGAAGCCGCGTTTGCGCAGCTCGCGATTGACCGCGACCAGCGTCATGAACACGAGCCCGACGGCGGCGAGATGGCCAAGCTGCGAGAGATCATCCTGCCGGTTCGGATTGATGACCGCGAGCGCCTCCGGCAGCGTCTCGTCGGCGAGGTGGTGGTCGATCACGACGGTCTGCATGCCAAGGCGGCCCGCCTCGGCGAGCGCATCGTAGCTCGTGGTGCCGCAATCGACCGTCACCAGCAGCGTGGCGCCGCGCTCAGCGAGCGAGCGCACAGCGTCGACATTGGGTCCATAGCCCTCGAACAGGCGATCGGGAATGTGGATGAGCGGTGTGAGCCCGGCATGGCGCAGGAAGCGCGCGAGCGTCGCGGCCGAGGTCGCGCCATCGACGTCGTAGTCACCGAAGATCGCAACCGTCTCGCTGCGCTCGACCGCATCCGCAAGCCGCGCCGCGGCGGCCGGCATGCCGGCGAGCGTGTCGGGATCCGGCATCAGCGCGCGCACGGTCGGATCGAGGAACGCGACTGCATCCTCGACCTCGACGCCACGGCCGGCGAGCACGCGCGCCAGGAGCTCCGGCAGGCCGTGCCGCTGCACGATCGCCAGCGCGCGTGCGGAGGCGCGCTCATCCAGCCGGTCGCGCCAGGCGCGGCCGGTCGCGGAGCGCTCGACACCCAGAAAGTGACGGGTGCTTGCCGGAGGGATAACTGCCAGATTCATGTTGCCAAGGTCATGTTGCCAAGTTCTTGGTCAGCCTGCGACTCAGCTGGTGCAACAGCCTGAACGCACTGGCTCAACGGAGCAAGCGCCGCTGCAGCAGGCTCTGCATATCCCTCCGGCCATCAAGCACGCAGTAGACCACAACTGCTTTCTTCATCACCCGATAGATCACACGGTAGGGTTTGAAATGGACTTCGCGGTAATCCGTAATCCCTAGCAGCGACAGCTCCTTAGGAACGTTGCCGCTACTGGGAAAGCTCGCCAGCCTTGAACATGCCGCCTCGAGGCCGGCGAGCACCCGATCGGCGTTTACGACGCTGTCATTCTCGGCAATGTAGCGATAGATGTCGTCGAGATCACGCTCAGCGGACGCCGACAAGAGTACCGCGCAACGCACGCCAGGCTATGCCCTTGTCCGCCTGCGGACTTGCGCGAAGGCAGCTTTCATCGGCCGCACCTTTCCGGCGACAATGTCCTTGTTTGCCAGCGCCAAAATCTTCAGGAGAGCCAAAGCCTCCTGCGTCTCCTCATAACTCGCGACGTCCTGTAGCACCGCTTTCGCTTCGCCGTTGACGGTGATGACCACCGGCGTCTTGCTCTTCGTCACGTCGTCGATGACATCAGCAGCTTGCGCCTTGAGTTTGCTGATCGATTTGACGCGATTCGTCAGTTTCACGGGAACACCTTCTGCATCGGACTGAATATAGTCTGAATTTGGTCTCGATGCGAGCGTCGAGGTCGCGATCGCCGAAGATCCCGCCGAAGGGAAGATGCAGCTCGATATCGCGCTCAGGTGGCGGCGTGCGGCTCCGGGCACAAAGATCCGAGTTTTGCATAGCAGGACCGCCACCACACACAATAGCTTCGCCGCAAAATTGTCCAATTGGTAAACGACGGTATTCTCTGGACCGTTGCAGGACACAAGAGGGGCCGTGTTCTGACGCACCATCCGCATCATTTTGCTCGCTTTTTTGCTGCCGCCGCGTTGCTGCTGGCGGCGCTTGGCACACCCGAGGCGCAGGCGCAACGTCGTGGTCTTACGGCGCCTTTGGGCGGGACAATCGGATCGATCGGTTCGGGTGTGGGTTCGATCACCTCGGGCGTCGGATCGGGGGTTGGATCGATCAGTTCGGGTGTCGGCTCGATCACTTCGGGGGTCGGCGCGACCAATCCGGGGGCGGGTCTGTTTCCTGGAAACACCGATCTGTCGGTGAGCGGAACCGTCGGCATCATCACCAACGCGGTTCCGATCGAGGGCCTTTACGACGGCGTCAACAATGCTGTGACCAACACGATCACGCGGACCACGACGGCAATCGGCAAGGGGATCGGCAATCCGAAAGATCCGCTCGGCAAGGGTCCCCCTGGCGCTCAGTCGCGGGCAAGCCGCGTTCCACCCGCCGGCGAACGGCGCTTTGTGGCGTTTGAAGTGCTGGTCGGGCTGCCGTCAAACCTGACGCAGCAGGCGATCGATACATTGGCGCGGCGGCATCGCCTGGTGCGCCTGGAATCGCAGGCCATCGGTCTCACTGGCTCCACGTTCCATCGCTGGCAGATCAGCGACCAGCGGTCGGTCGCTGATGTCGTTCGCGCGCTCGAAGCCGACACCGGCGTGCGCGCCGCACAGCCGAACTACCGCTTCACGCTGCAGCAGTCGCAAACTGCTGCCGCGGGCGAGTATCAGTACGCGCTCGCGAAGTTGCGCCTGCCCGAGGCGCACCGGCTCGCCACTGGAGGAAGCGTTCTCGTCGCGGTCATCGACAATGGCATCGACCCTACGCATCCGGAGCTTGCCGACGTCATCGCCGGCAGCTTCGATGCCACCGGGCGGCCAGCTCCGCCGGCGCAGCATGGCACCGGGATGGCCGGCACGATCGCGGCGCATGCCCGCCTCACCGGCGCAGCGCCGGCCGCACGCATCCTGGCGATCCGCGCCTTCGCGCCGTCCGGCAAGAGTGACGAAAGCACGTCGCTCGCCGTCCTCAAGAGCATCGACTGGGCGGTCGCGAACGGCGCCCGCGTCATCAATATGAGTTTCGCGGGTCCGCAGGATCCGGAACAGGCGCTTGTCCTCGCCGCCGCTGCCAAGAAGGGCGTTGTTCTGGTCGCCGCCGCTGGCAATGCCGGGCCCAAATCTCCTCCACTTTATCCGGCCGCCGATCCAAACGTGATCGCGGTGACTGCGACCGACGCGGACGACAAGCTGTTCGTCCAATCAAACCGCGGCCGCTACATCGCTGTCGCCGCACCGGGCGTCGATATCGTGGCGCCAGCGCCGTCCGGCACCTATCAGTTCACAAGCGGCACCTCGGTTGCAGCCGCGCAGGTAAGCGGGATCGTGGCGCTTCTGCTGGAGGCCAAGCCTGGCCTCACCCCGCAAGCCGTCCGCAAAGCTCTGCTCTCGACCGCCAGAGATCTGGGACCGAAGGGCCGCGACGATCAGTTCGGCGCAGGCCTGGCCGACGCCTACGGCGCGGTTCAGTCGCTCGCGGCAAGCCCCGCGAGTGCCCCGGTAGCGAATGTCCGATAAGTGAGAGCCAAGCTCGTGTCGATGGCCGAGCCGACGACTTCATCAGCGTCGCTTTGACTGACACGCCTCTGTTCAAATCAGTTATGGCGGAACTTTGGTGGCGTGCGCCGCGGCAACCATATCCGGTCAGAAACGTTGAAGGAAGGAACAGGTTTGCCTGTCAGGCGCGACAGCGTGCTGCCATGCAATTGGTCGGCGAGGGTCAATGCAACAAACGCCGGACAACACGGATGGGAGCGCGAGGGCGAGCGGGCGCAGTTCAGGTCCCGCCGGCCCAATGCCGCAGCCCGGCCGCAACCGGACAGGCGCGGCAGCGCAGGAATTTCTCCGCGCTCTAGGCAGCGATCTCGCCGGGCTTGCTCTTCGGATACGGCAATATCGTTGGCGAAATCGTTTGCCGAAGCGCGCGCAAGCCGCGGACGCAACATCATCAAAAATTGACCGGAGGTCATTTGCGCGCGCGACCGCACTCGTCCTTCGTCGCTACGCCATTGCAGTTGTCGCGCTGGCCACGGTTGGCGCGCTTGCCCTCTCCGGCGCCATGTTGTGGGCGATCCATGATATGCCACTGGAACGGCCCAGCGACGCAGCCAGGCCGGCGCTCTTGCTCGAAGCGGCAGACGGGGAAGCGCTTGGGCGGGTCGGATCGCTCAAATTCGCAGACGCCGCGCGTGCAGATTTCCCCGATCGCCTGGTGCAGGCCGTCCTGAGCATAGAGGACCGACGCTTCTACAGCCACTTTGGGATTGACCCGGTGGGAATCGTGCGCGCGCTGCACCGCAACGCGCAGGCGGGCGAAATCGTCGAGGGCGGCAGCACAATAACCCAGCAACTCGTGAAGATGCAGATTGTGGGCAACGACCGCACGCTCACCCGCAAACTGCGCGAGGCGCTCACAGCAATCTGGCTGGACCTGCGCCTTGGAAAAGAAGAGATACTCACCCGGTATCTCAACAATATCTATCTGGGTGCGGGCGCGAACGGTATGCCAGCGGCCGCGCGGCTTTATTTTGACAAGCGCCTCGACCAATTGAACGTCGCCGAGGCGGCGATGCTCGCAGGTTTGATCAAGGCGCCCTCGCAATACAATCCACTGCGCGACCTCGAGGGGGCGCGTGACCGGGCCGCGATCGTCGTTGACGCGATGGTCGAGACCGGTGCAATCGATTCCCAGAGCGCCGCCGACGCCAAGGCCCGGCCCGCAACATTGCATCCGACGACGGAGGCCTCGCAGGCGGGCTCCTGGTTCGCAGATTGGGTGGGAAGAGAGGCTGTGGGTGTGACTGGTTCGTTCACGCGCAGCGTGCGTGTGCGCACGACTCTGGATACCAGGCTGCAGCGCCTGGCGGAGGACGTCATCAACGACGCACTTGCCCGTGAAGGGGCCCGCGTGGGAGCATCCCAGGCGGCGCTTGTGGCCTTGCGGCCCGATGGCTCAGTGCTCGCGATGGTGGGCGGACGCGACTATCGCAACAGTCAATTCAACCGGGCGGTGGAGGCCAATCGGCATCCCGGTTCGGCGTTCAAGCTGTTCGTCTATCTGGCCGCCTTGCGCAAGGGCCTCGGGCCGAACGACACGATCGACGCCGGACCGGTGGAGATCAATGGCTGGGAGCCCGAGAATTTCGGCGGCCGAGAGTACGGGCGGGTCACGCTCGCGGATGCTTTTGCGCGATCGATCAACACGGCCGCCGTACGCCTCGCAATGGACGTGGGATTGGATGAGGTCATTCGCGCAGCGCGTGATCTCGGCATTGATGCACAGCTTCCAAAGGTTCCCAGCCTGGCCTTGGGCGCGGTCGAGGTGAGTCTGCTCGACCTCACCGGCGCTTTCGCGTCGGTGCGCGCGGGGCGTACGCGCGTCGAGCCCTGGGGCATAGCCGCCTTTGGCCCGGAGGGCCAAGCGCGCCTGCAGACAATGGGACCGCCGATGGTCGGGGCGCAGCAATCATTGGGGCGCTATCAGCAACCCATGATCGATCTGCTTCGGGGCGTCGTTGAACGCGGCACCGGGAGAGCGGCCGCACTCAACGGCTTTGCCGCCGGAAAGACCGGCACCAGCCAGAACCATCGCGACGCCTGGTTCCTCGGCTTCAATGAGTCGCTGATCGTCGGCGTATGGGTCGGCAATGACGATGGGACCAGTATGAACCGGGTCGTCGGCGGCGCACTGCCCGCGGCCATCTGGAAGCGCTTCATGACGCAGGCTCCCGGTTTGATCGCGCAAGGTGACGCGCATGTTGCGAACGTCCCCGATGATCGCACTGTGCAAGCACCATCCCAACCCCAAACATCGCAACCCCAAACGTCCCAACCCCAAACATCGCAAGGACCACAAGCCTCTCAGGCAACTCAAAACTCATCCGATGCGACGCAACAGGCTCAGTGCGACTATCGCGCCTGCGCCAGCCGCCGGTCGTTCCGAGCGTCGGACTGCAGCTATCAGCCCTATGACGGGCCACGCAGATTCTGCGAAATGCGCCCGCGACCAGCCACGCCGCCTGGACAGGAGGTATCGCAACCACCGAGCCCTGGAGAGGCGCCGCAATCACCGACCCAAGCGCGCGCCCAGGCCCAATGCAACGTTGATGTCTGCAATCAATTCTACAGCTCCTTCAATTCTTCGGACTGCACCTACCAGCCTTATGGCGGCGGCCCGCGTCGAACCTGCGAAAGATAGCGCATCGCTGCGTGAGAGCGCCTAAAAAACAGAGATAGGAGCGCATGTCGCCGTGCCTCTCCCGTTGCGGGAGCGGGCAGCGTTTCGGCGGCACTATTGCTCCGTTTCCGAAGTTCGCCTGACATTGCGGCACGCTCAATGCGAACTTCGGAAACAAAGGAGCACTAGCAACTCTATGATTCTAGTGCGGCTTTGA
>Ga0209488_10003883_pt1 | contig 11857 bp, 6 predicted proteins | sample Rivendell_Oct201_8_FD_188349 | JGI IMG/M metagenome (GOLD analysis project Ga0209488, IMG submission 188349) | Vadose zone soil microbial communities from the Eel River Critical Zone Observatory, Northern California, USA -... | ecosystem: Environmental > Terrestrial > Soil > Vadose zone >...
AGCAAATCGTTCGTAATCGTGGTCATGGCCGTTGACGACCACGTCCGCGTTGGCTGCGTACAGCGCATCCCACAGAGGTTTCATAGCCAGGTCGTTGCCGTGCGTGCCGCCGGAACTGAAAAGCGGCTTGTGAAAATAAGCCAGCGTGCAGGCCACAGGATGCGCTGCGAGATCTTCTTGTAGCCATTTGCCTTGCGCGGAAGCCGAGTCGCATCCGCCTGCAGCGACACACTCGCTATTCAGGACTACGATGTGCCACGTGCCGAGCTCGTAGCTGTAATAGCCTTTGCCTGGATCGCCGGCGGCTTGGCCGAAATATTGGAAGTAAAAGGTGGCGTCAGCGGAATGGAATTCGTGATTGCCAACTGCTGGGCGGGTGCGGTTTTTCACGCGCCCCCAGGTTCTGTCGTAGCACGCGAAATTCGCGGCGGTCCCGTCGGGGTAAGCGAGATCGCCGACAGCCATCACGGTGCCGGGAATTTTGTCGAGCAGCTTTGCGGTCGCTTCCGCGCCAGAAAGGTCCCGGCAATCGGCGATGTCGCCGGCTCCAAGCAGAACCGCTGTGTTTTCCGTTTTGGCCGGTATTCTTCGCGATGCACAGCCTTGCATCTGTGCGAAGCCGAGCAGACTTACAAGAACCAGGAAAGATACGTTTTGTCGCATGCAGACTCACCCCTAGACGACGCAGAATCATCGGCAAACTTTTTCCCTGCGCGAACCTGCGTCTATTCGGAAACCTTAGAACTTGAACCGCAACATGAACTGCAGTTGTCGTGGCAATCCGGTGCCGGTGTTGGTGCCGTTGCCATTCACGGTGTTGGTGACAACGGCAAAATCTCCGGGGACGCTCAAATTGTTAGGTGTAGGGCTTCCCAAGGATGGCGGGTTGTAATCGAGCGTCAGGTTGCCAGGATCACCGAGCTGGGTGTGGTTGAACACGTTGAAAGCTTGCACTCCGAACTCGATGCTGAAGCGTTCTGTCAACTTTGTGTCCTTCATAAGCGCCAGATCCACTTGCCAGATATCCAGGGCACGGGCGATACCGTTTGGAGCGTTGCCGAATCGAGTGAAATTTCCGTTGCTATCGACTGGCGGCGCTTGAAAAGCGGCGGGGTTAATCAGCGGCATGTTATTTTTTCCTCCGCCGGGGAGAAAAATTGCGACTCCAGGAACCAGGTCAGGGCGCTGATCGGTCTGATCATTGCCATCGGGAAGCAAGTAGGTTTGTGCGAGGCCATCAAACGGGGTACCGGGCGCGACGATATTGCCGCCAAGACCCATCTTGACTGTGAGCGGATGCCCGGTATGCCAGGTTCCAATGCTACTGAGCTCCCAGCCGCCAACCATCTTTCCCACAGGGCCAGAATCATGCAGATACGCTTTGCCAGGCCCAAACGGGAGTTCATAAACGGCGTTCACAGTAACGTTGTGGCGGACATCGAAGACGCTCGGTCCTTTGTCGCACTGGCGGCAGCTCACGTTTTCCTGTCCATTCGCTTCTCCACCACCAACCGCTCCGTCATTGATGGAGTGAGAAAAAGTGTAGTGGCCCTGAAAGGACAGGCCATTTGCGATCCGCCTTTCGAGAGACAGGAACAATGCCTGATAGGTGCTCTGCCCGGTGTCACTCTTGTAGTCCACGGAACCATAAGGATCGATGGTGAAGCTAGGATCATTTGCATGTGCGGGGTCGGGGAAATATTGGTCCAGCGGCCGGTAGCAATCCTGATTGTTGGGATTAATAACGACTGGAATTTGGCATAGGTTCACGGCACCTCGTGAGAACAGCCGCACACCATGGCTCCCAAGATAGGACGTGGAAAACAAGAGACCGGCGGGCAATTGGTGCTCTACGGTCAAGCCCCAGGTTTCGACGTATTGGTCTTTACGTCCAACGCGCTGCAAAGCACGAGGGTGATTCGCGGCTTTAGAGAAACCGCCCGTGCCGGTATAAGCAGATAGATCTGGAATCGCCTGTTGAATGGCAGGACCGAGAGTTGGAGCGACGACGGACGCGCGAAAGGTGTCGCTTTCGAGGCCCGCGTTGAGATCGTCATTCTGTGCGGCGCCGCTGTAGATGCCGAAGCCTGAACGAATGACGGTCTTGCCATGGAGCGATGAGGGAGCCCATGCAAAGCTCACGCGAGGATCGAAATTGCGGTAGTTCGGGCTGTATAGAGCGGGATTGGTCGGGCACGGTGGAGTGTTTATGGGTGCCGGGAACGGACTGTTGAATGAGCCTGAGCCGAGGCAGGCACCATGAAACTGATTTTGGTCGAAGACCGTCGTGCGGTTGTCCGGAACGTTGGCGACTCCGTAGTAATCCCAACGAATGCCGAGGTTAGCAGTGAAGGTGGGCGTCACCTTCCATTCGTCCTGAAAGTAAGGCAGATACATAGTGCGGCGAAGTTTATGGCAGCACCACGGCGCGACGAAACTTAGTTTGGTTACGGAGGCCGCCGCGAGGCTGTCATTGTCTCCGAACGTAAGAACGTTGTCGGCCGTCTGCCCCTGGTTCAGCTGGATGCGGCGAATCTCCATGCCGGTCTTGAAGGTGTGGGTGTTGTGCGTCCAAGTGAGATTGTCTATGAAACCGAAAGTGGTACCGATTTCGATGTCCGCTGTATTGTCGTTGATGCCGGTGAAATTATCGGTGTTGACAGCATAAGGCAGAACGCTGGCCTGAGGATTGTGATACGGGGAGCGGTTGACGAAAACCTTGGCCTCGTTGAACAGATTTGCAGCGAACACATGCTGCAGCGCCAGGAAATAGTTGGCGGGGTGGTTGACGATATGCTGCTGGTCAAAGAGAGGGCTGATGGGTTGATCGGAATGCAAGATATCCCGCTGCGCGCGTCCGTAGAGCGTGGTCTTGTCGGAAAATTTGTGGTCAATGCGAATTAGCGCTGTGTCTTCGTGAATGACGGTGGGCGTAGCGTGAGTAAATTGATCGGTATCCGAGTCCAGCGCCGTAAAGGCGCCGTCTGGGAAAACCAGCGTTGGGGCGCAGCCGCCTAAACTGCCCGTAGAAGTACGCCAGGGAAATGCCTGGAGGATGGAACACATTTGAGGCGAGGGACCATTGCCATTCCTGCCATTCACGAGGATATCGGCCTGGAGTGCAGCCGAAGGCACAGTCGCTACTTGACTGGTCGACTGCAATTGACGCAATCCCTCGTAGCTGAGAAAGAAGAATGTTTTGTTCTTGTGGATCGGACCGCCCACGGTAAGACCGTATTGCCCGAGCCGAAAAGGCGGGATGGCTGGGTTGCCGTTCAAGTCAAAATCGGTGAAGTTGCGGGCATCGAAGACTGAATTCCGCAGGTAACCGAAAACTGTGCCGTGCAGGTCATTGGTGCCCGACTTGGTGACGACATTGATCTGCCCGCCAGCCTGCGTGCCATATTCGGCATCATAAAGAGCGCTGTTGACGCGGTACTCCGCAACCGCATCCTCGGAAATTTGCAATCGGACTTGCGATTTCTGCGCTTGTTCCTGAATGCCGCCTGCATCCACGCCATCGAAGTTGAAATTGTTATCGTCAATGGCGCGGCCCGCGAAGCGAATTGTGCGCTGATTGCCTCCGCCATCATCCTGAGCGAATGGCGCCAACAAGGTCAATCCCGACCAGTCGCGCCCGTTGACCGGCAGATTAGTGATCTGATTGATGTGAATGACTATGGCGGCTTCCGCACTGCTGCGCTCGGCCGGGCCCAGCCCTGCTACCACTTCAACTTCTTCGCTGGCGTCTCCGATTTGTAGAACGACATCGAGAGTGCGGGTTTGCCCCACTTCAAGAACAACGCCTGCAATTACTTTGGTCTTGAATCCGGAATTTGAAACCGAGACCGTGTATTCACCATTGGCGATTCCCGGAAAACGATACTCGCCGTTGGGGTTGCTGGCGCGTTGCTGGCTCAAGCTGGTTTGCGTCGCCAAGATCCGGACGGACGCGCCGCTGATGACGGCGCCGCTGGGGTCGGTAACTGTGCCCTCAAGCGAGGCGCGGTCGGTTTGCGCGAGTGCAATGGTTCCGAAAAGAACGTGCGCGAGTACAAACAGAAACACCAGTGCTAATGTTTTTCGAGAAATGCGCATGGGACACACCCTTATTAGGGTCTCGGAGCCGGGAGGAGCGAGCGATGGATCCTAAATCCTCAAAACGACACGTCGCCCGAGACAGTTTTGCGAGCCGGTTATATTTCCGCTTATTTATGCGAATGGATGGTGACGGCAATATGACGAATCGTTAAAAAACTGGCAGTAGGCAAACGCACGTTGGAAATGCGAAATGATCTGCTCTAGGTCCACCAGGGTTCGACCGGAGGATCGTGGAGCACGATGCGGGAAAGGAATGCCACGGCGGACTCGATGCCTTCATCGACGGAGGCGAGCGCATCTTCGTGCTCGATGCTGATGACGTGATCGTAGCCGGTCATTCGAAGAGCGCTTATGATCTGCTTCCACACGAGTTCGTCGTGGCCCCAGCCGACGGTGCGGAAAAGCCAGGAACGATCCGCCAGGTGACGATAACTTTTTGCGTCGAGCACACCGTTGCGAGCGACATTCGCGGCGTCGAGCGCGGAATCTTTGGCGTGCACGTGAAAAATACAGCCATCCAGAGCGCGAATGGTGACCGGAATATCGGCACCCTGCCAGAAAAGGTGGCTGGGATCGAAATTCACGCCGACGTTTTTCCCAGTAGCGGCGCGCAGGCGCAGAGCCGTCTCGACGTTGTAAACCACGAAACCGGGATGGGGCTCGATGGCCACTTTAATGCCGTGGTCGGCGGCAAAGGTTCCGGCATCCTGCCAGTAAGGAATAACCTTTTTGTCCCACTGCCACTCTAGAGTCTCGAGAAATTCCGGCGGCCAGGGCGCGACGATCCAGTTGGGACACTTGGCTTCATCGCTGTCGCCCGGACAACCGGAAAAAGTGACCACAACGGGAACGTTGAGTTTTTCCGCGAGCTTTACCGATTTGCGAAAGGCTTCGTCGTGTTCGCGAGCCGTGGCACGATTGGGGTGCATGGGATTGCCGTGGCAGGAGAGAGCGCTGATGGTGAGGCCGGCATCGCGAATCTGGCTGCCAAAATCATCCAATTTATGCGGACTGGCCAACAAGGCATCGACTTCGACGTGGTCCCGGCCGGGCCAGCCGCCAGTCGCGAACTCGATCGCGCTGATGCCGGAGAGAGAACGCAACTTCGCGACGACCTGATCCAGAGACCGATTCACGAAAACGGGTGTAAAAACCCCAAGCTTCATCGAAATGTCTCCCTTGGCTTCGCGCATAGCATACGCTTTGAAGGGTCGAAGGTAAAACCCATGAGGAAAAACTTTGCTAAGTACGAATCGGAATTCCAATTCCGTTCGCGGGCGAGAAGAGAGTGTCCGCTTCCGGTATCCTTACGCTAGAGCGGTGCAATTGTTTGCGAAGAAGCGGCGCGGGTTGGGAGTTTCTTTCGAAGGGGCACACCTGAGCAGCGGACGTGGATTCATACGCAAGGCTTTGGCGGGAGCCGGCCTATTTGCTTGCGCGAGAACTCTTTCCGCCGGAGAGCAATCTGTCGCTGGCGAATCGTTGTGCGAGGACCGTTGCGGGTGTATTCTCAAAACTTGATGGATACTAAGCTGTTGGTCTGGGTTCTGGTGCTTCTACTGTCGGGGGCCGATCCCGGTGCCGTCTTGATCTGCTCCGCTTCTTGTATATCGTCCGCACCCGTAGCGGGTGAAATGGAGTCCCAGCCAACCGCAACGCACACCAGCCAACACGCTCATCATCACCGCGCTCCGTGTGTTGAATGTCCCGCCAAAGCAGGGAGCAGTCTGAAGCAAAAGTCTGACTGCGACAGCCGGTCTGAGATTCAAGCGCTGAAGGAAAGCGCCTTTTCTTTCGATGCACCGATCGGAGCCGCTCACGTCCTGTTCAAGAGAACCCCCGCCGATAGCCTTGCCTTAGGTTCTGATTGTCAGCAGTCTTTCCGCTTCGGAGATTCGCTTACGGGCAGAAGTTCCGGCCCGCCTCTACTACCCCTTCGCATCTAGCAAAGACCATCAAGCCAGACGGTTCATTTTGGATGCAGCGTCAGTGCACGTTTGCGTAGGTCTGGATCTACCGGCACGTAACAAGCAATTCACTTTTGGAAGTTCGGCTATTTAGTTTCGGAAGGAGAAAACATGGGCGGCAGGCGTGGATTCATACGCAAGGCTTTGGCGGGAGCGGGGATATTTGCCTGCGCGAGAACTCTTTCGGCCGGAGAGCCGGCCGACGCCGGCAAGTCAGCGGAAAAAACGAGCAAGGCGGGCGCGCAACCGGTACACGCCAGCGGCCCGCCGATGCTGGTACAAACACCTGACGTGCCGGCTCTCGCGCATGAAATGGATGGCGAAACGAAAGTATTCAAGCTGGTAGCCGAGCCGGTGCGCAGAAAAATCGCGCCATGGAAGACCATCGATTGCTGGGGATTTAATGGAACGTCGCCGGGGCCGGCGATTCAGGCGTACGAAGGCGACCGGGTTCGAATTATTCTGGAGAACCGCTTGCCGGAATCGCTGGCGATTCACTGGCACGGCCTGGAAATCCCTTATGCGATGGATGGCATGCCGTATATTTCGCAGAAGCCGATCGCGCCCGGCGCGCAGTTCACGTACGAATTCACAATCCATCAGAACGGCACTTTTTTCTATCATTCACATTCACCGATGCAGCAAATGATGGGCCTGGTCGGCCTTTTTATTCTGCATCCGCAACGGGCGCACGCTCCAGTGGTCGATCACGATTTCGGAATTGTGCTGCAAGAGTGGGCAGTGCTGCCGAACAACACTGTTCCGAATACTGCAAACATGGAGTGGAACTGGCTGACGTTTAACGGCACCTGTAGCCCGATGACTACGCCGCTGGTGGTTCGACTGGGAAGCCGCGTGCGTGTGCGCTTTGTAAATCTGGGAATGGACCATCACCCGATTCATTTGCATGGGCACACGTTTGCGGTTACGGGTTCGGAAGCGGGGCGGCAGCCGCAAGCGATCTGGGGGCCGTCAAACACCGTGCTGGTCGGAGTCGCACAGGCGAGGGACATTGAGTTTGTGGCGAATAATCCGGGTGAGTGGATGATGCACTGCCACATGCCGCATCACAATATGAACGCGATGAGCGATCTACTTGGGGATCGAATGATGATGACCGCCGATACCGAGGATGAGCGCGCGCTGCGCCAGATGCAAACACTTGCGGATCACGTCGGATACGAACACATACATCATGCGCCGATCGCTGCGGACGCCAACAAAGTTCCCGGCTTCCCGCAGGATGCGTTTATGGATATGGGCATGGATGAAGCGGTCGCAAAGCCGCAGAACAATGGCCTGCCAAGAAACTGGAGCGCGATGATGATGGGGATGATGACGCTGGTACGCGTACTGCCGCCGGATTTTTATGATCTGGTGATGAACGATATTCGTAACGGTTATGTGGCGCGGGTTCCACCAGTCATGCAAAAACATGTGCATGCGCATCCCGAAGGGAGTTCGCGATGAGTGTGCGACGTAAATGTTTTCGCGCAATGCTGACTGGATTATTTGCGGCTGTGGCAGCGTACGCGGCGTTTTCGCAAACACCTGCTCCTGTTCCTGCTGGCTCTGCCGAAGCGCAGTCTGGCGAACCACAGCCGAAAAAGCAGCGGCCGGAAGTTTTCTTTCCGATGGCGGATCAGCCGGAAATGGAAATGCACCATCACGGGCAGATTTCTGTGGTGATGCCGGAATTTCCACGGCTTGGAGAATCGCAACGGGTGGTTTCAGGGCCGATCTATGAGCTGAACGACCTGGTGAAAATGGCGACCGCGCACAATCCAATGTTGGCGCAAGCCCAACGTGAGATCGAAGCGGCGCGCGCGCAGAAATTGCAGGCGGGGCTGTATCCGAATCCGACTGTCGGTTATCGCGGCGATGAAATTCGCGGAGGATCGTACGGCGGCGGCGAACAAGGATTTTTTGTACAGCAACCGATCATCCTGGGCGGAAAGCTGGCACTGGATCGCAAAGTGCGCGGAGCAGCAGAGAAACTGCGCGAGGTCGACGCCGATGCACAGCACCAGCGCGTGGAAAACGATGTGCGCATAGCGTATTACCGGATGCTGGCCGCGCAAGAACGGCTGGCGCTGAAGCGGAACATTCTGGCGATATCGCAAAGTACGGTTCGAATCGTTGGACAACTGGGACGCGTTGGGCAAGCCGACGAAACGGAAATCCTGGAGGCGGAAGCGGAAGCACAGCGCATGGAAATTGCCGTGGGGATTGCGGAACAGATGTTGCGGCGTGAGTGGACGATGCTAGTGGCGGTAGTTGGGGTGCCGTCGCTACCTGCCGGCGGCGTTGCCGGGCGAATCGATGCGGACTTGCCGGCGCTGGATCAGGAGCGATTGCTGGCCTCATTGTTGAGCGACAGCCCGGCAATTCGAGCGGCACAAGCCGGTGTAGAGCGCGCTGAAGCTTCGCTTCAGCGCGCGAAGCGCGAGCCGATACCGGACTTAGTCGTGCAGGGTGGATTGCAGCAGAATCTGGAATCGCTCGGCGTTTCGCAAAATCGCAAAGTCGGCTTGCAGGGATTTGCCGAAGTCGGTGTGCAGCTGCATCTGTGGAACCGCAATCAGGGAGCCATCGCGGCGGAAAGCGCTGGCGTTGAAGCCGCACGCGAAGAAGCGCGGCGAGTGGAACTGGAGCTGCGCAATCGCTTCGCGATGTATGGAGAGGATTACCTCAGTTCGCGCTTGATCGCCGATAAATATCGCTTGGAAATTCTTCCGCGGTTGCAGCGCGCGTACAAATTAATGGTCGAGCAGTATGGTCAGATGACCGCTTCCTTTCTGCGCGTGCTGATTCTGGAGCGCATGCTTTATGAAAATGAAACGGCGTACGTGGATGCTCTGGAACGTGCCTGGACCAGAAGCATCGCGCTGCGTGGATCATTGCTCGAAGGTTCGCTCGGCGCAACGAGTTCCGGAAGCTCCGGCGCAGCAGGCGACGCTCGTGACGCAGTGCCGCCGACTGGCGAAGGGAATAGCGTGCTTGGTTCGCTTTCCGGACTTGGCTTTCGATAGAGCCGGAAATTTTTTCCGGACCAGCGGAAAAAAGACATGCTCGCTGCATCGAAGCCATTCTGCTTCACGGGGGCAGTGAACTCTGATTTCGTTCTTACCGTCGCCCACCTGCCCGCGGCGCGTACCCTTTAATACTAGTTGCGACGGCGATGTGACGCGGGGCAGACTTGATAGCGTTGGGTTCGCGGGCTGGGAACGCCCACGAGTTGGCCACGTCCTGGTGAAAAATGACGAGGGTGAAATGATTAAAAAGGTGAAAGAAGGCTACAAGGTCACATCGAGCAAAGGAAAGAACCTGGGCGGTCCATACAAGAGCAAGGAAGCGGCGAAAAAGAGGCTGCGTCAGGTAGAGTTTTTCAAACACAGCAAATAAGAAGGATCTTCGCTGCAGCACTTCGCGTGCTCCCGGGTGGCGTGACACACAGCGCTTCGTGACTTGGGTCACTGACTTCACGCCGCATGAGCGCAACAATGCTTGCGTGGGGTAATTTCCAATGACCAACGATCAGCGCGATCTGCTAACTGTGCTGAAGCGAGAATTGGACTTTCTCCGAAAAAGGCGGATATGGCCACACCGCGCGAGCCCCGTGGCGTCCGCAGTTTATATTTTAAGACCCACCGAGCTGCTTGAATTTTGATCCGGCGCAAACGCCAAAACTATCCTACGATCGCCTGCTCACGCAACTGGCACCCGAGAATTTCCGCAATAGAAATATTCCGTGCCGCTACATTCAGCTGAACGATAGTGGAGCTACGATCGATTCTCTCTACCGTTCGGGAACGCAGAAGGAGCTGGAAGCGGCATTCGGAGCATGGCTCAGACTCACTATCCAGCGCCTGGAAGAACAAAGAGCAAGAAATCTTCGGACAAAAGAGAGAGGGCGTCATCAAGGCGGCGATCCGTGCGTGATGGCTGAGATAGAATCGCTTTGCAATTCGACAGATTTTTCGGTTCTTGGGACGCTGGGTTAGCACGCGGTCGAGGGGTTCGCGAAAAGCTTCCAGCATTCGCGTGCGATGGCCCAGTCTTCTTGCGCGCTGATGACCAGGATGCGAACGCTTGATTCTGGCGAGGAGATATCGGTGTCGACAGGCTTTGCCGTGTTTTTGGCTGAATCGAGCATCAATTTCAGAAAGGAAAAGTGACTGCAAGCTTCGGAGCGGACTTCTGCCGAGTTCTCACCGATACCGCCGGTGAAAATTATGGCGTCCGCACCATCTGATGCGGCCAGCATGGAGCCGATTCCGGCGCGCAGACGATGGATGAAAATATCGAAGGCCAGTTGGGCACGCTGGTTGGCGCTTTGCATGGCAGCAATGACTTCGCGCATATCGGCTGAGACGCCGGAAACTCCGAGCAAACCCGATTTCGAGTTCAACAGTTCGTCGAGCTCTTTGCCGTCCAGTTTTTTCTCTCGCATCAAATAGGTAAGAATGCCGGGATCGACGGACCCGGAACGGGTACCCATCATCAGTCCGTCCAGCGGAGTAAATCCCATGGTGGTATCTATGCTTTTGCCGCCGCGAATTGCGGCAAGCGAGCATCCGTTGCCGAGATGGCAGGTAATTAGTTTCAGGTCGGCAAGATTTTTGCCCAGGATTTGAGCAGCGCGCCCTGCGCAATATTGATGATTGATTCCATGAAAACCAAATTTGCGAATTCCCTGTTCCACCCAATCGTAAGGGCCGGGATAAATGGCCGCGGCATCCGGCAGGTTGCTGTGAAAGCCAGTATCAAAGACGGCGACCTGCGGAACTGCGGCGCGGCATTTTTCAAAAAGGGTTTCGATGAGCGCGACGCCGTCGAGTTCCAGGCGATTGTGCAGCGGCGCAAAGCCGGCCATTTTTTCTATCGCGGACTTTACTTCGGCGGTGATCACCGTCGGACCGGTGTAGGAGCGGCCGCCGTTCACAATGCGGTGGCCGACCACGTCAATTTCGCAAAGCGATTCGAGAACACGAGTTTTTCCCGAAACTAATTCGTTGAGCAGGTGGGAAGTCGCGGCTGAGCGCTCGCCGGGCTCGACATTTTCTCTAACGGCTGCGCCGGAGGCGGTACGAGCTTCGAGCGTGGCACGATCATCGCGCCATCCGAGCTTGCCTTCCCACAACGGTTTGGGCGGATCATCGGGAAGCAGTGCGCCGAGATCAAAGAGACAGGCCTTCTGGCTGCTCGACCCGGAATTGAGCACCAGAATTTTCATTTTTAATAAGGCCATTTCCAATCGCGAATTTCCGGCATGTCGTCGCCGTATTCGCGCACATATTGTTTATGTGCAACCAGTTTGTTGCGCAGTTGCTGTTTGAAGTGCGCGTTCACGGGGCGCAATCGAGCGACACGATCCGCAACATCGCCGGCAAGATGGAAGCGATCCAGCTGATTGAGCACCGTCATATCGAAAGGAGTTGTGGTGGTGCCCTCTTCGCGATAACCGTGCACGTGAAAATTATCGTGATTCGCGCGTTTGTAGGTGAGACGGTGAATCAATGTCGGATAGCCGTGAAATGCAAAGATCACCGGCCGGTCGCTAGTAAAGATGGAATCGAATTCGCTGTCAGTGAGCCCGTGTGGATGTTCCGAGGAAGTTTGCAGGGTCATCAAATCAATTACATTGACGACGCGAATTTTGATGTCGGGAAAATTCTGGCGAAGCAAATCAACCGCGGCCAGCGTTTCGAGGGTCGGAATGTCGCCGGCACAGGCCATCACCACATCCGGCTCGACTTCTTTGTCGGTGGACGCCCACTCCCAGATAC
>Ga0209488_10003884_pt1 | contig 11855 bp, 9 predicted proteins | sample Rivendell_Oct201_8_FD_188349 | JGI IMG/M metagenome (GOLD analysis project Ga0209488, IMG submission 188349) | Vadose zone soil microbial communities from the Eel River Critical Zone Observatory, Northern California, USA -... | ecosystem: Environmental > Terrestrial > Soil > Vadose zone >...
TCGTCTCGATCTACATGCACGTGGGCCGGTTCATTCGGCTCGTGACTATAGAAATAGAATCGATACGGCCCGGAACGGAGTACGGTCGGCATGCGAACAGAATTGTAACAAGTCTTCTAAGCACCTAACCGCGCTATCCGTTTCCTCCTCGCCCCTCGCCAGTAGAGAATCAGACCTGTGCCGACAAAAGCGGCGGTGCATCCAACCAGTTTGGCTTCAAACAGGATTTTGTTTTCTCCGCCCGGGGGAATTGCCGCCAGCACCATGGAGCCTGCGGTGATCAGAAACGCGAGGGAGCCGGCAATCCAGATGCCGGGCATGCCGCCGGGAACCAGCACTGCCAGGCCGCCGGCGTCGCGGTCCTTGCGATGCGCCAGCTTAATGGCGGCCGCATACATATAAAGGAACGGAATGAAATACAAAATCACCGACATCGAAACCAGAAATTGATATGCGCCAATAACCGTGGCATTGATCTGGGAAAGCACCAGGATCGCCGCCGAGATTACCGCTTGAATCAAGATAGAAATATAGGGCGTCTTCCACTTGGGATGGATTTTGCCGAAGTAGGAGGGAAGGTAGTGGTCGATCCCGGCGACGAACGGGACGCGCGCCACGCCTGCCACGGTCGCGCCTACGCCTCCGGCATTGCCGACTGTGACCAATAAAGCCGCCAGTATTCCAAACCAGGCAATCCCGAGCGCCGCAGAGCCGAAGCTGATACCGCCGAACACTCCATTGCGAGGGTCAATCTGTTCCGCCGGCAATAGCCACAACAGAGCCATCGTGCCCAGAACGTAAATTACGGCAATCAGCCCAGTAGAAGCATAGATGGCGCGGGGGAAAGTTTTGCGCGGGTCGCGGATCTCCTCGCTCATGGCGCAGACCAGTTCCATGCCGGTAAAGGCGAATGCAATGCTCGACCAGAAATTAAGCTTGTCAATGTCCGGCGGCCACTCCGGCCAGATTTGCGGCCAGGAAAAATGCGTCGCGCTTCCGCGATGCATCGCCAAATAAGTTCCAATGCCTACCAGCATCACCAGCGGAACGTATGTGGAAACGCCCCCGGCATTCTGCAACCACTTGCCGATGTCGAGCCCCACAATGTTGAACAGCACCGCTATCGCCAGAAGTCCGAGTGATGCCCACAGCAAGTATCGTGGGTTTCCCGCCAACCAGGCGTATTTCGGCCCGCCAATGTACACCGACATGGCCACGCTAGCGGTCAGCAAGCCGGGAAAATAAAAGAAGGTATAAATCCAGTACGCCCATCCGGCCACAAAACCATGGAAATCTCCGAACGCCTCTTTGCTCCACACATAGAGACCGCCTTCCGCTGGGTAGCGCGTGGAAAGTTCGATGATGATCAGCGCCGTGGGCAGAAAAAAGAGCACGGCGGCCAGCACCCAAAGGCTGATGGACGATGTGCCGTTGTGCGCGGCGGCGGCAATCCAGCGCGGACCCAGCACGGCTGCGATGTTGAACAGCAGCACGTCCCAGAAGCCCATGGCGCGGCGCAACTGTGATTTTGGAGCGATTTCCTCGGCCATTCATCCCTTCCATATTTCTGTGGCGTGGATGCAGCAAGCGCCATCATTCTATCCTGACCCGCAATCCGCAGTGGCATTTCCAGACACCATCTCCGGCCTCACCCCGCCATCCGGCTTGGCGCGAAATGCTATTGTGAAACCAGCAGGGCGAATATTGGGCCATGGTTCCGAAGGTAAGTGGGGCTGATTTACGTCATTAAGAATGGACCACTCTCAATTTTTCTTGGACACCGCCATAGGTCATAGTTCATAGCCTCGGGCGCACGGGGGGAAGCATGCTGAAAACTCTCGATATTTTGATTGGCGTAGCTACGGTGATGCTGCTATTCAGTATGGCGGTCACCATCGTTACGCAGTTTGTGGCCAACCTGATGCAAAGCCGCGGCAAAAACCTGCTGGAAGGCCTGGCCGGCTTGCTGAAACAGATTGATCCCAATATAGCGGCGAAGGCCGCCAAGACCATTGCGGCAACGTTGCTCAAGCATCCCCTGGTAGCCGAAGCCAACGGAAAACTGGGCGAAGTTATCCATCGCGAAGAGTTCACCACGCTTTTACTGGGACTGTCTGCGGGAGAAAGCGCGGCCACGCTCGAACCGATGGCCAAGAAAGCGCTGGATGATTTGCTGACAAAAAACGGCATCACTGATCCGGCTGGGACGCTGAAAAACATCCGCGCGGCGTCGCTCCAACTGGAGTTGGCCAGCCCTGAACTGGCGAATGACGTTCGCCACGGCATGGCCATCCTGCAGGAAGCCCGGAGCCAGTATGTGGCCAAGGTACATGGATGGTTTGACCAGACCATTGATCGCGTAAGCGCCCGTTTTACCGTCACGGCGCGCATCGTCACTTTTATTACCGCTCTGATTATCGCGTTTACGGTGCAACTGGATACTTTTGCCCTGGTGAACCGGCTCTCTATCGATGAGCAGTTCCGCAATGCGGTGAAGAACGGCGCCGACAAAGTGATGAACGATGCAGCGGCCGCGCAGCAGGCATCAACAACCGCCGGCGCGAAACCCACGCCTTCGCCCGCGCCTACGTCAACGCCAAACTCAGCGGATGCTCAGGCTCCCTCCAGTATGCCAACAGTGACGCCGACGGCGACTCCTCCACCATCGAACACCGCCTCAACCGGAACCACGCCTACGGCCTCACCAACCCCGACAACGGCCTCGGCCCAGGCGGAATACTACAATCTGCTTTCAACAGCGGGATTGGTCACGCTGCCCACGGACTGGCAAACATGGTGGGACAAATTGAACTTGGCAAAGGTACCCGGCATCCTGCTTTCCACGCTGCTGCTGAGCCTGGGCGCGCCATTTTGGTATGGGCGCCTGCAAGACCTGCTGAAGCTTCGCTCGACCGTCGCGCAGAATGACGCCGTCCAGCGCTGCATTCGCCAGACGAACCAAACCCCGGTCGACGATTCTTCAGGAACGCCGGCTACGATTGTCCGCGTCACCATGACAGGCGAACAGGGTGACCCAAACGCGGTAGGTTAGGAGCTGAGCCATGAAAACATTCGTTGGTTGCGCCGCAGTGAACTTCCGGCGCGGACGGCCGTCCGGCTTTCAGCCGGAAGCCATCGTTATCCATATTGGCGAAGGCAGCCTGCGCAGCATTGATATGCAGTTCAATGATCCCAACGCCAGGGTTTCCGCCCATTACTGTGTGAGCAAGGCCGGTGACATCCACCAGTATGTGGACGAAAAAGATACCGCGTTTCACGCCGGGAACATTGACCAGCCTGCCTGGAAAGGATTGAAACCAGGCAAAGCGCCGGGCAGCTTTATCAATCCCAACTTTTACACCATCGGCATTGAGCATGAAGGCTTTGCCGACGATAAGTGGCCGGACGCGCAGCTTTCCACCAGCGCGGCGCTGGTTGGGGAAATTGCCCAGCGCTGGAAGATTCCCCTTGATGAAGACCATGTAATTCGCCATCACCAGATCCGTTTTCTCAAATCGTGTCCCGGAAATGTCATCACGATTGTAGATATTCTGGGGCGCGTTCCGCCGGCCGCTCTGGTGGTTCCTCCCGCAGTTACCAACGTAAAGACCATCAGCAGCCTGCGGCTGCGCGGCGGAGCCCCGTCCCTGACAGCGCCGGTGGTGCGTACTATTCCGGCCCAGACGGTTGTAGAGGTAAGCACAGCGTTTTTGGGCGATACCGTGAACGGCAACAACAAATGGTATTCCGACGGCACAGGAAACTTCCTGTGGGCAGGCGGTACTGACCAGCCATGAGCGGGGCTCTTGCTTGCATCGCCGGGCCACTGAGAACTTCTTAGCGAACGAATACTTATGAACGGTTGTGGCAGGGCGAAGAAGAGGGCCGCACGAGAGATGCGGCCCTTCATAAGGAGTAGAAGTAGAGAAGATACTGTAAGAACCGGCGGGCTTGATTTCTATTCCCGGTTTTTCTGGCCCGCTTGAGGTGCTTTTTCGTTTTTACTTCTGCGGTGGCGGCGTTGACTGCGGTGTGGCCGCAGGTGCCGGTGTGGCCGGCACAGGAGTTGCCGCTGGCTGATCAGCCGGCGGCGTCTGTACTGGCTGGTCCTGCTGAGCAGCACCTTGTGGCGGTTGCGCTGGCGGCGCTCCTGGCAATGCCGCGCCCGCAGGCAGCGTCCATACTTCCACTTTGCGTCCGGAGTCGGTTCCGGCCTTCACCTGAATGCGCTGTGGATCGATTCCCTTGGACTTGGTCAGATAGGCCATAGCGTTCTGGGCGCGCTGCAATCCCAGGTTGCGTGGCTCGCCGGCGTCGGCCGAACCCGAGAGCACGGCGGTCAGGTTGGGGTCCTGCTGCAACTTTAAAGCGACATCGTCCAGGACAGCCTTGGAACGGTTGTCCACGTAGCCGCTGTTCGGTTTGTAATCCAGCTCCATCAGCTTCTGCGCTGTGGGCATGGCCGGCGCGGGAGTTTCCACGTTCACGGTAACCACGGTTGAAGCGCTCAATTGCCGGTCGTCAAAAGCCGTAGCGCGGACCGCTATCGGCCCCGGGCCTGTATCGGTGGTATCGAGCGTGGCCTGATTGCGGTTGGACGAAAGCTTGCCGCCATTGGCCACGTAGGTGATGTTGATAGGCCGGTTGTCCGGACTTGCGGCCTGGCAGCTAATCGAAGCACTCTCACCGGCACGCAGGCTGGTCGGCGACGCCGAGCAGTTAATCGTCGGCGGCACGGTACTTGCGCTGGCCGCATTTGGTTGCGGTGCATTGGTGAAGGACGGGCTGATTGGCGGCAGAACCGGCGCATCGCTGGTGTCCATCACTTCAACTCCATCGCCCACCGCAATGTCTTCCAGCGCGGTCAAAACCATGGCCGTAGAGCTTTTCGGACGTACCTGAAGAACGATCATGTCTCCCAGCGTCCTGCGCGGCAGGCTGGAAACATCGCCCCGCGGGAGCTTCTGCGGATTCATTTGCGTGTCATCGTATTCACTTGCCTTGAGCGAAAGCCCAGCTACTGGATCGCGGTAAGAATAGGAATAAGTACGCGTTGCGCGCAGATAGTCTCCAGGTTTCAGGCCCTTGTCTGCGCCGATATTCAGGTAGGCCTTGTATTTGGATCCCAGGAATGAATCAAATTCTTTGGCCATCACGATGCGGCCCTGGGGCTTTCCCGTGGGTGGCGTATAGCGGTCGAGAGATACTTTGCGGAATGGCGGAGCTTCGCGCTCTACCAGCGGAATTACGATGTCGCCGGGCATCACGTCAGAGCAGCTCAGTTCAAATGTGGCTACGGCAGTGCTTTTCTGGACATCCGTCACTTTCACGATAGCCAGCTCTAGATAAGGCATACCAAGGTTCCGGACGGCGGCTTTTTGTCCGCGGAACATTTCGTAGTGGTTTGTATCTTTTACGTGCCGGACAATTTGGTAGCGCTCGCCTTCCTTCATGCCCTGCCCGTGAATAAAAATCACGTCGGAAGCGCCGGCATACCGCGTCTGGTCGGGACTGTTGTGCCCGGCCGCGACGAACATTTTGTCCGGGACCTTTTCGGTGGTCAGAAAGCCCGAGCAATACATGTCACTGCGCGTAGGCGTGTTACCGACATCAAGATTGGCGACGTGCTCCTGCGATCTTTGTGCCGGCTGTGCCGGTTGCGGCTGAGCAGGTTGTGTCTGCTGTGAATAGCCCAAGTTCGACAAAAGCATCCCCGCCAACACCAGCGGCACCAGTCCAAAACTCTTCATACTTCCTCCAGTACGCCTCTGCAGGAGAACACTTCTCTCCCACGGGACGCGCAATGTCCCGGGTGGAACATATCACCGCCTTTCCTTCGACTTCAACTAAACTCTTATTTACTAAGCAGATACGCTTAATTACAGAAGTTCAATTCACTTCTTGCATTCGGTGCTTGAATCTGGGATTTTCGCTCACGTATGATGGCCAGCCCGTTGTAAATCTAATGAATGGAACATCATCCAGTTACGCACCAAGGTTCCTGCCGGCCCGGCTACCCCGGGTATGTGTGGCCATTGCCGCTTCGAATCCTGCGGAAATGGTACAGAAAGCAGACTTGGCTGTTCGTGATAACCCCTTTATTGAGTTCAGGTTAGACTATCTTCCCAATCCAGCCCTGGGGCTGCCGAAGTTGAAGACGTTCGTGGAGTTTCACCCCGAAGCGCTGATTGTGGCCACCTGTAGGCGCGCCGCCAATGGCGGAAAATTTAAGGGATCGATTGCTTCACAGGTTGATGTACTGGTAAAAGCGGCCAACTTGGGTTGCCATCTCGTGGACGTCGAACTGGAAACTGCTGCACAGCTTAAGCCGTCTGATTTCAATCGCTTGCGCCGCTCTTCCAACCTGATCCTCTCTTATCACGATTTTCGCGGCACAAAAAAGCTGGAAGATATTTTTGCCAAAATGCAGCAGCATCCTTCCGACTTCATCAAGATCGTCACCACGGCAAATTCTCTCTATGACAACGTAGTGATGATGAAGTTCTTGGAGAAGTACAGCCACGCTCATTCCCTCATCGGGCTGTGCATGGGCGAGCAGGGGGTGATCAGCCGGGTGCTTTGCGTTCGCGCGGGCAGCCAGTTCACTTTTGCCGCCGCCAATCCCGGAGAAGAAACTGCGCCGGGACAATTAACCGCCCGGGCGCTGCGCGACGTCTATCGCATTGACCAGGTTGACGCCGCGACGCGCGTTTACGGCGTGGCCGGTGACCCCGTGGCCCAATCACTTTCACCAGCGATGTTGAACACCGCGTTCCGCCGGGAGAACGTGAATGCCGTTTATCTGGCGCTGCATGCCAAGACGATGGAAGACCTGATGGCTTGCCTGCAGCATATTCCCATCGCTGGCCTCAGCATCACCATGCCGTACAAAGAGCCAATTCTGAAGCAGCTGGATAAGAGCGATCCCTGGACAGCCAAAGTTGGCGCCTGCAACACCCTGGTCCGCAGCCACGACGGCAAACTCTATGGTTTCAATACAGACGTGAATGGCGTTGTCCGTCCGCTGGAGCTGCGCATTCGTTTGCAGGGAGCAAGAATCCTGGTGCTGGGCGCGGGAGGCGCGGCCCGAGCTGCCGTTTTTGGACTGAAAGAGCGTGGCGCCGAAGTATCGATTCTGAACCGTACGGCCGCCGCGGCACAGAAGCTGGCCAAGCAGGCCAAAGCCAAAGTCATCAATCGGACGATGCTGAAAAAGCTGGAATTTGACGTGATCATCAACGCCACGCCTGCGGGCATGGAAGGCAATAAAGATCCGCTGCCCCTAACGGAGCAGGAGATGAAGGCAAAGTATTTTTTTGAAATGGTCTATACCCCGGCGGAAACTAGAATGATCAAAATGGCACGTGCCCGCGGCATGCACGTGATTCCCGGCTCAGAAATGTTTGTTCAGCAAGGCGCCCGGCAGTTTGAGATCTGGACCGGCAAGCCCGCTCCGCTGCCCGACATGCAGCGCGTGGTGGAACACGCACTCGCCCAGCAGACCGCCGCAAAAGCCGCAGCCGAAGGTAAGGCTGAAAAGAAGGGCAAGTAGCCTCTACGCTGCTCCAACCGAGCTTGCAGCTCTGCGCTAAAAGAGGACGAGCGGCCTGGCATTCATTCGTGCATTTCTTTTTTACAGCATTAGGGGGCCACAGGGGATTAGCCCTGAGACCCCTGGAGTAGCAAGGATTAAAATCGCCCGATCAACCCTTGCGCCTCATCAGGGTATGACCCTTCAGGTGGGCAAGCGGAACAAGAAAAGCAATTTATTTTGACCGTTCAAGTTTCTACTTCATCCGTCACGAATGTTTCCCAATCATTTATCAGTACAACCTCTGCTGGTCGCATTTATTTTCTGCTGTGCGGGCAAACTTCACTCAGACGCAGAGCATCTTTGATAGAAATCGCCCAAATCGCCCAAAATCCAAAGCTGAAAAAGGAGTTTTCCAATGCAGAGGAAACTACGGCAATTTGCCTGGATTCTAATTCTCGCCGTCGGCGGCAGCACTTTCGGAAGTCTTACGATTGCTGCACAACCCCAGGACGGCGGGCACTCCGTAGGCCATCGCGACAGGGGCCGTGATCGAGACCGCGATCACGACCGCAACAGAGATAGAGACCGAGATCGCGAGCGAGAACGCGATAGAGACCGAGATCGCGAGCGAGAACGCGATAGAGACCGAGATCGCAATAGAGATCGCGAGCGTGGGCGTGAAGTGGAGCGGGAGAGGGAAAGAGACCGCGACCATGAGCGCCACCACCATCGCGACCGGGACAATGAACGCGAACACGAACTTGAACCGGAGCACGATCACGATCTAGTCCAGCAGCTGAGGTAGGCTGCGTCGCGGTATTCCCATATAACGGGCCGATACCATAGACAACACCAACAGGGCAGAGACACAGCGGCGCTGTGTCTTTGCCCCCTATCGCATGTTCCAATGTGGCCACGCCAAAAGCTATTGGTGAGCCGCCAATGGAAAGTGCTGCGCAAATTTCTCATTGCGCAAGGAGTGCGAAATGAAATCAATTCCCGCCCGGCTATTTTCCATCAGCATTGCTCTCAGCATGGCAACGTCAGCAATCTGCCAGAACCCCGCAACGACATCTTCACGTCAACGTACTGACCGCCAAGGTGAGGAGGCTCCATCTACCATTAAGGGATTCAATGGATATGAAAATTTCCGCGGTATGGTCAATTCATTCGGCAGTCTACTCAAGCTGGATTCAACGTTGGGGTATGACTTTAACCAATACGCAGGTGTCTTTGCCGGTGTGCCACTTTATTTTGCCAACGACTCCAGTGGCACCCCGGGGCAGACCCGCGTGCACGATACCGGCGCCGGAGACGCTTATTTCGGCGTGGAAGCATACGCTCCCAGCAGCGTTGTGAACTACAGCACTGCGATCACGGTTTCCGCTCCCACAGGAAGCGTGAGAAAGGGCTTCAGCCCGGGGAAAGCCACCATCGATTGGAACAACCACTTCCGTCGCCGCTTCAGCCGGTTGACGCCGTTTTTGGCGGCCGGTGTGGGGAATACTGTTCCTGACTCTGAACTTGTGACGCGAAACTTTACTTCCCTGGGCACGGTTGGCCATTTTGAAGAGGGAGCGGACTTCCAGGTCATGCGACGTGTATATCTGGGCGGCTCTGCCTATCAGATTGTCCCGTTTGGCAACCAGCAGGTCTTCAACCGCTTTGAGACCGCTGTTCCACAAGACGGTAAACAAGGACCGGGACCCGGCGTACCGGGGGAACAAGCAGGCGGAGCGTCGCCGGGCCTGCCTTCCGCCAGCGGAAATGACGTCACGCGCGAGCGCGGCTTTGACGCATGGCTCGGCTTCGAACCCACGCGGGTGCTCCGCATGGAATTTGGGTACTCGCGCAGCGTGACCTTCGCGTTGAATAGCTTTTCTTTTAACGTGGGACTCAACGTGGGCAAGCTATTGCGCGCGCAAGGGTTTCACTAAAGTACACGGCGCTTATTCAACGGACAAAGGAATGCGGCTGCCATGACAGCAGCCGCTTAACTCGGGAATCGTAAGTTCCATTTTTGCTGATCGGCAGAAGCAGGCCGGCACTCGCGACTACGGCGTTCTTGCTACGTCGCCCACTTTGGCTGCGCCGGTGCCGCTGAAGCTGAGAGTCGCGGAATCCGCGTCGATCTCAGTCACGGTGCCTTCGCCGATCTTAGTGGTAATCGTCTTCAAAACTTTTCCAGTTGCGGGATCTTTGATCTGGCGGCCGGCATGGCTTATTTCCAGTTTGTCGCCGACTTTCAACCCGGTCTTGCTTCCCACGTTGATGATCAAAGTGTTGCCGCTTACGTCGGCCACTACGCCCGCAACCTCGACTTTGCGCGTGGGAACGTTTGCGACCGAAGCGCCAAGCTGACCGCCTACTTCCGTTACGGCCTGGGTTACAGCTTCGCCCAGCAGCGTCTGGCCAAAGTTTGAAGCATGCGTGTCAAAGCCGCCAACGCCGGCCCCGCCACTTCCGCCTCCGCCACCGATCAGTGAAGTTCCCGACCGTTTGCTTTCGCCTTGCCCGGTGACCGCAGCCAGAATCTCTCCGGTGTTGGTATCCACCAGACGCGCGCTAATGGCGCAGACCGCCTTCGCCTCGTTCTTCTTGATGCCGCCAATACCAAACGCCCGCGGCCCAACGCCCAGGCCTCCGTAGGACTTGCTCTTGTCGTCTCTGCCAAACTTGGTGATGGAGCCCATAATGATGGCGTCAACCCCCAGGATCTGGCCGATCTTGGCGGCCGTCGCGGGGTTCGCGCGATCGCTGTTGGAGAAGTTTTGTTCCGCCAGGATCTTATCCAGCGCTTTGCGCTCGATGACGGAATATTTGCCGTCTTTTACCAGCTTTTCCACCAGCATGTCCGTAATGCCTTTGCCCACGTCCTGGTTGGTGCCGTAAATGGAGGACACATAATCCTGGACAGTGCCATAGTCAAAGTCGAGCACGGCAACGCGCTTTTTGCCCGAAGTCTGGGCAGCGCAGGTGACGGCCAAAAGAGTTAATGAGCAGATCAAGCGGATCATTCGCGACATGGTAACGCTCCTGGAAGACACAACTTTTTCAAGGGGGTTCGTTGCGCTCAAACTTTAGCAGGAGAGCGCGCCGCAAACAACTGTTTTGAACACTTAAGCAGCAACATTTCCGGGCGGAACGTTACTCTTGAACCAGCCAGGCCAGGGCTTCCCGGCGGCTTTCAAACAGCGGCAGCCGCCGACTGGAAAAAGCCTGCACACCTTCATAGATTAGGCGTTGCAATCCGCTGATGCCGATCACCGCTGCTCGGCGCACATATGGAGCGTTGGCTGCCACTTTGGCTTGCAGCACCGCGACTGACTCCTTGTCGAAGGTGGTGCCGGTGACGTCATTCAGCGTAAGCACGCTGTTGGGCGGCTCAAGTGCGATCACGCGATGGCCTTCTTCCGCCACCGCCTTCAGCATTGCCACATCACAATGCGAGTAATTAATAAACAGGACACGCTTGCCCAGGTGCTCAATGAAACGCACACGCCCCGGGGCGATCGCGTCAATCGTGCTTGCATGTAATTCGTACGTTGTTGCGCTTGCCATCGGCATATTGTGGCCCTGCCGCGGGCAAGAAGAAAGGTAACCAAAGTAAGCTCAGGGTGGAATTTCAGAAGAGGGACTATCGCATCATTCCCGGCAGCTTCATGCCCGCCAGCTTGCGGCTGAAGCTGGATTTGCCCATGTCCTTGAACATCTTGCGCATCTGGGCGTACTGGCGCAGAAGCTGGTTCACTTCCTGCACGCTGGTGCCGGAGCCGCGGGCAATGCGCTTGCGCCGGCTGCCGTTGATGATCTCATGATGATGGCGCTCTTTCGCCGTCATGGAATTGATGATGGCTTCTACGCGGGTGATCTGGCTTTCATCCACTGAATCCGCGGCCTTTTGCATGTTGGCGAAGGGGCCGATGCTGGGCAGCATTTTGATGACGCTTTGCAATGACCCCAGCTTCTTTACCTGGCGCAGCTGATCGCGGAAATCCTCAAGTGAGAAGCCTTCGCCGCCCAGCGCCTTCTGCGCAAACTCCTGGGCCTTTTTCTGGTCAACGGTTTCCTGCGCTCTTTCTACCAGCGTGAGGATGTCTCCCATGCCGAGGATGCGGCCGACGATGCGGTCAGGGTGGAAAGGCTCCAGCGCGTCATACTTTTCGCCTACGCCGATGAACTTGATCGGCTGGCCGGTGACCTGGCGGATGGAGAGGGCTGCGCCGCCGCGGGCGTCGCCATCCATCTTGGTGAGGATCACACCGGTGATGGAAAGTTTTTTGTGGAACTCGTCGGCGGAGCGCACCGCATCCTGCCCGGT
>Ga0209488_10003886_pt1 | contig 11854 bp, 13 predicted proteins | sample Rivendell_Oct201_8_FD_188349 | JGI IMG/M metagenome (GOLD analysis project Ga0209488, IMG submission 188349) | Vadose zone soil microbial communities from the Eel River Critical Zone Observatory, Northern California, USA -... | ecosystem: Environmental > Terrestrial > Soil > Vadose zone >...
GGTCGGATTGGACGGGAAGGCCGAGCGGCGCCCCGCACTCCTCTCGGGAGGCGAACGCCAGCGCGTCGCGCTCGCGCGCGCTCTGGTCGGGGAGCCGGTGGCGCTCCTGCTCGACGAGCCTCTTTCGAACGTCGATGTCATGCTCCGGCAGGACTTGATCGCGCTGTTGCGGGAGCTCCTCGATGAGCGGCGGCGTGCCGTCCTCCTCGTTACACACGACCTCCGCGAGGCGGGGGCGCTGGCGAATCGCGTCGCAGTGCTCGAGGCAGGCAGGCTCGTCCAGGTCGGCACCATCCCGGAGCTGCAGGCACGCCCGGCGACAAGGTTCATCGAGGCCCTCCTCGCTAACCGCGGCTGAATCCGTGGTTAGATTGCGCCGGCCGCGCGCCGGTTCCCGCTGGTGCTCGCCGGCCGCGCGGCGCGCAACGAGATCCAGGCGCCCATGGGCGTGGTCATCCTCGGCGGACTGTTCTCCTCGTTCTGCCGCACGCGCGCGCTCCTCCGGACGCTCCCCCCATTCCCCGCACGACGAAACCCCGAGCCGGTCGTCAGTTGAATGGGCTCCGGGTCAAATCCGATGGGCGAATACGAGTGCATCGACGTCCGATGGAGCCATCCTGATGGCGTTGAGCACGCGGATGTGTCGCAATTCACCGAGCGCGCACAGCCTGTCGACTGTCGCTGCCTCAATCGAGCTGTCCCTTAGGAGTTGCGCGATCCAGCCCATGACGGCGCGTACATGGCGCGGCACATTGCGCCCGTGCGCGTAGACGAGGAACACCGGCAGACCGCGGCCGGCCGTCTGCGCCGCCGGTCAAGGGCGATACTCTGCCACGATGGCGAACACCGCCGGATTCGCATTCGCAACCGCGGCGGTTCGCTTGACGTACTCAGCTGCCACCGGATCGCTCCCGACCACCTTGATCGCGTCCGCGCTCTTCCAGCGCGCCACCGTGATGACTCGGCTCCGATCGGCGCTCGCAAGGATCACACACGAAATGAAACCATCGCGCCGACGGATGACGGAGTCGTTGCCTTCCTTGAGGATCTCGATGAGCTGCTCGTACCGGATCGGTTCTACCTCGATCACGTTCACGAAGACCGCTTCGCTACTCGGTTCAGACACGTTGCGCTCCCTTCAGATGATCACGTGGCCTTCAGGGCCGGTGCCCCACGGAATGCGTCTGCGAGATACTTGATGGGGTCAAAGAAATCGCTCGTCGCGTGCGGCGTGCGCAACCAGGCCCAATTCTCATCGCCGCGAGAGAGTAGTAGCGGCGCTGTGACTCCTCGTCCGAGCGCGCCGATGACGCGAACGTCCACGCGGCCAGCGACACGAGAGTCACCCGCAGCGCAACATGCACGCACAGGAGCCCCCAGCGTCAATACGAACACGAGAAGCCAGCAGAATCCGAACGCGGCGTTCAATCGGATGGACTTCAGACAGTGACGACCTTGGGAAGCTCGGCGGCGAGGTGCTTGATGAACGCGCGGACCGACGGGAGCACGCCCTCCCGATTGGGCATCAGTGCGGTCAGCGTCGAGTCCTCGGCCTTCGAGTTGGGCAGTACCCGCCGTAGCGTTCCCGATCGGACCTCTTCGCGACAGACATAGCCGGGCAGTGAGACGATCCCGAGGCCGGCGACTGCGGCCCGCTTCAGTGTCTTCATGTCGTCGCTGATGAATCGTGGGCTGATCGGCACCTCGACTTCTTTCGAGCGCTCGCGCAAATCGCGAAGCCGCCAGACCGGGGCCACTCCGCTGCGCATCATGAAGAGCGAAGGATGCTGCTGAAGATCTCGCGGCGCTTCCGGCATGCGATGCGCGTCGAGGTACGCGGAACCGGCAAACAAAAACCAGGGCGCAGGTGCCAGCGTCCGCTGCACGAGCGTCGAGTCCGGCAGGGGACCCGAATGCGCCCGGATCGCGACGTCGTAGCGCTCGCCGACCAGGTCGACGAGCTGGTTCGTCGCGTGCGCGACGACGGTGACCTTCGGATGCTTGGCGAGGAAGCTCGACACGACCTCGCTGACCGCGAACTGCATCGTCGCGATGCTCGCTGTGCAACGGACCGTCCCGCTCGGTTCGTGCAGTCGATGGCGCATGGCGGTTTCGGCCTGTTCGGCTTCCCGCAGCGTGGCTACCGCGTGGCGATAGAACTCGCTGCCGGCGTCTGTCATTCCGAACCGGCGTGAAGTGCGATTTAGCAGCCTGACGCCGAGGCTCTTCTCCAGCTCCTGGAGGCGATGGCTCAACGTCGACTTGGGAATGCGTAGCTCGCGCCCTGCGGCGGTAAAGCCGCCGCGATCGACCACCTGCACGAAGTAGAAGAAGTCGTTCAGATCAAGCATCCGTCACCCATCGTCCAATACGCGGGACGCTGGGTCCGATTCTTGGCGGCTTCTCATCCGCGAGTCCAGCAACTACGTCTGAGGCTGCAATCTCACAAAGGAGGGTGTCATGTTTGATCGCAATCGCCCTTATGAGCCTCTGACGTCCGATAACGCTGCTCTCATCCTCGTCGACCACCAGGTCGGCCTCATGACGGGCGTGCGTGATATGTCCCCAGGCGAGCTGAAGCACAACGTCGTCGGTCTCGCCAAAGCGGCCAAGGCGCTGAAACTGCCGATCGTTGTGACGACCACGGCGCGCGACAGCATGTGGGGGCCGACGTTCCCCGAGTTGGTCGAGGCGCTGCCCGGCGCGCAGATCATCGACCGCGGCTCGGTCAATGCTTTCGATGACGCGCGAACGGCTCATGCGATCGAGGCGACGGGCCGCAAGAAGCTGATCTTCGCCGGTCTCTCTCTCGAGGTCTGCGCCGCCTTTCCGGCGATCACGGCGATCAGCCGGGGACTCGACGCCTATGTCGCCGTCGACGCCTGCGGGACCTTCAACGACACCAAGCGGCAGGTCGGCATCGCACGATTGATGCAGGCGGGCGTGATCGTCTCCGACTACGCGACCTTGATGATGGAGGTCATGAAAGACAACAACCGGCCCGAGGCCGGCGCCGTCTACGGTGCGATCGACATGGACTGGGCCAAGCTCGTCGGGCAGCTCGCGCACGCCTACGGCAAGTAAGGTATCGATCAAGTTCCTGCTAGCAAGGTCGGGCGGGCGGCCCGGCGCTTTCGCGCCGAGCCAGGTTGGTGAGGGCCGTCCGAGAGGCGCACCGGGCGTCGGACGGACCCCGCAACTTACGTTGCGCTTGCCCGGCCCGCCATTCTGCGCGTCCATTTGCTCAGTGGTCCGAGTCCTCGAAGAGATCCTTGTTGTGCGCCTTGAAATTGTCCGTGAAGCGCAGGACCTGGAAGCCGTGGCCATCGCTGACGGTCCAGAGCTCCAGCTCGGTTCCGTTGCCGTTTACATTGCCCCGGCCATTGACGTTTCCGTTGCCCTTGCCCTTGCCGGCAACGACCCAGCGCACCCAATGAGCAATCTTATCCACGGTTCGATCGCTCCCCGGTGCCCAGCTCCCTGATGCGGGAAGGACCCTCGTCCGCACAGCCCCTGCCTTCCAGTACGCGATCTCTTTCGCATGGGTTGGATCGCGAATGTCGAAGACGCGCAATTGCGCATTCTGAAAACTGCAAGCGAGCATCTTCGCATTTTTGGGATTGTCAGCGACACATGTTTCTTCGCTGTAGTTGGTCGTCCCCGAGATGGGCGGCAAGTTCGTCCCGGGCGCCGTTCCGGGGGGATCCGGCGGCGTCTCAGCGAGTAGCGCCGAGCAATTCACGGGGTCGTTCACTTCCAGCCTGAGCTTCGCGACAATTTTAGGATTCGTCTCGTCGGTGACGTCGATGATATTCGGATAGCCGAACGGGGATGCCCCCCGGGTACACGCGGCCGCCCAACCGCCCGCGCCGCTCGCGCCGCCGGCCTCGTTTGTGCTGACGAGGTACGAGCGCCCTTTAATCTTGACGGGGATCATGGCCTCGGCTGTCCCCTGGTCCGTCCAGAAGAGCTTGCTGATAATCCGGATCTGCGGATTGGGGCGACGGAACTGATAGTCGCTGACGTCCTCGATCACCAACCCGTCCCCGCCGGCGCTGAACGGGAAGCTGTTGGCCTGCCCCGCGTAAACCCGTGTCCCTTCGTGCACACCGGGCGCGAAGCCCTGCAGATTGAGCTCTAGCCCGTGTGGCCTGCCATCGCCCAGGAACTGCCAGGGAGGGAGCGCCTGCGGATGCGACGGGTCGGTGAGGTCCACAACGTACAGGAAGCCGCCGATGCCTCGGAAGCTCTGGGTCTCGTAGTACGTCCGGCCGTCCGGGGCGAAGGCGCCCATGTGGCCTCCGGCGCCTGGCAGGTTGATGCTCGCCTTCAGAACCGGGTGGCGGCAGTCGGCAGAGATGTCATAAACCGCAAAATTCGGCCCGCCGTTTTCGCCGGCCACGAGGAGATGGCTCCGATCATTGGTCTGCACCGTCTCGTGCGGGTTAAGTGCCGCGGGGGTGTCAGTTAAGTGCGCGCTCACCCGCGGATGCTGGGGGTCGGAGGCATCGATCACCTTGATGCCTTGGAGAGTGGTAGCACGGTCCGTTCCATAGTAGGCGCAGTCACCGCTGTACGCCGGTCCATCCTGGGAAAATGCTCCTGCAAACTCAGCTTGGGGCTCCTGACCCACGAGTTCCAGATTGCAGTTGTAGGCGCGCTCGGAATCGCCGCTGAAACGTTCTTCCACCGTCGTCTCGCCTTGTAATCCGCTTTCCGTATGATCCCCAGGACCACAGATTGCCTTGGGCACCGACCCCGGAAATGAGTCCGCCAAGGCGATAGAAGTGCTGAGCAACAGGCCCAGCAAGCCTCCGGTTACAATCGCGAATGCCCTGACTGTGGGAAACGCCTTTGCGCTAGACACATTCGTTTCTCCTTCCCTGCACTGCTCGACAAATAGAGGGCACCAACCTCGTCGGAAAGGTTACCCTCTCTTGCTGGCTGCTTAAGGCGCGCTCTACGTAGACCAAGTCAAGGCGCCGTGCGGTATCGGCGACAGGACGAACGTCCGGGACGGCGGCGAGCACTGGCCTCCCTGAGTAACCGCACGGCTTATGTTCGCCGCCGCCTGAGCGCCCTGGGTGTCGAGAACGTGATGTTCGAAGCCGACTCAGTCGCGGTCGCCGTCCGACTCCTGTTGCTTGACGCCCACGAAACTGGCCGCGTCGTCGATACTGCCGTGCCCCGTGTACTGTGCTACCTGCGGATACGGCCGCGTCGTAGCGTCAGCAACCTGTCCGCAAGTGAGGCTGACGCCGCCAGCGTGCCCGCTGCAGCTTCCGCCTGCGGCCCCGAGGCCGAGCCGTCCACGTCGCCGCGCTCGTCAAATGGGCGAGCTCCGCTTTTTGACGGATGGAGACGCCGTGAACGACGCGCCCGCGCTGAAGCAGGCCGACATCGGCGTCGCCATGGGGAAGACCGGAACGAAGGTGAGTCGAGACGCGGCGGGCATCTCGCTTCTCCTCGATGCCCACGTACGGGCCTCATGGACGAGGCTACCCGCCTGCGGAGCGAGCCCGTGCTTCCGCTGACGCGTTTCTTTGTTCCGCATCGAGCCTCTGCGCTTGTCGTTCCGATCTGGTCACCAGTCGGCCGTGAGCGGCACACGCCGCGGAGACATGCACAGCGGTCGAGTCCGACTCCCGGAGCGACTCCGGAGTCTCGCCGCTCGACATGAGTGGGCGAGCACCTGTCAGGCGGAGAGGGTGCCGTGTGGAGATCCGACACGACCTGCGGCACCGCTGCCTCAAAGCGAAAAGCGTTCCCAGTGGATTGCCGAGCGAGGTACCTCCATGGCGGCCAGCGCTTTCAGCACGTCCTTCATCATGATGCGCGGCCCACACAGATAGACGTCTCGCTCGGCGACATCTGAAGCGAAGCGCCGGATCTTCTCGGCGTCGATACGGCCCTTCTCGCCCGTCCACGACGGGTCGTGGGTAAGGATGTGGATCACTCGAAGGTTGGGGTAGGTCGCCTCGAGCTCATCGAGCTCCTTGTGAAACACGATCGCCGCTTTGTTGCGATTGCCGTAAAGGACCAGTACGTCCCTGCCGCCCCCGGCGAGTTCCTCCGCCAGCGAGCGAATGGCCGTGATGCCGATTCCGGCGGCCACCATCAAGATCTTGTCTCGCCGGCACTGTCTCGCGGTGAAAACCCCGTGTGGACCGTCGATGAGCACCGGGGTACCCGGCGCCAGCCTCGGGATCGTCGCCGTGAAGTCGCCGACGCTCTTGATGCTGAGGCGGATCTCGGAGCCGTCTGGCTGCCGGGACACCGAGAACGGGTGGGATTGCCACCAGAATCCTTTCACCCAGAAGCGAACGAACATGAACTGCCCCGCCTGAATGCGGAAGTCCGTAAGGGTCCGTCCGCGGATCACGACCGAGGTAACGTCATCCGTCTCCCGTTCGAGCCGTTCGACGGTGAATCGATGCCGCCAGAAAAGGAATGCGGGGCTGAAGAGTCGGAAGAAAATCAAATTGACCGCCACGAACGCATGCAATCCAAACCAGTATGCGGTGAGGACCTGATTCCTGGTGAAGTCCCTTCCCAATCTCGTTTGATGAAAGAAGGCGAGAGCGATCGCGGCGTACGCACTCAAGTGGATCGCGTACCAATGCTCGTAGCGCATGCGCCGGCGCACCGGCGCGAGTGACGCCGCGCCCAGTATCGAGAAGAGGACCCAGCCGGCCGCGGCGAGAGGCGCGGCATCCCAGTTGGCCAAGAAGTCCTTCAGCTGGACCCCGAAGGAGGCCCTCTCCTTAATCGCGTGCCCCGCGGTGACCAGGATCGGGTGGGCGCTGAGCGCGCCGAGCACGAGCAGCCCGTTCTTGTGGTGTACCCAGATCAGCTTGTCGAGACCAAAGCTCCGTTCCAGCCACTTGACCCGGCCGATCAACATCAACTGGAGGAGAATCCCACTGACCGCCAAGAGAGCAGCGAGCCGTCCGCCGGCGAGAAGAACTTCGGGAGCGCCCTTCAAGAGCAGGCTTCCACTAGGAGAACGGATGTGGTCCCAGAGCCAAAAACCGCAGATCAAGATGATGTGCGTCAGGAGCAGGAGCCATCCGCCGACCTTCATTCGCCGCGCAGACACGATGGCCGAGCCCTTCATCCCTTCGTGCTCGCTTCCGTGCCCACAGGGCCCGTCTTTGCAACAGGGATCATCGTCCTTGATCTCAGGTCGCTTCTCGAGTGTGAACGAGCCGCGCCCTGCCCGTCGCGAAAGGCTCATCTTGACCTCCGCGCCAGAAATGGTGAGCGCACCATCGAGGAGCAGGCCGCGTGACGCAGGAGAGAAACGTCGTACGGCGGCGCGACACGATAGCGAGGCAGCAGCGCAGGAATGTGACCGGGCCGAACTCACGCACGATGAGACTGGCGTGGCGGAGCACGTGACGTGTAGTGACGACCCCGCGCATCGACATCGGGCACCTCGCGCAGCACGACTTGCGCAGGCGTCAGTTCATTCCCGCGGGAATAGCCGCTGCACCGAGCCGGTCATCTCGCCCGATGCCATTCCTGCTTCCCCGGCGACCGAGGCGTCCGATGAAGAGAGCGTTGGTTCTACCGGTGTGCCTTGGCCTGCTGGGCGCGGCCTGCGGCAATTCTTCCGCCGGCGAAGCCGCTCGCACGGACGCAACTCGGCTCGCGTCGTCTGCGTCGCCCAGACTCCCCCGCTGCCCGAACCATGCACCAATCCCGTCCTTCTCATCATGAGCGCCGCGAACGGCCACTGGTTCGCGGCCGGTATCCCCAAGAACGACACAGACGATCAGTGAGATCGGCGGTGAGGATCGGCGTCGCATCCGTTCTCGCGGCGCTGCTTGCTGGATGTGCAGCCGTCCACTGGCGCTCGCGGTCCGCGAACAAACCGCTCACGCGCAGCGAGCTTTCCGGCCGCAACCTGAGCGTTGCCGACCACGCTCATGATCCTGCGCTGTATGCGGCGTTCGTCCGGGCGCTGGCCAGCGAGGGGTTCACCGTCGTTGCCCATCCGCCGTATCACGAGGATCTCGAGGTCACACTCACCATCGCGCGTACACCTGAGGGCGTCATTGTCATGGCCACAGTGCGCAGCGATGGATTCTTCATAGACGAAACGCGTGCTCCTTTCGACGGCACTGATGCAGCCCTTGCCACGCTGGCGAAAACGCTAGCCGTCTCGCAGAGCATGGCCGAGTTCGTCCGCAACAGCGGAACCCCGGAGCAGAAGAGCTTCAGTGGGCAATAGCGCAGCCAGGGCGCGGGGAATAACGGGGCGGCGGAAGTAGTCGGGAACGGCGGCCGGGGGCGTGGAGGAATACACCATGACGAAACCGCGCCCGTTGCCTGCTCCGACCGGTCACGCAATCTCGCTCACCCGCGCCGCGTTCTTTCATGCGCGCGTGGGCGACGCTCCCGCCCTCTGTTGCGTGCTCGATCGCGGCGTGTCCGCGGACGCACGCAACGAGCGCGGTCAGACCCTGCTGCACATCGCCTGCTCGAACCGGCGGTTCGACGCTGCACGCCTCCTGCTCGAGCGCGGAGCCGATCCCGAGTCGCGCAGCCAACTCGGCTTCACGCCGCTGACGACCGCGGCGGTAGATGCGGACGACCGGCTGACCGCGTTGCTCCTCGATCACGGCGCCGATCCCGACGGTGCAGGCCCAGAAGGCCTGACGGCATTGATGCTCGCAGCCATGCTCGATCGCGTCGAGCTCGTCGCTCTATTGCTCGAACGAGGCGCCTCGCTGGAACTGGCCCTTGCGGACGGTTCGACGGCGCTATCCATGGCCCTCCGAGTGGACGCGCACCGCGCCGCACAGCTGCTCTTGGCAATGTCGTCCGTCAACAGCTCGAGACGGGCCGACTAGCACACTGCATGAGCGAGACGTCGTGCTCGCCCGGCAAGTATCGCTCCAGCGGGCGAACACGTCATGATCGATTGTGACTGCGTCTTATCGTTCCCGAGGAACTAAACGATCGGTAGTCGCCGCAGTGCTCTCCTGTTTTATTCCCCGAGGAATGCAGCCAGGGCGAAGGCGGTCGGGATCGGCAAGGAGACTCAAATGCTGACGACCAATCGCAAGTTCTCGAAGCTCGGCCTTTCGTTCGCCGCCGCACTCTTGCTTTCGAGCGCAGGAGGGAGCGTCGCCCACGCGAACCCTTTCCCGACGAGTAGCGATGAAGCTCGGCTACTCGCGGGGAAGGTAATGACATTGCACGCCACCGCGGTGGCGGTCCCGATCATCGGCGCCATTTCCAGCACGGACGAGGCTCGGGCCTTGGCTGGCCGCTCGCTCCCCATGTCGTCCATCAACGTGACAGCATCCACAATCGTGACGAGCACGGATGAAGCACGCGCTGTCGCGGGAAGCGCCCGTCCCGTTCCCATCGAGTTCGAGCGGTCCGAGGGAAGTCACGCAGTCGCCAGTACGGCCGAGCGCAACTGAACGGCGACGTACCCGGTCTGGCCAGGTCTGGAAATGGTCGGCAGCTACGCCAGCTGCACGATCAAGTTGCCGCGGCCGTCCGCGCCTACCGGGTACGTCGGAACGTTGGACACCGCCGGAGGATGCAGTACGGTTCCATCGCGGGCGAACCGCGAACCGTGGCACGGGCATTCCACCTCGTCGTCCTCCGAGACCCAGGCGAGCTCGCAGCCCGCGTGCGGACAGATGGCGAACAGGGCCAGATACTCGACCGCGCCGCCTGGTCCGCTGACCGCGTTGATCAGGAGCAGCGGCGGGTCCACCACCTCCGGGGAATGCACGACCAAGAAACCGCCTGCGCTCGCCAGCTCCGGAACGAGCGTGAGCGGCACCGCGAGAACACCTGCAATTGACGCAGGCACCTCCTGGTCGCGCGCGGCGTCGATGCGCCGGACACAGCCGGGCAGCACCTTTTCCGAGGGCTGGCGCGCAGACCAGGAGCGAGGGGTGGCGAAGCAGTTCGCGTCTGGTCCCGTCGGCCATGCTCCCTCCGTTCGATCAGAAGCTGGTGGTCAAGATGGTGAATCCCGCCGCAGCGGAAGTCAGCGTCGCGTACCCGACGATCTGGTGTGCGAGCGCAAGATCGCGCTGCGAAATCTTTCCTTCCCGCGACGCGGCAACGAAGCCGAGCACGATCTCCGCCGCGAATCCGGCGGCCGCGATGCCCGTGAACGTCTTGTGAAGCGTGACGGTGTCCAGGCGGATCCGCTTTTCGGTCGGGGTCGGCGCAAGCAAGGCCAAGGTGCCCGCCGTGGCAAAGAGGGCGGAGGTGATGAGCGCCGCATCCCTGTGCGCGTTGTACCAGCGGCCGGTATCTCCGCCGCCGCCGTACTTGTCCTGGTAGTTGAGCTGGCCCAGCACGACGGTGGTGACAAGGCCCGCAAGCATGCCCAGCCCCACCGCTGATGCACGGTCAACAATGCCCGCCTGCGAGCGATCCCCTCTTCGACCTGGTGCTGCCGCAGCAGCTCTGCGGCATCCGGCGGCTTCTCTGGCGGAAGCAGCTCGAAGTCCTCTGCCGGTTTCGATGGCGCAGTCTGCTGGGCCGCTGCGCGCGAGACGGACAGCAAGCAAAGCACCGCCGAAGCGACGCCCGACACGAATCGCCAGGTCAGGGTGTCACCGTCAGCGTCCCGTTCTGCACCTTTGCGCCATGGATCGAGCAGAAGTAGGGAAACGTGCCGGGCGTGTTGAACGTCATTGGCGACGACATCCCGCTGGCCGGAACGTTGAGCTCCGCAAACGCCGGCGGCATCGAGCCAGATGTCACCGTATGCGCCATGTTGTCGATCGATTTCCATTGCACCGTGCTGCCAGCCTTGACGGTGGTCTCGACGTTGGTCGCTCCGACGTGCCACCCGATCACCGTCGCATCCGTCGCGGGAACCGTCGAGGCGGTGGATCCGTTCGAACCACCCCCGCACGCGGACAACATTGCCATGAGCGAGAAGAGGAAAGGGGAAGTGGCTAGCCGGAACGAACGCTTCGTATAGAGGGTCATGACAAGAGGACTTCGCCGGCCCTGGTCTGTTCCCGAGTCTTGGAGAGGGCACCGGACGCGACTGCAAGACTCCGCGGGGGACGTGCGCGTGAGCGGTCGCGGTCCGGTGCCCGACATCACGACCCGACCTTTGCGTGGAAATTCCCTGAACTCGATCATTCGAGGAGGAGGTCGCCCTCGATCATCAGCCGGTCCTCCACCCTGACGAAGAGGAGCGCCGGACGCTGGATCTTGAGGTCATCCAGACTGACGGCGAACGAGAAGCTCGCGCGCAGCCGGCTTCCGCTATGGGTGAGGCCGACTGGGATCTCGACGGAGACGCGCTGCCCGCCGTGCCGGCCAGGATGATCCTCCGCGGGGCGTCGAGGGGGAGCTTCACTCCAGTCGCAATGCCTTTGACCGTGCAATACGGGTGCTCCACCTCGTGAGTCACTTCGCGCATGTGCTCGTCGCGATTCGAATTGCCGCTGTCGAAGCTCGCCACCTTGGCGCGCACCTGCACGCGCGCGCTGCCATCCGGCGCGACGACCACCCTTCCCTCGAAGTCATGGGTGATGCCCCTCACCTCGTGCAGCTTGTGCGTGATGGTGTATCCCAGGGTGCCTTCCCGAACGTTGAAGACGGCAGGCACCGCCTCTTCCGCGCGGGCGGCTATCGCTATCGCGAAGAGTCCGACGAGCGCCACGGCGCCACGCGACAGAGAAGGCATCCTCATCATCTCGGCCCGCATTGACCGCCTCGGGTACGAATTCATTCCCGCCGGAATGCCGCCGCAGCCGTCGAGTCTCCGCTTGCTGAGATCAGACCAAAGAGGGAGACCCATGGATTGCAAGTCGATCAAGATCGCGGTGCTGTCGGCGCTCTGCGGGTGTGCGGG
>Ga0209488_10003887_pt1 | contig 11852 bp, 11 predicted proteins | sample Rivendell_Oct201_8_FD_188349 | JGI IMG/M metagenome (GOLD analysis project Ga0209488, IMG submission 188349) | Vadose zone soil microbial communities from the Eel River Critical Zone Observatory, Northern California, USA -... | ecosystem: Environmental > Terrestrial > Soil > Vadose zone >...
CCCCAGAAATGCACGAAGCTCAAATGCGCGCCTCGCTTCATCATTTTATGCGCGGCGACAGCAGAATCGAACCCGCCTGACAGCAGGCATGTCATGCGCCCCGCCGTGTTCGGAGGCAGGCCGCCCGCGCCCGGGATTTTCCGCGCGTAGACCAGCAGCGAGGGTCCGGGCGGAATTTCAATACGGCAAGTCAGTTCCGGATCATTCAGTTTCACTCGCGCGGAGCGCCCCTCCGCTCGCAGCTGATCGACCAGGTACTGTCCGACGGAAACATCGATTTTCGTGGAAGCGTGAGGAAAAGACTTATCACTGCGTTTGGACCGCACGGCGAACGTCGAAAACTTCTCGCCGCGAACTTCATCCCAAGCCGCGCGCCCAAGAGTCGCGAGATCGTCATCGCCGCCGCGAGGAACCACACGCGCCACTGCGTAGAATGCCACGCCGAACACGCGCTCGATTCGCGTCACCGCTTCTTCCGCCGAAGCGCCTTCGCCGAATTCGATCAGCATACGGTCACCCGGACGCAGGATGCGCTCGACCGGCAAGCCTTCCAGCGCGCGCTTCAGCGCCATGTGCAGCTTGCTCAGGAAGAAGCGGCGGTTTCCGCCCTTCAGCCAGATTTCGTGGTAGTGAACGACTATAACGAGTTTCGGCATATCAAGATTTCCGCAGGTGGCAAAGCCCGCAACCGATTTACGCGGGCTTCAGTAAAGCCCGCAACGATTTTACGCAGGCTTCAAGTAAAGCCCGCAACGATTTTACGCGGGCTTCAAGTAAAGCCCGCACCCGCGAATGCCGCCAGTATACCAGCCGGCAATGCTGTTGCACATCGTTGTGCGCTGCCGGGGGATCCAAGAGATGCCCGCAGCAATATGATCCAAAAAGGTTTGGCGCCTGCCCTCATCATGCTGAACGCGGAATGACATCGTCCTGAAAATGATCTGAAAGAATTGAAGCGTGCGCCACGGGCCACCCATTTTGAATGCAACCTGATAATTGCTCTTTCGTAACGCGCTGTAAACATTCAGGAGTCTATGCTGGACCCGGCGAGGGTTGTGACGTATACCGTAAGTCTGCCCCGTATGGGCATCGGGAAGCGACCATTAGGGTATCTGGTGCATCTCATGGCTAGAGCGTCTTGAGTCCCGGGGACGCGGGAGCGAAAAATGTGGGACAAAAACGATTGGCACCAGTTCTTCGCAATCGCAAACCGCCCGTGGCAGCGACACCGGCCTCCGCGCCCGGTTTATCCCAGCGGAGTGCAGCGTGTGCTTCCAGCGATTGGGTTTAGCTTGTCTGAACTCGATGACGCCGGCATCAATGTAGAAGCCGCCGAGCGTTTGGGCTTGCCAGTCGACGCGGCTCGCATCGGAGCCTACGGACCGAATGTTTCCGCTCTGCGCGAATTCGTCCGCTCGGCCCGCCAGCCGGGTAAACCCGGATAATCCAACTCCGTTCCTGATAGTACTCATAGTCGTTGTGAAACTGAGGGAGAGCCTTGTCTGCCGGGGCCATGAATCTTTGCGGCTCGTGCGGCATCAAACGTGCTGACCGGAAGACTTGTCCGCCGGGATAATAAAAATGGTATCCCTGGCCGCGGGTTCTACTTGACGACTGAAAAACTTCCGGTAAACTGCCTTTTCTGTCTCTAGACCATATGCAGACCGAAACCAACCCGACGCTTCCAGCCGCCACTCATGGGGCCGATGAGACGCAGCACGATTTCGACTTCCCACAGCGGGAGGCGGCGTTTTTCTATGGACTGTTCCTGCGCGGGCATTCCGCGGAAGAGCTTCGTCGCGACATCGAAGTGCCGCAAGAGGTGTTGCTGAAATGGCATCGCGAGGCAGAGCGCGAGCCGACTCTTCGCGACGTATTCACGCGGCTGGTTGAATATCGTCGCCACGTCCTCGCTATTTTTGAAGCTTTGGTCGACACCGAGTCCCGCCCCCAGCGCGTCCAGTAAGATATCCTCTCCACAACAAATTAATTTTTGAAGTGTGATTTTGTAAGGGCACGGTTTACCGAGAACGTTTACCCTGAACCCTTCAAGTGAAGGGTTCTCCGTGAACGGCATGCTGTGCCCCTACTTGCGTGCGACTCCCTACCACGCCCCGTGTTAGACTTTGCCGGAGCCCTGCAGAATGCTGGATCGCGAGCGATCGGCAACTCATTGGATTGACTTCCTCTGGCTGGCCTTCCTGGGCGGGCTGGCGCTGCTCCCACCGCTTTCGGAAATTCACAAACAGGTCATCATTCTTGCGATCGTGCTCTTCCAATTCTTCGAGAGCCGGCTGATCAGCCGCCTTCCAAAACGAGGCCCCGCCTATAGCGTCGCAATAAAAATCCTGCTGGCGACGTTGCTGCTCGATCATACCGGCGACATGGGAATCAACAGCAACTACTATCCCATTTATTTTTTGCCGGTGGTCAGCGCAGCCGTTTACTTCGGTCCCGTCGGCACTCTGGCGTGGACTGCTGTCGCCTCACTTGCGTACCTTTCGCTCTTGATACCGGCACTGCAGGACTATGAGTTGGACACGGCCGGGGCCAGCATCCTTACGATCCGAGTGCTGTTCTTTTTCATCGCCGGCATTCTGGTTAACCGGTTCGTGATGGAAAATCGCCGCCAGGTCGAACGGCTGGAGATTCTTTCTGAAAAATTGGAAGAGACCAACCAGCAATTGCGCCGCGCCGAAGCCGAAGCGCGCCGCGCGGAGCGTCTCGCGGCGCTCGGTCAACTTTCCGCAGGTCTGGCGCATGAAATCCGCAATCCACTTGGGGTGATCAAAGGCTCGGCGGAAATGTTGAGCCGGAAAGTTGCCGAGTCTGAGCCGCTGGTAGCCGAGCTGGCCGGATATATCTCATCCGAGGTGAACCGGCTGAACGCGCTGGTGGTGCGCTTCCTCGATTTTGCCCGGCCTTCGAAGCTCGAACTGCGCCCGGAAAACATTTCCGAAATTATGGAACACGCGCTGGAATCGGCTACGGCGTCATTCCCGAATGCCAAGGTGAAAGTCGAGCGCGACTACGCGCCCGGCCTGCCGGAAATTCCAGTGGACGGCCAAATGTGCGAACAGGTTTTTATCAATCTGATTACCAATGCGTTCCAGGCGATGGAAGGGAAAGGCGAAGGATCCGATGGAACTCCTGAGCGAACTCCAGAGGGGACTCTATGCCTATCGATTAAACGTGAAGTCTCAAATGGCAAACCGGGCGTGTGCGTAACCGTCGAAGATTCCGGCCCGGGTGTACCGCCCGAATTGCGCGAGCAGATCTTCAATCCATTTTTCACATCGAAGAAAGAGGGAGTGGGGCTGGGACTTTCCATCGTGGCCAAGATTGTGGACGATCATCGCGGCACGATTCGTCTGGACACAGACACCGCCAAAGGCGCCCGCTTCCGCGTATTTTTCCCGCAGGCAACTTCGAGCTAGCTCCTGTAGGACAGGCTTCAGCCTGTCTGATTTTTCGCGGTACGCCGCAGAAGTCAAAACCACACAGGCTGAAGCCTGCGCTACTCAAATCTGCGAATAAGCGGTTGGCGTGAGAATGAAATTGTTGATCGTGGAGACGATGGCCTCGAAAGCGTACTTGGGTTGCGTCGAGTACGACTTCCATTCGTCGGAGGCTCGAAACGCGGCCCATTTCTTGTCGCGATCGGCCAGGCTGTCGAAGGCCAGCATGTAAGTCAGGTTGGGCAGGCGCGATCCAATCAGCGTCTCGCTGTAAAATACCTGCTCGACTCCCGCCTTGGTGAAGATTTCCGATTCGCCCGACTGCATCATCTCCACTTTTCGCCGGTGATCCTGATCGGTGGCTCCTTCATAGATGCGCAGCTCAAAAACGCGCGGGCCATGTGTGGCGGTCGCCGCGGGTAGAACGATCCTCGGCCATTTTTCAAACGCCTGCAGAAACGAACTCTCCATCCGATCGAACGCAGGCTCCTTCGCGGGTGCATTCAAAAAAGCCGCGCCCGCTTTCATATATTCCGCGTCTTGCCCCAGGCGAGTTTCCACCGTTGCGAGAGCTTCCGCCGAAAGACTTGGCATCAGCACATAAATCGAGGGTGTCTCCGGACCAATCGAAACGTCGAACACGCCGACAGGCGAGATGCTCAGCCGCCCGAGCGCGGGCAAGAGCGCATCGCGGAAAAAATCATCGCAAAGCTTTCTCTGCGGCCCGCTATTGAGGTGATAGCGCCGGAGTTGATAGAACTCGCGCCCTTTTCCCTGCATGGCTCCTTGCGCAGCTGCAGCATAGCTGCCCGGTGTGGTTACAGCAAGCGCCGATGCCGCAAGCGAAGAGACTAGAAATTTGCGTCGTTCCATGGAAACCTCCTGCGCGAGCTTTTAACCCGCGAGCTCACCCTTTGGCCGGTATCCTCACATAATTCGGACGGCGTGTCTATCGCCGCAGTCAGCTGTTAGCGGACAGGTTTTGATAACCCTACTTCGAAAGGGCCTGCAGGCGAATATTTGTTTTTTAGAGATATCGCAAACTTCACTTTGCCAAAACCAGCAAACTAAAGCCGCCAAGAAGGTTAATGGCAAGATCCTTGTGGATGGCGAAAAGTAGTTTTCGCGGAATCTTCAATATCTTCTCCCCGAGATGAGCTGGGATATCTATTGCACGCGGTGTGTACATCAAATCGATAATTTCATATCCGAGATCTGACAGCGCAAACATTGCAGTGCGCTTCGAGAAGTAGTGGAGGTGCGGATGCAATTTACGCCGGTAGATCATGCCGTTTTCCCGTAGGACGTGCTGGACAGAAATATCAAGCGGGATTTGAATTAGCTTATAAGTGCCGCGCGACTTGATTTCCCGCAAAAATTCGCGGTAGTTCTCGACGTGCGCAAGGACATCGATCGTCATCACGAGATCGAAGAACTTCCCCTTCCACGGCTGCCCTTCCCACACAGCGAAGTGCAATTTATCGTTCGCTCTCGCTTGGCACAGCTCAATGGCCTGAGGCGAGACGTCGGTCCCCCATAATTCGCAGGTTGGTTCCAGGCGCTGCTGAACTAAACGCAGAACCTCACCCGCGCCACAACCGGCATCGAAGACCGTCGTTGGGATTATGTGATTGCGGTGCAATATTTTGATGATCTGTTTGACTTTCCATGCAGAATCAGGCACATGCCAATCAGGATTCTGTTGTAAGTACGTGCCGTCGACATAATCGCTCGTTCCTGGCATCGCTCTCCCGCTTTCTTACGCCGTGAGCCAAGCAGAATAGCTCTGAAAGAATATAAGCAACTATAATACCGATCCTGTGTTAGCTGATACCGATCGTGTATTAGCTTTATTTGCTCTTAAATCTGGACTTAGAGCCGTTGCAATCCTGCCAGATGGTTAACTCGCTATCTAGCCTTGTCACCGGTAAACGCGCGGTCACACCTTGCGTTCTCAATTCGGGAAAGGATTTGCGCATCCGAGTTGCTGGAGATAATGCGAATGCTCAATCACCCAGAATTTTAAGTTTAAGTCATTTATTCACCAACAGATACCGATTGCCTGCCGACTAAATGCTGGCGTCGCAGATGGTGTTTGGATTGCCTCTAATGCTCCGTAACTTGAGTCCCTCACGTGGAGAAAAATTATGGACCTATCTGAACTAAGTGGTCTACAGGTCACGCGAGAACCGGAAACAATGCTATTTCCTCCCAATACTTCACGGAAAGAGGTCTTACCCCTAATTTCCACGGCTCCTTCAAAAACGGTCGAGTTCCTTTACCTCGATCAGGAAACTATGATTGCCGCTGGCGTCCTCAATATGCCCCAGGCGATAGATGTCGTAGGGCAAGCCCAAGCATTGCTCGCGGAAGGGTTGGTTCGTCAACCACACAAAGTGGTCTTGCGAAATGAAGAAACGGCTCAAAGTGAAGAGGAGGGGCGCTTCAACGGACTCTGTGCTTCCATAGGCGTACCACCACGCTCTATGGGAATGAAATGGATTGGGAGCTTTCCAGCGAACCGCGAGCGTGGCCTGCCACGCGCTAGTGCTTTGATTATTTTGAACTCTCCACAGACTGGCTTTCCGATTGCCCTGATGGACGGCACCCTCGTGAACGCGATGCGGACGGGCGCGATGACCGCCCTCGGCCTTCGCTACCTCGCCCCTAAAAAGACTCGCAAGGCTGGCATCATCGGTTCGGGTGTTCAGTCCCGCACTCAGATCCTGGCGCTTCACACGGAACTGCCGCAGCTTGAGGAGATTGCTATTTTTGGCAGGCAGGCCTCTGCTGCGGAGGCGATCGCTGAGGATTGTCGCAAGCAATGGGGCGCACCGGTGCGCCCAGTGCCTACAATTGATCAGGCGTTGGACGACGCCGACGTGGCGCTGACCATTACGACCGCCGACGAACCACTTATGTTCGCGCGACACATCAAGCCGGGCGCGCTGACTGTTCAGCTCGCGGGCCACGAATGTGAGTTCGCTGTGATTCAACAGTGCAGCAAGATCGTGACCGACGACTGGGACGTGATAGAGCATCGCGGCATCATGACTCCCGCAATCATGCACCAGCATGGCTTACTCAACAGGGAAGATATTTATGCGAATTTGGGCGAATTGATTCTCGGAAGAAAGCCCGGCCGGGAAAACGACGAGGAACGAATTCATTACTGCCATATGGGAATGGGAATCGATGACATCTCACTCGCTTGGGCCGTGTATCAGACCGCCTGCGAGCGCAACTTAGGCCTGAGGTTGCCACTGTGGCGAGAACCGCTCTGGCTCTGACCATCCGTGGGGACCGCTTTCAAATTACATCCCGACATTCTGCTTTTCGAAAATCGGATGGCCATGACGCTACTCGACTTGTCTTTTGCAGTGTGACATATCATGCCCGATCATTCTGACCGCATGCACATCAAAGACAACTCGGTCGCTGTAATTGTTCCGGTGTCGTCTCAGCATGGCGGCGTGGGCATTATTCGGAGTCTCGGAAAACTAGGTATCCCCGTCTATAGCGTACATAAAGGTCCGTGGGAACCCGCTGCGCGTTCGCGGTATTTGAAGGGAGTCTTCCGCTGGGATTTCTCCTCTGCTTCTTCCTCGGATTCAGTGGCGTTTCTGCTGGATATCGCCAGGCGAGTCGGGGGCCGGCCGATCCTGCTACCCACATCGGATATAACCGCAGTTTTCGTCTCCGAGAATGCGGAGGTTCTTTCCGAGGCCTATCTATTGTCGACGGCGTCAGCAACGGTGGTCCGAAGCCTTTCCAGCAAGCATGAAATGTTCAAGTTATGTCAAAAACTGGGCATTCCCACGTCGCACACCATGTTGCCGCAAACCCGGGAAGATGTGCTGAGTTTTGCGAACGCCAATAAGTTCCCTGTGATTGTAAAGAGTGAGTCCGGCGAGTTTCTGCAAAAAAACGGTACTCATGGGCGCGTCGCGATAGTGGCCGATGAAAAAGATCTCCTGAAAATCTACGACACGAATACGGGAATTAACCAGGCCCAATTGCTTCTGCAGGAATATATCCCCGGTGGAGACGACACAATATGGATGTTTAATGGTTACTTCAATGAACAATCGAAGTGTTTGTTTGGTGCGACTGGACGAAAGTTGCGACAGTTTCCAGCGCATCGAGGTAGCACCTCCCTTGGAATTTGCTTAACGAATGACGTGGTCGCGACGCAGACCATACAGCTGATGCAAGCGCTCTCGTACTGTGGACCTTTGGACGTGGGGTGTCGTTTTGATGCTCGCGATGGTCAGTACAAGCTTCTGGATGTAAACCCCCGGATCGGTGCAACGTTTCGCTTGTTTGTCGCCGACAACGACATGGACGTTGTCCGTGCGCTGTATCTGGACCTCACCGGACAGACCGTTCCATCCGGGAAACTGCTTGAAGGCCGGAAGTGGATTGTGGAGAGTAATGACCTGATCTCCAGTTGGAGTTATTTTCGAGAACGAGAGTTGACTCTGGGGGGGTGGCTGCGATCGCTGCGAGGCGTTCAAGAAGGCGTGTGGCTAGCTTCCGATGACCTGCGCCCGCTATCTCGGCTCCCACTCTTGTGGTTCCGCAAGCGTTCCACGGAGTAAAGTACGAACAACAGCGAGGCGATGAGTCTCTCGACCGCTGATATCTTCCCGGCTTATCTGAATAGACATCCAAGCTACCAGAATTGTGAAGCCTTTGAACGGGCGTCTATACAATAGTTGTAGGTGGGTCCAAGTCGATCCATGGAAAAAAAATCGATGTCACCGATGGTGCTGGATCGCGTTGAGGACAGCCCTGCCGACCCTCCGCGCTTAGAAAAACGTGGTAAGGGCCGGCTCAGACTGGGGTGTTTCATTCGCGTGAGACCATCTGTCCCGGGATCTAAGTCGGTGAGTGAAGTATTGAAGACGCTGAACGTCAGTCGCAACGGGCTTTATTTTGGCACCATAAGCAGCTTCTACTTCAAAGGAATGCGTCTTTTTGTGACCTATCCCTACTCTTCCACTGCCGGGGCTCTCAACAGGGACTACGTCGCAGAGGTAATGCGAGTCGATCAGCTCCCGAATGGCCACTATGGTGTCGCGATCCGTTTCTTGACGACCCTCCACCTCGAGATGAACACTAAAAATAGTCGCTCCTGATCTCGTCACCTCGAATCCCTAACTTCAAGGAAGTCTGTCCGCATTTTCCAATGCGGTTGCCACCTTAGATTTGCGGCTTCACTTCTGTGCGCGCGGGCTGGCACAATGGTCCACCGGGCGACAGGGCCCGGGCATCGAGACCTTCGTGAACGCACGCCAGGAAAAAGCGGCAATTCTCATTGTCGAAGACGAAGCCAAGATGAGGCGGCTGCTCGAGCTGCAACTCGGCGAGGAAGGCTTCGTCGTGCACTCGGCGGCGGACGCCGAAAACGGACTGCAATTGTTGGTACGCGAAAAACCGGACCTGGTGGTGACCGACTTGCGTCTGCCGGGAATGAGCGGTTTGGAATTTCTGCAGGCCGTAAAACGCGTGAACGCGGCGCTTCCCGTGATCGTGATGACGGCGCACGGCACGGTCGAATCGGCTGTCGAAGCGATGAAGGACGGCGCAAGCGATTACGTGACCAAGCCGTTTTCGCTTGCCGAACTCGTACTGGTGATTCGCAAGGAGCTGGATTCGCATCGGCTGCGCGAAGAAAATCGCTCGCTGCGCGAGGCGCTCGGACGCCGCTACGCCTACGACAATATCGTGGCGCAGAGCGACAAAATGCAGGCCGTGCTGGCTCTCGTCGAGCGCGTGGCGCCGACCAACTCCACTGTTTTGCTCGGCGGCGAAAGCGGCGTGGGAAAAGATCTGATTGCCCGCGCCATTCACGAGCACTCGCAGCGCGCTTCCGGCCCCTTCGTTAAGATTAACAGCACGGCGATTCCCGAAAACCTGCTTGAAAGCGAACTTTTTGGATATGAGAAAGGCGCGTTTTCCGGCGCGGCGGGAACCAAGCAGGGAAAATTCGAGCTGGCCGATAAAGGCACGCTGTTTCTCGACGAAATCGGCGACGTTCCCGCGGCCATCCAGGTAAAGCTGCTGCGCGTGCTGCAGGACCGCGAGTTCGAGCGCCTCGGCGGCACGAAAACGCATAAGGTGGACGTGCGCCTGGTCGCCGCCACCAATCGCGATCTGCGCGCTGCGCTGGAGGAAGGCACGTTCCGCGAGGATCTCTACTACAGGTTGAATGTCGTGGCCATCGACATTCCACCGTTGCGCGATCACAAGGAAGACATCCCAGCGCTGGCGAATTATTTTCTCGAGCGTTACGCGCTCGAATCAGCAAAGCCCGTCACCGGCATCACGCCTGATGGCATGAAGCGGCTGATGGAGTATCACTGGCCGGGAAATGTCCGCGAGCTGCAAAATATTATTGAGCGCGGCGTCACGCTTTCCTCCGCTGCGTCATCGGGAGCACCGGGAGGAGGCCTGCTCGACTCCGCCGACATTTATCTCGACGATTTTTCCCACCGCTCCGTTACAAACTCACCGCACGTCCTGCCGCCCGGCATGACGCTCGAACAGTGGGAAGACGAAACCATCCGCGAAGCCCTCCGCCGCGCCAATGGAAATAAGAGTCAGGCGGCGCGCGCACTCGGTCTCTCGCGCAACGCGCTCCGCTATCGCCTCTCGAAACTTGGCGTCCCCGATCCTGAGGTAAAGGAAAATTAGGGATCTCTATTGGTCGCCACATGTCTCCCGGCACCCGTGAATCCAGACGGAAACCTGAAATCCGGCGTAGGGGCGGCAAACCGGTGCGGATCGACCACGCGAAAAGAACTGTTTTGTGTCCTTTTGACCACATCCAATTAACTATTTAGTCGCATCTTATTGATTTTATTGAGGTAACCTTATGGCACCGGGGCACATCACATGCTATAGTTTCGCCTGCTTATGACCTATCAGACCACCATCGAAAGGCCAATTTCGACCAAGGGACTGGGGCTGCACACGGCGGTGAAATCCCACCTGCGATTCGTGCCGGCGCCGGCCAACACGGGAATCGTTTTTCGGCGCGTGGACCTGGACAATTTTGAGATCGAAGCGCATGTGCGCAACGTCGCGCGGGTGAGTTACGCGACGAGCCTGATGAAAAAAGGCGTGCTGCTCTCGACCACCGAGCATGTGCTGGCGGCTCTTTACTCATGCGGCGTGGACAATGTTTATATCGAGCTGGACGCACTGGAGTTGCCGATCCTCGACGGCTCGGCGCAACCGTTCATCGAAATGCTCGCGCAGGCCGGGATTCGCCGATTGAGAAAACGGCGGCGCTACCTGAAAGTTGTGAAACCTCTGGTGGTTTCAGAAGGCGGCCGTCGCATCGGGATTTATCCTGCCGACGATTTCCAGGTGCACTGTTTCGTCGAGTATGCGAACCCCGCCGTCGGGGCCCAGGAAGTTGAGATGCGCGTAACCCGGGAGTCATTCAGCCGCATGCTGGCGCCGGCGCGAACGTTCGGCTTCGTGCAGGATTTCGTGGGCCTGCGGCGAATGGGCTTAATTCGTGGCGGCTCGCTCGACAATGCTATCGTCCTGAATGAAGACGGCGTAATGAACGGTCCTTTGCGTTTCTCCGACGAATTTGGGCGGCACAAAGCGCTCGACTTGATTGGAGACCTAGCGCTGGTGGGACGCCCGCTGCTGGCGCGCGTGGAAGCCTACAAGGCCGGGCACGCGCTGCACACGCAACTCGTCACCCGCCTGCTTGCCGATTCCTCGCTCTGGACTGAAACCCTCGATGAGGCCCCGTCGGAGCATCGCCAGATGTCTGCAACAGCCACTCTTTCAGCCGGAACCTAGGCGAGTTCCCGAACGTAGAGTTAACATGAAACTGGGGACGCGGCGTTACCGTTCGTGAGGTGAGAAATCTTTCCGGTTTGCCATGACCCGGGAGTAGTCCGTTTACTTCTCAGGAGCCGCGACGCGATCACAGATCTATCAAGAGGCTGGCGACGCAGGCGGAGCGGATCGCCTGTTTTCTCCACCATTATGCTCGCGTTGCTGCATCGCCTTCTCCAATTCTTTCTGGTGATCAGTGAGGAGAGCATGGACCTTGCGGTGCGTTTCGTCGCTGATAGCGTGAATCTGCGGAGCAAGTTCCTGCCTCGAAGCTTTCGGATTCTTATCGAGCAACGCCTGAATCCTATCATGGTGCTCGTCGAGTAGAGGCCGGACCTGCTGCTGTTGTTCGCGAGTCAGTTCCAGATCTTTCGTGAGGCGGGCAAGTTCCTGGTCAATTGATTGCGGCGTGTGTATATGCTGAAGCTGCTGGCGCGCTGACGGCCGCGGTCCCCCGTTGTCCTGAGCTACGGCAGTGCCGACAATTCCGAGCGTGAGTATAACCCCATATGCAAGCGTGAAAGATTG
>Ga0209488_10003888_pt1 | contig 11850 bp, 7 predicted proteins | sample Rivendell_Oct201_8_FD_188349 | JGI IMG/M metagenome (GOLD analysis project Ga0209488, IMG submission 188349) | Vadose zone soil microbial communities from the Eel River Critical Zone Observatory, Northern California, USA -... | ecosystem: Environmental > Terrestrial > Soil > Vadose zone >...
GGGCTCCACTTGGAGCCCGGCGGAGAAAGGGTGCGGGCTCCGCTTGGAGCCGGCCGAAATCGGGTGCGGGCTCCGCTTTTACGCTGAACGCTTCAAGTGAAGCGTGGAGCCCGTCAGAACAAAGACCAGGCGGGCATCCCGCCTTTTTTGAGGCACCGTGATTTCTCTTAGTGCAGAAATGACTGACACGAAAGGCAGACACGCCGCGCGCGGATGGGTTTGCTTCGACCGCGATTGCACCGTCTGTACCTCCCTGGCACGCCGCTTCCGCCGCACCTTCGAGAAACGTGGTTTTGGCCTTGCAGCCTTGCAGGATCCACGTGTAGCTGCCCTTCTCGCACTGCCTCCCGATCAAGTGCTTCAGGAGATGCGCGTCATCACGACGACAGGAGAAATCCATGGCGGCGCCGAAGCCATCGTATACCTCGCAAAACAAGTGTGGTGGGCCTGGCCGATCTTCGCGGTCGCCCACATTCCCGGCACTTTGCAAATTCTCGACATCGGCTACCGCTGGGTCGCAGATCATCGACCATGTTCCTCCGGCGCGTGCTCAGCAGCGGAAAAAATAAAATATCAAGCCGATCAAGGACGAACGATGGGAGGCACACAATGAGAATCGCGATCACCGGCGGGACCGGATTTATCGGGCGGCATTTGGCCGGCGCTCTCGCCGCCAGCGGCCACGAAGTGATTTTAATTGCACGCGGCCGGGACGACCGCAGCGTGTTGAATTATTTCCAGGCGTAAGATGCGGAGTTTTTGCTAACGCAGCTTCCCAATGGCCACACTCTGCTTACCGGCAATTCTCGTTACCGGAATCGCATGTGGCCCGTAGCGTACTGGCGTTTATGGTCTGACGCGATCGTTCATCAGATACATTTGCGAGTCTTCCGACACGTCAAACATCAAGCCGAGATGGAAGATTTGCAAGCAAAGAAGTAGCTTCGTTTATTTTTTATGGGAGTTTCTGGCGGGGACGAGGAAGCGCGGACTTTCTGTGTCTATGGTTCGCGTCTTCCGCCTGCGTTGGAAAGTTCTCGAGGATATTTCCCGGCTCTGTATTGGTTGGCCGGTGGGAGGGCGCGGGCTCCACTTGGAGCCCGACCGGAGAAATGAAGCGGGCTCCGCTTGGAGCCCGCCTGGAGATGACAGTTTCTCCCTCGCACCGGCCGAACCGGTTAGAAGGTTATTTTCAGTCCGACCTGCATCACGCGCTGGCTTCCCGAGCCGATGAGCGGATTCCCGGCGGCGAAGTCGTTCGTCACGCCCGCATAGCCGAGCGGGCCGCCCCCTTGGAACTGGTTCCCACCATTGACGAAGCTGGATGAGCCATAGGGGTTGGCGGCGATGGGATGATTGAGGACGTTGAAGACTTCCCAGCGGAACTGGAAGCCATACCGTTCCTTGATCGTGAAGTTCTTGAAGATCGACAAGTCCAAGTTGTTGAACCCTGAATCGCGGAAGATGTTGCGACCCATGTTGCCGAAGCTCCCCAGCGCTGGAGGAACCAGGACCGAGTTGCCGTTCGTGGAGATAAAGCAGCCGAAGCTCCCCAGCGTAGCTGTCCCTGCCGTAGCGCTGCCTTGGGCATGGGTCAAGCAGTTCGCAATCCCAACCGCAGCCCCGGAACCAGTGAAGGGGGTGCCATTGCCGCCGACGTACGGGTTCGTAAAACCACAGCTGGGACCCGCAGTGCTGCCGAAGCCGCTGCAAAAGGGAATGCTGTTCTTGCCGGCTGGGAAGTCGAGCGGATTGCCGAAGATGTCCCAGCGATCGGCGTTTTCTCCTGTGCCACTGATATTGTCCCCGGAGTCCCAGACCGACCAGGGCTGCGGGGTCGAGTAACTGTAAATGCCATTGATCTGCCAGCCTTCCAGCAACTGGCCAAAACCTTTTTTCCCGGGAATGTTGTACGTGGCGGTGACAGTGAGGCGATGGCGAATGTCGAAGTCGCTGTTCCCGTACTCGCCTTCTATGTTGGTGCTGTCCTGCGGCAGAGGCCCAAAGCGGTTGATGGAGCCGTTGTCGAGACCGTGGCCATAAGTGTAACCGGCAACGAAAGACAGGCCGTGAGACATCCGCTTGGTGATGGTTGTTTGGAAGCTGTTGTAATTGGAATGAGCCCCGTTGTTTGCGAAGTTGATGAACCCCAGGTAGGGGAACCTCGAATAGAAAGGCCGGGCTTGCTGCGTGGCCAGAGGATTGTAACTTGCCAGCGGCAGGCCCGTCGCTGCGACGCTTGCGCAGGCGCCGGCGATCTGGGCTGCCGTCAGTGTATTCAGACACCACCCTGCGCCAAGCGGGGCTTGATTGGCGTCGGAAAAATTGAGCAGATTGTAGCCGTGATTGCCAACGTAGGCGATCTCGATCGAGAGGTTGCTTCCGATTTGGTGCGTGATGCTCAGGTTGTAATTCAGGACGTAGGGATTGGTGAGATTTGGGTTCACGCCCATGATATCGCACGGGGACGCATCGGAACCCAAGCCATCTCCGCACTGGGGCGTCTTGGCGACTGGGAAAATCGTCTTCTGGCCGCTGCTGCAAGCCGAGCTGTTCGGGTTGGTGGGATCCCAGCACAGCTGGGAAGGCCCGAAGGTTGCGGCCCCGAGGGTGATGTTGCCGCCACCGCTACTCGGGCATACATTAGGAGGGAGGCACTGGATCACGGCGCCCGTGGGGACGGCGGCAAGGCTGGTCGAACCGTCGTTCTGGAGGCCGAATTGGCCGTCCCAGGTCAGCAGGGGCCATATGAGTGTGTGAACGACGCTGACGCCACCCCGGATCACCGTCGTGCCTTTGCCCGAGATATCGTAGGCAAGACCAAAGCGCGGGTCAAAGGAGCGGAAGTAGCCGTTCCAAACACCTCCCGTGCCCACCCCACTGGAACCCTGCTGTGTCAAACCCTGCTGTGTCAATCCGATGGCCGGATTGAAGCTGCCGAAGGCGTTGTTGGCCGCCTTCATCGGGGTAGTGTACGCATATCGCAACCCGAGATTAATGATCAACTTCGGGGTAACACGCCAATCGTCCTGGAGAAACCCGGATCCGGTCTTCCACGTAGTACGGACGAACGCGTTGCCGGTGAGAAGGGTTGCGCTCGTCGGGGTCCCGGCGAAGAAGTCCTCGAGGGGTGATGAAGGTGAAGAACCCCCAAAGGCCCCGCCGCCGGGGAAATTGAATATACCTCGGCCACCGACAAGGATGGCGGCATCGGCCTCGCTGTGGCTAAACTCGCCGCCAAACTTGATGGTGTGTTTGCCCCTCAAGATTGAAATCGAGTCCTGAATATCGTAATACGGGTTGCCGTCATTGAACTGCGGACGGTTCGAGTTGGTGCCCAGCGGTGCGAGTCCCGAGATATTGACATTCGGAAATCCTCCGGTCGGCGCCCCGGTGTTGATGAAGTTGTATACGCCCGTTCCGTTCGCAAAATTCCCGATGTCAACGTTGACGAAGTCAAAAGACACCCGGTTGTAGCCAAACCGCAATTCATTCACCACGTTGGAGTTGGGGGTATAGACCCAGCTTGCAACAGTCGACCACGCTGTGATTGGCGTGTTGTCGTTGAAGGCCTGGTTCACAAACCCGTGGTCTTCTCCCAAGGCATTGTACCTGCTGGTAAACAGTGAGCCCGAAATGGTATTCTTATCGTTGGCGTGCCAGTCGAGCTTCCCGATCCCGTTGTCGCTGTGACTCTGAATGGGGAAGGTGCTGAGGAAGCTGTTGCTCGTGCCGGTGTTCGGGTATAGTCCGCCAGTGCAAGTGACGGGCGGACCCAGCGTGCATCCAGTTGTGGCCAAGCTGACTGCGCTCACCGGTTTGTTGGCGGCCTGCAAAGCCGTGATCGCATCTACCATGCTGTGCGACGGATCGCCTATGCTCGCGGTTGCAGGAACAGTCAGCGAATAATCGCTACCGATGAAGTCACGGTAGCCCTCATAGCCGCCGAAGAAGAAGAGCTTGTCTTTCTTGATCGGCCCGCCGACCACGCCGCCGAACTGCTTCACGGACACCGGCACCTGATCGCATGCCGACGGTATTGCCGGATTCGTAATGCAGGTTCCGTTTACCGGCGCGACGTTGAAATAGTTGCGGGCGTCCCAGCCTGTGGTCCGGCCGAACGCATAAGCCGAACCATGAAGACTGTTGGTCCCCGATTTGATTCCTACGTTCACCACGGCGCCGCTCTTCCAGCCGTACTCCGCCTTGGGATTCTCCATCACATTGAATTCCTGGATGGCGTCAATCGGCAGGACCGTCGCCGAGTCCTGGAACGGACCCGGAAAGCCTTCTATGGGCCGGGCGTCGAAGGTGCTAATGTTGAGCACGCCGTCCACCATCCAGACGGACTCGTCCGGGCGGGTGCCATTGGCGCTCTGCGTCCACGGTCCGCCACCCGGATAGAGCTGAACGCCGGGGCGCAAGCTCAGCAGGTTCTGGTAGTCGCGGCCATTTAATGGTAGATCAACAATGTCCGCGTTCTCTAGCGTGCCACCCATGGTGGCGTTAGTGGTTTCCACCAGAGGGACCGACTCCGTAATGGTGATTGTCTGATTTTGTTCACCGGGTTGGAGCGCTGCGTCGATACGAATTTCTTTACCCACATCCAACACGATGCCCGTGCGTTCGTGTACCTTGAAACCCTTGGATTCCACGCGAACTGTATAATTGCCAGGGGTTAAGTTGGGAGCGTTATAGGCACCAGCGTCATCCGCGGTGAGAGTTCGTGAAACGCCCCTGTCCTTGTCGAGGACGGTTACTGTGGCGCCTGCTACGACGCCGCCGCTTTGGTCTGTAACGGTTCCGAGAATGCGGCCGAAGCTGCCCTGCGAATACGCAGGCGGACAGAGCAGAAGTAGTCCCAGCAAGGCGCAAAAAGCTTGAAAAGCTTTTCGCAAACAAACACACCAGGTTTTATTGATTGAATACGATGAAATCATTTAAGGACCTCCCGTCCAAATTGTGAGAATCGAATTTGGCCTACAGCTTTGCCCCAGGGTTAGGTCCTCCGACTGTTCCAACTTTGAGAAAGCCGTAAATCTAAACGTTTATCGTGCGGATGTAGACCCCCTGATCGCCGAATTGCGGTCTCCATCACAAATAAAAACAATCGCTAATTAAAACGACGGCATATTGGAGCTTTCGCAATATGCAAGGCTACAGGGTAATGACTTCCGCATTGAATATTTGTCTGGTAATTCAGGAATGGGCCTGCACCTGGCCAATACACACCCGATGCCATTCTTGAGGATGATACGAGTGTTGCACGGATGAAAGTCCACTTCACGGCCCCACCCAGAGCCTCTTAACTTGGTGTGATGGTTACACCATTCACCAGCTGATGTCAACAATCTTAATAAGAATTTAGTGCGGTCTTCCTGCCCCCTCAGTGATCGGCGCGCCAAGGTGTGCACCGCTTTCGTTAAGAGCAACCGCATGCCGATTTGAACCGTACGAGAGAAAGCATCGTGGATTCGGATTCCTCCATTTCCGCAAATCCACATTTTGGACTAAAGTAGAGTTTGCGTCCTGGACTTGAGAAGGACGCGCTGCTATTTACCGAAAGTCCCAGCGCAACGAAGGAGCCAGAATGAGTGCAACAGAAGCCGGTGTCACCATCCAAAACGCCGCCAGTCCGATCGAAATGAAATGCATCAATACGATTCGCACGCTCTCCATGGACGCCGTGCAGGCTGCCAATTCCGGGCATCCCGGCACTCCGATGTCGATGGCGCCGTTGGCTTACTGTTTATGGCAGGAATTTTTGCGCTACGATCCCAAGGATCCGCACTGGCCCAATCGCGATCGCTTCGTTCTTTCCGCCGGGCACGCGTCCATGCTTTTGTACTCGGTGCTGCATCTCGCCGGGGTCAAGCAGGCTGGAAAAAATGGTGAAATTCTCGACGCGCCGTCCGTTCCGCTCGATGAAATCAAGCGATTCCGCCAGCTGGGCAGCCGATGCCCCGGTCATCCTGAATCCGTTCTGACGACGGGAGTGGAAACCACGACGGGACCGCTCGGCCAGGGTTATGCGAACAGCGTCGGCATGGCGGTGGCCGGCCGATGGCTCGCATCACGATATAATCAGTCAGGACTCCCCGACGTTTACAATTTCAATGTGTACGCGCTGGGCGGCGATGGCTGCATGATGGAAGGAATCTCGAGCGAGGCCGCCTCGCTTGCCGGCCATCTGAAACTTTCAAACCTCTGCTGGATCTACGACAGCAACCGGATCACGATTGAGGGTGGAACTCCGCTGGCTTTTTCCGAAGATGTTGGCGCGCGCTTCACGGCGTACGGGTGGAATGTACTACACGTTGCAGATGCGAATGATTTGAACTTGATCCGCGGCGGCTTCCGTACTTTCCTGCAAACCGCCGATCGTCCCACGCTCATTATTGTGCACAGTCACATCGGCTGGGGTTCTCCGCACAGGCAGGACACCAAAGAAGCTCACGGCGAAGCGCTCGGGGAAGAGGAAGTCCGGCTGACGAAACGCGTGTACGGTTGGCCCGAGGACTCCAAGTTCCTGGTTCCCGAGGGCGTGTACGAACATTTTCAAGAAGGAATTGGGAAGAGAGGGAAGGAACTTCGCGCCGCGTGGACCTCGCAGTTCGAGGCCTACAAAACGAAATATCCTGCTCTGGCAAATGAAATCTCGCGCATGGAGCGCCGCCAACTTCCAGACGGATGGGACAAAGACTTTCCCACATTTCCCGCCGACGCGAAGGGCCTGGCCACGCGCGATTCTTCCAGCAAAGTCGAAAACGCAATCGCCAAGAATGTTCCCTGGATGATTGGCGGCTCCGCGGATCTCGCGCCTTCGACGAAGACGCTTATCAGCGGCGTCGGCGATTTCGAAGCTGGAAGTTATGGTGCACGAAATATGCATTTCGGCATTCGCGAGCACGGCATGGCCGCGATCGTCAATGGCATGAGCTTGACGAAGGTTCGCCCCTTTGGCGCAACTTTTTTTGTTTTCACCGATTATATGCGGGGCGGAGTGCGCCTCAGCGCTATTTCGGAAGTCCCGGTCATCTACATACTGACGCACGATTCCATTGGCGTCGGCGAAGACGGGCCCACGCACCAGCCCATCGAGCATCTGGCGATGGTGCGCGCCACGCCCGGCTTGATGGTTTTGCGTCCAGCGGATGCTAATGAGGTCGTCGAGGCCTGGAAGGTGGTGATGCAGCTTCAACACGAGCCCGCGCTGCTCGTCCTTACGCGCCAGGCGCTTCCTACCCTCGACCGGACAAAATTCGCGCCCGCTTCGGGCGTCGCTCGGGGCGCATATGTCCTTGCGGATGCTCCTGGAGCCAAACCCGATGTTTTGTTGCTGGCGACGGGCAGCGAGGTCTACCTCTGCGTGAACGCGATGGAAAGCCTTTCGAAAGAGGGAATCAAGGCGCGCGTCGTCAGCATGCCGTCCTGGGAACTATTCGAAAAACAGGATCAGGCGTACCGCGATTCCGTTCTGCCTCCTGGCGTGAAGGCTCGAGTTTCGGTGGAGATGGCCACGACATTTGGCTGGTCGCGCTATGTGGGCACATCCGGACACAGCATCGGGATGCACAGCTTCGGAGCCTCGGCGCCGCTAAAGGACCTGCAGAAACATTTCGGCTTCACGGTGGAAAATATTGTTGCCGCGGCGAAGCAGCAGATTCAGCAAGCGAAAGGCTAGCCCGAATATCTCCGATAAATACAGGCGAAATGTAGGGGCACGGCAATGCCGTTCACGGAGAACGTTCACGGTGAACCGTGCCCCTACAAAGTGCAATAGGGGGCGCGTGATGGATGCTGCGGAACTCTGGAAGCGATACCGGCAATATCTTTGCCGTGTGGATTCGCTCGACCTAACGCTCGACATCAGCCGCATGCATTTCAACGATAGCTTTCTCGCGTCAATGGAACCTGCCATGCAGCACGCTTTCACCGACATGGACGCGCTCGAAGCGGGCGCCATCGCGAATCCGGACGAAAAGCGCATGGTGGGACATTACTGGCTGCGCGCGCCGCAACTTTCGCCGACCAAGGAAATCGCACGAGACATTGAAAGCACCCTGGGGTCCATCAAGAAATTCGCCGCCGACGTTCACGCCGGAAAAATCAAGCCGCCGTCCGCGCCGCGATTCACGCAGGTATTGGCAGTCGGCATTGGCGGCTCGGCGCTGGGACCCATGTTCGTAGGCGATGCGCTTGGCGAGCCGACAGCGGACCGCATGAAAATCCATTTTATTGATAATACCGATCCCGACGGGATCGCGCGCGTGCTTGAAACGCTGAAGGACCGGCTGGGCGAAACTCTCGTCATCGTTACAAGCAAAAGCGGCGGCACGCCGGACACGCGCAACGGCATGGTCGTTGTCGCCAGTGAATATCGTGCGGCGGGCCTTGATTTTTCGCGTCACGCGGTTGCAATTACCATGGCGGGCTCGCATCTGGACAAGCAGGCTTTATCGGAAAATTGGCTCGCGCGATTTCCGATGTTCGATTGGGTAGGAGGCCGCACCAGCGAACTCTCCGCCGTCGGCTTAGTTCCCGCGGCTCTGCAGGGAATCGACATCGATGCCATGCTGGGCGGGGCCGCCGCCTGTGACGCAGCCACGCGCGTTCACGAGACGCGCCGCAATCCCGCCGCGCTTATGGCGCTGATGTGGTATGCCGCGACGGACGCAAAAGGCAAGAAAGACATGGTGGTCCTGCCGTACAAAGACAGGCTGCTTCTATTCAGCCGCTACCTGCAGCAACTTGTGATGGAGTCGCTCGGCAAGCAACTCGATTTGGACGGCCGTCGCGTCGAGCAGGGAATTGCCGTCTACGGCAACAAAGGTTCCACCGACCAGCACGCGTTCGTGCAGCAATTGCGCGACGGCGTAAACAATTTTTTTGTTACCTTCGTCCGCGTTCTCGAATCCGGTGGCAAACCGCTCGAAGTCGAGCCCGGTGCCACGGCCGGCGATTATTTAAGTGGCTTCCTGATTGGTACGCGCGAAGCCCTGTTCGGCAACGACCGCCAATCCATGATCATCACAATTCGCCGCGTGGACGCGCGCACTGTGGGAGCGCTCATCGCCCTTTTCGAGCGCGCCGTCGGCCTCTACGCTGCGTTGATTCATATCAACGCGTATAACCAGCCGGGTGTTGAAGCAGGGAAAAAAGCGGCTGCCGCGGTTCTCAGCCTGCAAGCAAAAGCGCTGGCCGCCCTGTCGAGCACTCCGCAAACCGCCGACCAGATTGCCGCGGCCAGCGGCGCGGTAGATTCCGCCGAAACCATCTACCTCATCCTTGAACACCTGTCATCGAATGGCCGCGCTAAAATGACTGGCAATGCCGATCCGGGAGCGACCACGTTTACGCGCGTGTGAGAAATCAAGGTTAGAATCTACGGCCCACACTTCGAAAGGAGAAACGATCACCATGAAAATGACTGGCAACACCATTTTGGTCACGGGCGGCGGTTCCGGCATTGGCCGTGGCCTCGCCGAATCTTTCCATGCCCTCGGAAATCAAGTCATTATTGCCGGCCGCCGCAAACAGGCGCTCGACGAGACAACCTCTAAAAATCCTGGCATGTCCTCTCTCATGCTCGATATCCAGGATCCCGCCGCGATTCGCTCGTTCGCGGCTCAGGTGGCCACACGCTTCCCGAAGCTGAACGTGCTCATTAATAATTCGGGGATTATGCGGGTTGAAAATCTGCAGGCTCAAGAAGGCGGCCTCACGGACGCGGAGTCGATCATCACTACAAACCTGCTCGGGCCGATCCGTCTCACCGCAGCGCTTCTGCCTCTTCTGCAAAAGCAGCCTCACTCCACGATCATGAATGTTTCTTCCGGGCTGGCTTTCGTTCCACTGGCCCCTACACCAACGTATTGCGCGACAAAAGCCGCCATTCATTCGTATACGGAGTCATTGCGGTATCAGCTGCGGGCGTCGCCGATTGAGGTTCTGGAACTCATCCCTCCTTATGTTGCCACCGAACTGCTAAACGGCGGCTCCGATCCTCGCGCGATGCCGCTGGACGCGTACATTGCAGAGGTGATGGAGATACTGAAGACTCAGCCAGGCGCGGCGGAGATCTGCGTCGAACGAGTAAAAAGCCTCCGCTTCGCTGCGGAAAGCGGGAAATACGGCGCTGTCTTTCAGGGTCTCAACGAGGCAATGGGAAACTTATCTCAGCAGGCGGGCGCCTGACTCGCAGGTGCATTCTGACTTCAAGCAGCACAGGCTTAGCCTGTGCTGCGCAAAAGTCAGTGTGAATCGGCCGCGGCCTGAGGGAGCGGCGCACCCTGCGCCATTACCACTTTCCAATTTCCATTTTGCTTTGCAAAAATTCGGACAAATCGAAATTCTCCACCGAAGTGGCGGCCCTTGTCTTCGCCATCCACGGTCACATGTTCGGTCAAGATCGCCACATCGCCGTAAAAGTGCACCTGCGTTTCGCGCGGGTTGAGAACCTTGAATACGCGGTCGGTCCTTTTCATATTCTCCAGCATGTGGGGCTTGTCCAATAATTGTCCCTGCGGATTCAGGGCAAAGAAATCATCCGAAAATATTTTGTCCAGATAGGCGACATCCTTATTTTCTTCCGCTTCGATGTAACGGTTCCTGAAATCTATAATCTCCTGAACGGCCTTATCGTTATTCTTCATCTGGCCTTGAGCGAGCAATGGCATTGCGAGGAGCGCAGCCAAAGCCGCGATAAGTACGGTTTTCATGGCTAAACCTTTCGATTAAGTTCGAGTGCGCAGTCCCGCCTCATCAGCAGGAGTTTTTGTTCCGGACTTCCGCGGTTGATGAGTTTACAACAATACGCCGCTTTTGCGATGTCGAGCTGTTCCGCAAGTAGTAAGAAAAATGAAGGCGGGAGGAGTTAGAAATCTACTTTTGCCTATTTCCCGACAAAGGTGCCTCGCAGAGGCGGGACGGGTACACAAAGCCCCTCAAATGGGACACACCCAAAAAGTCCGCTCTTAGAACGATGCCTGGTTCGTTCTAAACCGCGGAGTTGCTGGAATTCAGCTTACTTTTTATCCGCAAGCTTCAGCGAAGTCCACGGCACGTTCCGTGTAATGTGGCCCAGCCCGTCGGTCGATTTGAGATTGGCCGTTTGCATGAGCGAATTGATGTCGGCAATCTCAAACACACCCTCCTGCTGGGCAATAGACACACGGTCGCCTCGTTTTGGCGTCATCATGCTGGTTCCCGTATTCATTTGGTCCTCCGTTAACGGCTCTTGTGCGAACTGCCTGCCACCGGGGAAGGTATATGCCGCTATTCTTACGCTTCTGCGCCCCGAATAGCCAGAATTTTAATTTCGACATTGCCGCTTAGGAACAAATGGCAGGGTTGGAGTGCCGTATGAGGATTTTAGCAGCAGAGACTTCAGTCTGGGTGATTTTGACTTTGGTTTTTGTTTTTCAGGCTGGCAGGACCCAACCCAAAACAGCACAGACCGACGTCCGTGCCACAGCGCAACAATGAATTTAATTTCGCGAAACTCGAACGCGTCAATTAATCTTCGTGGTCACTCGCGCGCCAGTGTCCACTTCTTCGTCCGAATCGATTTGCCCGAGTCCGAACGCCCGATGTAGCGCCTTGACCGCTTTTTCCATGCACGTCGCTTCCACCAGGAACGAAATGTTGTACTCGGACGAACCCTGCGCGATAGCGATCATGTTGATTCCTTCATTGCCCAGCGTGCTGAAAACGCGTCCGGCAATGCCCGGCGTCCCAGCCATGTTTTCTCCGACTGCCGCGACGACGGCCACGTTTCGATTGACGGTGACGTGATCGAGATCATGGTGGCGCACGTCTTCGTGCAACGCTTCCCGGAGAGCTTTTTCC
>Ga0209488_10003890_pt1 | contig 11847 bp, 8 predicted proteins | sample Rivendell_Oct201_8_FD_188349 | JGI IMG/M metagenome (GOLD analysis project Ga0209488, IMG submission 188349) | Vadose zone soil microbial communities from the Eel River Critical Zone Observatory, Northern California, USA -... | ecosystem: Environmental > Terrestrial > Soil > Vadose zone >...
TGGCGTCAAGGGTTTTGGTGTACGTCGTGTACGAGGATTGGAAGTCGCATTGCACTAGCCTTGCCTTGTTGAATCCGTGCGCGAGTATTGCGATCAAGACGGGCGCCGCGTGTAGGGCGCGATATGCTGCATTTTGAAATTAGACTTCGCCCCCTCGTCAAGTTACAACCATGGATCACATCACGGCTGAGCGAATTACACGTGTACAAAGTCTATCGAAAGATTCGAATTGTGTATTATGCAGTCGGTCCACTGGGCAGCCAAGGCTGATGACCACCGTGATCCATCGACATGTAAGATGCACTGGCAACTCGCGCCGACGACTACTTCACACGGACCAATTCTTCCACTGGAACTGGTTTTGTATGCAACGGATCTTGATGGGACATGAAGGACGGGCATCATATTCATTATTGCCAACTTCAAGGCGGATGCACCAAAGTATTTGGAGTCTACATTCACAAGTTCAACTTGATGCCGATATTATCCGGGACAGCGGAGACTGGGTCCGTTACAACATATTATTATAAACTTGTCACGAGAACTTTCACCATCACAGGATTCGCGTTCAAGAGAGCGATAGAACAGTAGGAGGCAGACCCAGTCCACTCGGTGGGCGGACCAAGCTGCCGAGCTCGTTAGATGGCGGAGCGTCATCCGCATCAGAGACGCGTACACCGCTGACGGGCGCCGCACAACTGAGACGACACGTACGTAGAATATCTATCTGTGCGAATAGGAATGGGACTGTATGTGTTCACTCTGGGTTTTGTGAACAATGAACGTCCCGTCACGGTGGAGAGAGACCTGGGAAAGAATTGACTGAGTGTGGACTTGTTCGGACAGCATAGGCTTTAGGCAAGGTGTACGGCGGGATTGTGGCGCGAGGAGGGCTGATCGAACTTGGTAATATGAAGTTTAATCTCTGCGTCGCTGCATGCACGGTATTTTCCACGTCAAGGACTCGGGGTCTGGATCAAGTAACATTGCGAATACATGTGCTCCATGGTACATAGCTAAATACATAAAGCTGAACTTTAACTCGAGTACATAATCGTCCAAGGAGAGAGTGAGGTGTTGGCGAGTGAGGTGTTGTAAATAAACAGCGTCGATGAGTGTACATAACAAAAAACAAGAGATGATGAGCAGCAACTCAAGCGAAGCCGACGAACCCAGGGACAGGGGCGGGCGGAGGCTGCCAGTACCACACCGGGCTGGCGTAGGGCACCATCCCATGATAGGGATACTGAGCGGGATACAGCGCGGGGTATTGGTATTGGTACATCCACGGGTCCGGGGCCAGACGGGTGAGCGTACGCGGACCCATAGCGCGGCCGCCGAGATCGGACGCCGTCCTTTGCCTGTGCTCGCGCCGCCTACCCCGCACCCGCGCCCGCGCCCGCGCATCCTTCGTCACCTCCTCTTTTCCCTCTCCCTCTCCCTCGTTCTCATTCTCCTGCTTCTCCGAAGAGTCTTGCTCTTCTGAAGATTCTGACTCGGTAGCGCTCGAGGGTGTACGAGACGAAGGGGTCGGGGTGGATGATTCGCTGCATGGTTGTTGCCGTTGCTGTTGCCACTGCTCGCCGCGGATCTCGGCTCCGCCTTCTCCCAGGCAACAGGAGAGGGTGATGGTAGCGTCCTTGTCACCAAAGCCATTCTCATCGAAGCAGTTCCGCGGCGTACGCAAAGTCATATCCGCGTCCGGTCCTTCCTCTGTCAACGGGAGTGACTCTGCAGGGGGCTCGGAGGGTGGAGGTTGAAAACAGCAGCGGTAGCGAGTGTGATGGTGGTGTTGATCGGGTGTGGAAGAGACGGCAAGCGAGCAGTCGTCAATAAACTTGAAGTCCGCGGACATGGACGGACACAAGCAAGCGAGGTTCGGCAACGCGTAGATAAACGGTCCCGGGGCGTTCTGGAACGGATTCTGGATGTCGGAACGCATCCGCAGCCAAGACGGTGACGGTGACTGAACGAGTGGATCCACCTCCATCCGGTTAGGCAATGTGATATTATATCAAGGGCGTGTAGTGAGGTGGACGGAGCGGGGTCAGAGGTGGAAGTGGAGTTGGAGAGAGAGAGAGAGAGATGTCTAGTTGGTCCACGTGTGTCAGCGTGTGGTCCCGTTCGTTCGGCAACGACAATAGCAGGTGAATAAATGGCAACAAAGAGGGGGAGAGAGATAGAGGTTGGCGTGGGTGTGTTGGTGCTGCATCGCTAGTCCCCATCAAACTCCGAGTTATAAACCCCATGATGTGGCACAGCACAAAGCATTAGATTTGGGTAGTACAGTGGCAATGGCAGCCGCTTCCTCCCGACATTGTGGCCATTATCCATTGCCACCAAGGCGAAGATCCCTGGTCAACGCGCGGATGCGGACGCGTACGTCCCCTTACCCATGTCCACACACACTGCACGACGTCTGTGTCCGTACATACACAGTCTCGGCCAATGTGCAGCAGGTGGCATTGGCCGGCGACCCGCTCGCAGCAAGATCATGCCAGGAAAAACAGCAAAAAAAGTGAGTCTCAGCTAGACACTATGAAGGCACAGAGACAAAGAGAAGCAAGCAGTTTGTGTTTGTGTTACGCAACCCAACCAAGAGCCGTAGCGGTGTGCGAATGGTCAAGAATGGTCAATCAAGCAAGACCAACGCGAACGCAGTTGATCGCAAGTGGAAATGTGGCGGGGACACGTGACCCAATTTGGGTGTTGTGGATGTGGATTGAGGAGGTCGGACAGGATTGTCATCGCACTTCGTGGGGCACAATGCTCCGGAGATAATGTCACTCTGGCAAAATTGATACTTGAGCGGCGACCCGCAACCGACGTGTTGTGAGGGATAACTACATACAAGAAGATAGCTACGACAACACAACTTACAAACCGAAAACAAATCTCGAACGTTTACAACAGTGAACGCCACACGTAGCGTAATTCCACCAAAAATGTATCAAGAAAGTCGGCACAGGAGCTACCAGGCTACCTCGTGCCCCGTTGGCTGTTGTTGAATGCGGCGTGATGGGAACGAACACGTTGGGCTGGGCTGCTACGCGAGCTGAGCGGTTGCCCCCTGATTTCAGTGCCCATCCGCTCCAAGGATTAAGTGTACCCATTCACGGATCGCAAGTACGCGCAACTTTGTAAGAGAAGTTTGTTTTGCAATCGGGTGTAAGGTGTAGCGGAACATGCGCGGTTCAGCTGGAGCAGTGACGGTCAATTCAGTCAACAAGGGTGAGACCGTATCTCGCGTTGCAGTGCTCACCATCGTCCAATGGCTTCGCTTGTGTATATAGCGAGGCTGCCGATGATGAAATGATTGTTCTGGACATGCCGATGAATGAGCGCAGCGCTCCAGATCTTCCACTCTTGCACGTAAGCACGGGCGGCTCAGACTCCATGCCTAGCCCCAAATCCCCATACGTGGCATACAGGTATTCGGAGACTTTCGGAGCGTCAGAGGCCTGTGGGATACGCAAAGATCATTAGACGGTGCAGTCCTTCGAAAGAGGGAACTGATGTACATTGCCAAGCATCAAAGTCAGGACAAGCGTGCGGGAAGGCTGGTGTCCAGACTGAAGGAGTGCATCGATCGCGGTCCTAAACGTCGAGATCGCATCAGGAAGCAGAAACTTAAGCACGTGAATACAACACTCACAGCATACCAACAGCACTCTGTATGTCAGCGAAGATTGCCATACGTTCAATTTCTTCGCCACTGCACGACGAAGACGAGCCGGACACATGTCCCAGGGGTGCTCTCACGTGTAATACCGCTGTGAGAGGGTCAATAATATGTCTTAGAAAAAAGAAAGAGTGCCAGACGCACCGTCGCTGTTGGTGATGAGCACCGGCTTCAGGCCGCTATCTGTCCCCGGCCAGTGTAGGACAACCGCCGACTCGGCTATATCGGTGCGGTTGAGAGAAAGGTCCCTGTAATTAATGGAGATGATATTGGTCACACCACAGGTCGGGGAGTCAAGGTACGGACAGTGCCACGCACACCAGAGGGAAAGTCCGGACGAGATAATCCCGGAGATTGGTTTCATGACAAGCGCCGCGTGAGCATTGTAATTTTTTGTCGCTGACATATTCATCACGAGGGTCAGCGAACGAAAATGGAAGACAGGAAATGCATGGGCGAAGCGCCGAGAGGAAGGTACGCACAACATTTTTAGGGCGGTGTCGTAGTTCTCATTGACCAGCATCCTATACGATTGAGCTTGGAGCGAGGAGGCCAAATAATCTGCCAGTGGTTCATGGCGATCCGGGACATAAGATAACGGGAAGTGATGAGGGGAATACCCCCAAAACGCGCTGGCAACGAATGCCAAGCAGAAGAAAAGGATGAGGAAGAGAAGGATAGGCAGTCCACGACGGTGGCGAGCCGGGGTAAAAGGGGGTTGGCTAAGCAAGGGCGTGCGTTCTTCGGAGGAATAACCCTGCTTTTCGGAGGGATCGTAGGCGTTCAAAGAGCCTACAGCTTCAGGATCGACATTGGCAAAGGAGTGAAGGATAGTTTCGAGGGTATGATATGAGGCTCCAGGGAGGGGACGCACAGGCATAATTGAGTGCTATGATAAGAAGGAATGGCCTGAAAAGTGGGGAGAAAAGGAGCGAAAAGGGAACGGTCGATTGGGTGAAATTACCGACGAGGTTTTATAATAGAGAATAGACAGACGTACGTCACGTCACATTGCTTGGCGTGCGCCCAGCCATGGGCGCAAAACGCAACATCGAACTTTATCTTCCTTCGCTCCTGACTCGCAAATCTCGCTTCGGGACCACCATCAGAAGGCGAGGCGTGGCTTACTTTCACACATTGGCAGTTACGAGAAAAGTGTACATGTCATCTATGATAGGTGAATTTACATGGGCCTTGGAATACAGTGTGTGCATGATACGGCAGATATTAAATGATGAATAGGGCGCGTCACGTTTGAGAAGAAAAAAACTTCTCAAACATATCAGAGCGTGGGTCCTATAATTGGGACGTAAGCTCGTCACGGAATGAAGCACCTTCGAAGCGCCGCATACGGACCTCGTGAAGATGAGGGTAGAGGAGAAGGGGGAGAAGTTGATGGTGCTGAAGATGGAGTGGCGGCGGCGGCGGCATTTGCCAACCTATCTACGCTGTCTGCATCTTTGATGTGCTGCGCAGGTGGACCGGGAATGTTGAGAAAGTGCGGACCCATGGATGAGCTGCGGCTGGGTGTGGTAGCGGACCAGGTCGCGGACGCGGCAGACTGAGAGTAAGGGGACTCGTCAGTCAGAGAGTTGTTGCGTGACGGGATGGACAGCGGGTGAAGGTATATCGACATGTCGGAGGTAATAGGTGTTGAGTGAAAATGGAAGCGCGCGAGGCTCAGAGAAGATGGGTAGATCTGGATGGTGAGGCGTCTTCGTCGAAGAGGGGAAGAGTCTTAAGAAATCAGACTTGGAACCCGAGCCTATTTGTACCGATGGCCGAGGGGTGGCTCTACCCCCCCCGAAAATCGCAATGCCTGTGGATACCGCATTGTAATGTGGCTGAAGCGATGCACCAAGACAAAGGGCTGGGCTCCGCCCGTTTGACTAATGAGGGTACCTATAGGGAGTGGCGGGGAGCACACAGCACGGAACCACCGCATAAACGAACAGTCTGTGCCGATGCGCATGTGCCAACCGTATCAATTACTCGATTCGAGGAACTGCGGCCAGTGCACTTGTCCGCAGGCGCTTGGTGATGGCTGTGTCACGTTGCTTCATACTACCATCCAGACAAGCTCATCGGGTAGGCGGCTGAGCAGATTTTATCCCATCGACCATATAGAAGAGCTGTGCAATACTGAGTACTGAGGTGTCGAGTCAAAAGGCGTGGTCCTCCGTCCTCGGCGTTTTCCGGCAAACCTTTCAACCGGCAAGAGCCGGTTCCCGACCCCGACAGACACGACACAGAAGTGGAGCGCGAGCGCGGATCATGCTCATTTCGATGACGCGTTCTATGACTATGCGTCTTCTCTGAAACTTGCTGCGTTCAACGAAGCTGCCCTATGCTAGCTCACCATCAACACGTCATGGGTGATGCACTGCATGGTCAATGCCTTCTTCCACTTCACGATCCCGATATTAACACCGCGTGGTTTCTTCCTGAATCGTACAATCCCAAACGCATTCTGGGCTCCCGTTGGTCTTCGCCTGCCTCGAAGAATGTCTCATCAACACCCCTGATATCCCATCTACGCTCGAGAGCCGACCACTATGCGTCACCCGATCCGCTAATCCCTACGGCCGCCGATTTCTGTGCTCCGCTGCCTCCATCATCTCCACCGCGTCATACATCGTACCCCCCCTCCGGCACCTTCCGCAGCAACACAGCGGTTGGAAATGTCCAGTCTGAGAAACCGTGGGCCAAGTCACGCGTTGCTCGGCTTGAGACACTTGCACAGCATGACTCATGACTGTGGCGGGAGAGGCAAGGTATACGTATACTTGGCTGCCTGGATGGGTCGCGAGAAACATGGTTGAGGGAAAATGTGCACGTGCTTCATTTTTTAGAGCAGAGCCTCATCCGTATCGCTGGTAGCGGGGACAGGACGGTCAGCCCGTTCTGGGATCCAAGTATCTCAACGCTGGGCTCGTAGCCGCAGAATATATATATGGAGAGAGAGAATTGGTTTTTCAATAGGGTAATTCGGGGTGTCAAAGTGAGTGGCAGTGACGATGAAGCCGCAGGGATATGGGCACAGGTTCACCATCGACAGGAGTTCTATACTAAAGCTGTTTCTAATGTGAACCACTGGCATGACGTGGCAGATACAGCGTGATCCCTCCCAGGCCTCCGCCCCTCTGTCATTCCGGAAAATGATGCATGTTGATTGAAGCCACGTTTAACTTAGTCTAATCTATTGTTTAGCGACAAGCACAGTGCTTTGGCGCGGTCGAAGTACTACAGCCACACAGAACGCCACGGAAACCACCATGCAGATGCTAGTGTAAGAGAAGAGAGGGGGAAAAGTCACATTGGTCGCGGGAAATTGCCTCCTATCCTGCTCCTTTCGGAGGACACAGGTGTACTGTAAGTTAACTTACTCGAAAGGGAGGGTGCGGACGTGTCGGCCGACGTCGGCATGCTGTCAGGCTGTCACTAACCATCGAGCGCGACATATACTAGAGAGAAAACGAAATAAAGGATGTACGAAAGGGGTAATCTACGGGTATCGACGCAAGGACATTCCGGGGGCTCATTCCGAGCGGCTCACCCTACACTAGTCACTCACATACCATACACTCTGCAGTTACTGAGTACTGTATTCGCTCAGGCTGTACCAGACAACCACTAGCAGTCACCGCACTAATGACACCACCCACCAATGACAAAATGCGATGCATGCCAACTTGATGTATATGGCTGATCCACCTGTTTCCGCTGCGTAGTTGCGATGAGCCGAGGCTAGCTTTTGGGAAATTCTAGGTCCCTTTTCAATTTCACTTTTTATTCATATGAATTCATGCGAGCCCACACAAGCTCATACAAGTCCAAAAAAAAGTTTTTGCCAATGGCAAAGAGTGCTAACTGCCTCAACCCACACGTGACACATCATCATGCCAGTGACCGCGCACAATTTGCAAGCTATGCAATCTGCACGTACCCACATCACGAATGTCAAGTCACGACTTCACCACTCTACAACAATCTGATGTTTCAGATATAGAGTTAACTCAAGTGCCGGAATAGCTATGCATAGCCCGAGATACGATGGTGCACAGATGATGGATCGTTGCGAATCTAGGAATGTCGGGTATCGATTGCACGGCAGCCCCTTGGTCATAATTCCCGTTCTAGCATGAAAGGGTGGAATACGATTTGTTCGCGAGCGGCTGCTGGGGACAGCAACAGAGACAAGCCCTCGAAGGTATGATGGCGCGGACATAGAATATTATTCTCAATAGCACGAATGTGGGGCATCAACCGGCACTGGCGGCCCATCGATAATGTGAACATTCCCACCATCGAGGGAGACAATAGGATACGATCTGCTCGCGGGCGGTTGCCGGGCTGCCTGAAGAGTAGAGGCTCGCCGTTGAATCAGGTGGGTAAGCTGGTATTCATCCAGCTTGTCCAATGTGGGGTGTCTCTTGCAAAGGTGTATGAGGGACCGGATGCAGTACAAGTCTGTGCCGTACTTGTAAGGGTTCTGGAAGAGGGGTACGGATTCGCTTGCAGAGCAAAGTTCGTTGCGCAATACGTCGACCGGTGTGGGGGTTGTCGCCACGTGAATGACACCTATGAACATCGCAGTGCGGTCGAAGAGGGACAGCGTGTGATCGCACATCTGCCACTGCGCGATGAAGCCATTCACACCATGTTGGATAGTGCTGCACAGCACACGTCCCTTGAATTGCGCGTTTTTCGCCAAAACGAGTACCCATTTGGGGGGAAAGCGGGGTTGATCGAAGATTGCAATACCCACACTCGTGGGGAACATCGTGAAGATGAAGACGGCAAAGTAATAGTATCGAAAGCGTGAAATGTGAGTGGGCGATGGGTGATCAGGATGCGGAATTTTGGCTCTATGTTGGGTCTGCGTTATTGGGTCTGGCCTTTTTTTTTTATGAGAACACAATGCGGTGCTCTAGTGGTTGTCTATGCTCAGGCAGTAACGGAAAATGTGGACGAGGCCAAAGCAGGCAGTACCTGACCCTCTTGCATTGCATTCCAAAGAAGGCGAGAAAATGTGGAGGATGTCACTTATACACGACCGACAACTGCCCGCCGCTTTCCATTGATGCAGAAGGAAATGCTCCTTGTCGCCGTGCCAGTCTGATGCATGCATGATGAACTAAAAAATTGGGCCAAGGAGACTCGACGCGTAAAGGGGTACTATTGAGCGAGCGAGAAAGAAAAAAGACCAGGGACCGGGGGTACTTAACATGTGCAGGGCGGACACATGCCACCTAGGCTAGTCGTAGTGTAGAAGACATTGTGGTGTGGAATGTGGCGGGTGATCGTGGAAAGCAATAAGAACACCTCCACAATTGGACCACTCACAACGCGGAGGTACACAGAGGGCCCGATCAGACAATAAAATAGCTCGGCGCCATTAGCAGAAACCTTGTGTCAAGCATGCTTCAATTACGAGCCCGAGCCGCGGCATTGCCGAGGATGGAGGACACTTCTGTGACTCGGTGACTTGCCTCAAGCCTGAGGCGCAGGGATGAACTCCATCAAAGGCCTGCGTTTGTGGTCGTCCTCGTCACAAACGAATCAACAATCAAGGTGCTTACGTTGGGAGTGCCGCAAATGAACACTGTGACACTTCACCACGATTATAACAGGACCGTGACATGCTTTGACCATCGCCCAAAACCCCCTTCGGTTCCCAAACCAAACGACAACCTTTCAAGGTCTCCTGAGCAACACAGTTCTATCTTCTATCACCTGAAAAAGAATAGACTTTTTTTTTTTTCAAGCATCCCTAATTTCCTCCCACCTCTCCGAAAACCCTTATCCGCGATCGTGCACCATTGGTAGATAATTGGCCACGAATTGGGTCATTGCAGGACTCGTCTTCACAAGTTCACTGGTTCGCATTCGGGGTATCATCTGACGACAAATCAAGCAAAAGTGAAAACCGTAAGTCAGGCAGGCACGAACCTGATTGTCCATTTGTGTAGGGTGCGTGTGCAATTTCAGGTCTTGGGGCAGCGGCAATACAGGTTGCGAGCGCAAGGAGTATGATGGACATGTTGACGGGGGTGCGCATAGTGATGGTATGTGTGCCGTAGAAAGAGCGGTGGCAATATATTTAAGTTAGAAGGTAAGAAGAAAAGAGATGAGGGAATTGGGGGTATGGGAGATTAGGCCGTTAGCTGCAGGAAGGGAACAAACCTTCGAGCTCTTATATACTTGGTCACGCTCGAGTCCCCTGCCGCCCAAACGCGGTGGAGGTCGTCGGCGCAACAAGTAGTAGGTAGAAGATGCGATCTGGATGACGGTATGCAGACACCGTCTCCATTCTTCAGCCGAGATCATCGCTTGCCCACGGTCGAATATAGTCTCGATATTATACAGGGCCGAGTCACCGCGGGAAAGCCAAGAGCACAGCCGCAGATAGTCAGAGGAGGAAAGGAGGCAGCGCCCCCATCCACACATCCATCCAGTGGTGATGAACAGTGTCCAGCACGGCCTCTTACTGACCATTGGAAAGAAGGAACCGCGCAGTCTATCTCGCCTGCCGACCGATGCCTCATCGGCGTATCCACGGAAAGCTCGCCAAATAACAGGCCGTGAAACTTAAATACGATGCTTTAGCGATTCATGATCAGTTACGACCCAGACCAGAGTAAGGCGGTCATCGGGGTTTGAGCCGTGAGCCGTGATCAAGTGCTGAAATGAGACAATTAATGTCCCCAAGGCGAAGGTTCTTCCGTTCGATCGCATCTTCGACTCCTACCGGTGCCCGCGAATTAATCCACTAACGGGAACGACAGACAAGTCCATCGAGCATGGGCTACGAAGCTGAAGCGGAGTTTACTGCCAGTGGGCGTCGTACCACTCAGTGTTATACTGCGCTCCTTGTTTTCTGTTCTCTGGGGCGGCCTTGTCACAATATACTGAGGTTCCCCTCATTTTCGTGAGTTGAAATATTCACCTCCCCCCCCCAAAAAAAAGAGAGATGCCATGTAGCAACAACCACGATTGCCGACAGAAGTGGAAGCTGTTAGGGGTGACTTGTCCGTAAAAATGGCTCCGATGAGCGATATTACTACACAGATAAACGTGATAAAAATACAGAATGCGTGTAATGACGAGAAACAAGAGGAGTCCCAAAGCGATCCTCAGCACTCAGCGCTGACGTTCTGAATGAGTCCACTGTGTTTTTCCTTAGCAATTTGAAGAGTCGGACTGGCCAGCACCGTCGCCGTTGCATCTGAATCCGTGTGGGTTTCTTCGCGTTGTGTGTATATTACCGACAGCGGTATTCGCGTCTGCACCGCTCCGAGTGGTGAAGGTTGAGAAAAGTGCATACTCGCGCTGCGCTTCGTTATCGCGAACGTCGGAGATTTGCGTAAAACGACAAAGATGACAATGAGCGTCGGGTAGAGTCCCTATCCGCGTCGAGGCCAGAAGAAGGTCAGGCAAGAACTAGACGACGGAGAAAGTGAGGACGAACCGAGATGTATAGGAGGACGGCATCCATGACATCGAAGCCCGGATTTGGTAACACCCTGAACGAAGACACAAGATAGAGAACCTGCGCGACCCCCAATGGATGAGCACAGGTCACAACACTGGAAAGGAAGGGAACGGGCGTGCCCAGATGCAGCAATATGCAAAACCAGACTCGATCAACATGGCGAAGACCTTCTCTGTTTTGATGGCAACGCTGCTTCTTCGGAGGTGGCTGATTAGTACGCGTCGTCCTCTCCTGTGATCTCTATTTAAAAAAAAAAAGATGGTGAGATTCGTGGTGAGATAGATACACACCAGGCCTGGATACCAATTAATGACGTGGACAGAACGTTCGTTGCGATCGTGGGTCCGACGAAAATCAGGGCACGGTGTCCGCCGAGTTTTGTGCCACTGAGGTACTGAGGGGATTGCTGAGAAGAACTGAAAATAGGGGAGAGATTGACGCCAAGGTCGGACACCGCGGCAGCTAGAGGAACAGTCGTGAACGCCGTTGCATATACACAGGACGACATGGAGGACTCACCGACAGTTCCAAGGACGAACAGCGCGAGAACCGTTACCACCCTTCGATCGTAGTTCCACAGTACGGCGGCTCTCCACGCGCAGACGACATCGCTGATGATATACTATTTTGTGAAGGGACAATGTAATGCACGGTGCGGGTCCGTGTGTGT
>Ga0209488_10003892_pt1 | contig 11841 bp, 11 predicted proteins | sample Rivendell_Oct201_8_FD_188349 | JGI IMG/M metagenome (GOLD analysis project Ga0209488, IMG submission 188349) | Vadose zone soil microbial communities from the Eel River Critical Zone Observatory, Northern California, USA -... | ecosystem: Environmental > Terrestrial > Soil > Vadose zone >...
GGGAATAGTCGCGGCCAGAGCGACGCGTATTTGAGCCGAGCCTCATGGCGCCGCTCCTTTCGCGGCGGCCTCGATCGCGCGAACGATGCGCAAATGCGTGCCGCATCGGCAGAGATTTCCGGCCAGTGCCTGCCGGATTTCGGCTCGGGTCGGGTGTGGGTTCCTGTCAAGCAACGCCTTTGCGGTCATGATCATGCCGTTGATGCAATAGCCGCATTGCGCCGCCTGCTCGGCGATGAAAGCCTTCTGGACTGGATGCGGCTTGTCGGCACTGCCGAGCCCTTCCAGCGTGACCACCGGCGCATCGCCGATGGCCGACAGCGGGAACACGCAGGTGCGCACCGCCTCCTCGCCCACGATCGCCGTGCACGCGCCGCATTGCGCCAGGCCGCACCCGAATTTCGGTCCGTTGAGCCCGAGATCATTGCGCAAAACGTAAAGGAGCGGCGTGTCGCCGTCGGCCGCGACGGTATGTTCGGCGGCGTTGACGTGTATGTGGAACGTGTCCGGCACCGTATTCTCCTTCGTATCATCGTGTGACGTCGTCGAATCCATACCCCAGCTAAGTCGGTCCGGTTTTGTCGATTCAGCCCAGCGCCTTTTTCACCCGATCGGGCGTCATTGGCGTTTCGCGCAGTCGCTTCCCCGTCAGAGCCGCGAATGCATTGTTGATGGCAGGCGCAACCAGTGGTGTTCCCATCTGGCCTGCGCCGGTCGGATGATTGTCAGTGGCGACAATCTCGATGTGTATCTCGGGCAGATCACTCATGCGCATCACCTGGTAGTCGTAGAAGTTGGACTGCTGGACAGCGCCGTCCTTTATCGAAATGCGCTCGAAAAGCGCCAAGCCCAAACCGTAGATGATGCTGCCTTCAGTTTGAGCGACCACATTGTCCGGTTGCACCGGAATGCCGCAGTCGATCGTGCACCAGAAATTGTGCACCTTTATGTCACCGCTTCCGCGGTCGACTGAAATCTCGGCGACGCCACCGAGCAGCGTGGTAGAGTAATCGATGAAAGCGAAACCGAGCGCGTGGCCCTCGGGCCGCTTTGCTCCCCAATTGGCCATTTGCGCCACACGCTCGACAACGGGACGGCCACGGGGCGTACTTTTCAAGAGATCAAGTCTCAGCTGTACAGGGTCAACGCGGCGGTGTCGTGCGATCTCATCAAGAAAGGCTTCGGTCACGAACTTGTTGGCCGTGTATCCGATACCGCGAAGCGAGGAGGTGCGCACACCGGTATCGCGATAGATGAGGCCGCAGTATTGATTTGCAATGTCATACGAGCGCAACTCGACGCCAAGCATCAGGAGGAGGTCCTTATGGCCGGAAAGTTCGTATCGCACCGGATCTGTAAACGGCATCACACGATCGCCGGCAAGACGCTGGTGCCAGGCAATTATCTTTCCGGAAGCGTCGAGGCCGGCGCGGAGATAGTGCGCTGTCTGGGGCCGCAGCCGGCCGTTGTGCACGTCATCCTCGCGCGTCCAAATCATTTTGACCGGACGTCCAGCGGCTTTCGATAGCAGTGCGGCGTGAACGATATAATCGTCATCGTATTGACCGCGCCGGCCGAAGCTGCCGCCGAGCAGCGTATAATGTAGTTTGATCTTTTCATGCGGGATGCCTAGCGCTCTGGCGACCGTGTCGATCGCCATGGTGAGGCCCTGCGTGCCGCACCATATTTCTGCAGCATCTCCCGAAGGTGAAACCGCCGCGATCGCGTTCAGCGGCTCCATTTGCGCATGATAGGCATAGTCGCACTGGTACTCCGCTTCGATAACCGTTGCCGCACGACCGAGAGCGTCCTCAACATCGCCTTGTTTGAACCAGTCTGTGGTGACCGGAACGCTGAGGTCGCCGGCGGCAGCAGCGAAGGCTTCCATGCCTTTGTCACTGTCGAAGTCCCAAGCCTTGCCCGTGCGGTTCCAGGTGACGGTCTGCTCGATGGCGGCCTTCCCGTCGAAGGCCGCCCACGGAGTTTCCGCAAGCACGCCGATCCCGTAAGGCAGGCGCACAGTGGCAATCACACCTTCGATCGCCTTGACGTTGGCTTCGTCAAATTGCTCGGGGGTTGAGCCCTCGACGGGGCTCTCCAGCACAGTCCCATAAATCATCCCCGGTATCTGCAAATCAATCGAATAGGCCGCAGTCCCATTGACTTTTTTTGGCAATTCGACCCGCACCACATCCCGGCCGATCAGGCGAAACTCGCTTGTCTTCTTGAGTTGCGCAGGCTTGATCTCGGGTGCCGTTGCAGGAATCTGAGCGAAGGCCGCAATTTCGCCGTAACTGAGCCGGCGCCCCGATTTTTCGTGAATAACCGTGCTCGGCTCAGTGGTCAGCTCCTCGATTGGCACGTTCCACTTTCTGGAGACATTATCCAGAAGAACGCGACGCACCTGGGCACCAAAGGTGCGAAGGGGAGTAAAATAGGCGCTTACCGCTGTGCTGCCGGCCGTGAACATCGCGCCGCCGAAGGCGGGATTGCCGTAGATCTTTTCAATGACCGGCGCGGGTACGATGCGCACCTGGTCCCATTCGGCGTCGAGTTCCTCAGCCAAGATCAGAGGAAGCGATGTCATCGATCCCTGGCCCGTCTCGGCTGCCGGTGACATGATTGAGATCACGCCGTTTCGCGCAATGCTTACCCAGGGGCTCAGGATTGCGCCGTTTGCTCCGTCTCCCGACACGGCGGCCGCCGCAATGTCGCAGCGATCGATCGCGAACGCGAAGGTGAGTCCAGCGGCACCCGTCATGAACTGACGGCGTGAGACGACGGCCATTGGGCGGTCGAGGGTACGTGGCGTCATCGCTCAGCCCTCCCTGGCAGCGCGCTCAATTGCGCGTATAATCCGCACATACGTTCCGCACCGGCAAATGTTCTTACTCATATACGCAACGATCTCGTCGCCTGTCGGATGCGGCTTTTGCTTGAGCAGCGCGACCGCGCTCATGATCTGTCCGGACTGGCAATAGCCGCATTGGGGCACACGCTCCGCCAGCCAGGCTTTCTGCACCGGATGTGACGAATCCGGCGACAAGCCTTCAATGGTCATAACGGTGCGGCCGGCGACTTCGGAAATCTGTGTTTGACAAGAAAATGCGCGTTCGCCGTCAACGTGGACCATGCACGCCCCGCACAGACCGGCACCGCACCCGAATTTCGTGCCAGTCAGCTTGAGTTGTTCCCGAATTACCCACAGGAGCGGCGTTTGGGGCGGCGCCTCGGAACTGACCGCCTGGCCGTTGATGCGAAACTCGGTAGCCATCTGCTTCTCCTGTGTTCGCAATTGCCATTTACGCCCGATCTCGGCACCTAGAATGGTCCATTTGCGTTTTTCCACTGATCCCGCGGAGGTATCGGAGTCAAAACATCCCAATGCTCGACTATTTTTCCGTTCTCGAGCCGAACGAGATCGTAGAGCGCAGTTGGCCCGGAGGGCAGGTCTCCCTCGGTCAGCACAAGCACAAAGTTGCCTTCAGCTACGTAACGACGGGGTGTGAGGTACAGCTGGCCTCCCTCCTTCGCCACGCTTGCAATTCGATCCTTCAACCGACCAATTCCGTCCCCGATTTCTGAGGCATGCTGAGCAAGGTGAGCGCCGTCAAAAAACTCTTCGATGCGATCGACGCGCAGTGCGACCATGACTGTCTCCCTGTACATCCGCACTAGCGTCCGATTGCCTTCGGTTTTTTCACGGTCGAGGACTTCGGTGGGACCGTCGACTTGCGTCCGGCCTGACAGATTAGGAGGCGCCTCAGGCTCCTGCCCACCCCAATGCTCAACGATCTTGCCGTCCTTAAACCGGAACAGGTCAAACGCAATCGTCGGTCCGGCGTAGCGTCCGACGCCTTGGTACCTGGAATGCAGCAGAACCAAATCGCCGTCCACGAGCGTACGATAGATTGTTATATCGGCAGCGGGTGAACTCGCTACCTCCGCGGCAAAAGACTTCATTCCAGCAAGACCATCGGCAAGGGTTGGGTCATGTTGTATGAACGAGCCGCCAAAATACCGATCGACTACTGTCGGATCTTTCTTACGAAAGATATCAATCATGGCTTGGCGAGCGCTGGCGCCTAGACCATCAGAGGTCAAGGTTCGGCCCTGCGATTGAGCCGGCGCTGCGTCCGACAAGAATCCAATGCCGCCTGCTATGACTGCCAGGAACATGAACCCCTTCGGAGCGGTGAAGTGCCAGTTTGCGAATAAACTGTTTGCCACGATGGTGCTCCTTTTATTTCCGCCAGATTTCTGGGCGCCGACCAAGTCGCGCGTCCGACTTTTTTACTAACAGGCGCGCGGACCATCCCGATTAAGCAGCGAGGAACTGGTCGATCTTCCGCTCCCCGTCGGCGATTGCCTTCTGTCGCTGCTCCGCACTCATGTTGACGTCCCGAACATCGGCAGCCCGCTCAGCGTTTCGGTCGCCGCGCTCCGGCTTCCATAACGTCCCACTGTTCGACAAGCAGTTCGGCGTTGGACGCCTATGAGCGGCGCCGGGACCATTGCGTGGCCGTCAAGATCCCACGCTGACTTCGCCGCCGTTTGCGACGCCACGGAAGTGCCACGTGCCGGCTGCACGGAAGCTGCCGGCGGTACAAAACGTATCCTCAAGAAACTGGATGTAGCTGATCTTGCCGTTTGTCACTCTGGCGAACATAGCGAAGGGAGAAGTAATCTCCTTGCCAAGCGTGCGCGTTTTGTAGGTGAAGCTTCCGAACATCGCGACGCTGTGTTCATTGACGATCACGTCTCTGACCTCGAACGCCTTTGTCTCCCAAACCCGCCCGATGCCGTTGAACGTGTCGACGATACTCTGCGGGCCCCGATTTGTGCCCGCCCAGGGAAGCACCTTCTGCAGCTCGGGATTGTCGAAGTTCAGTGATACATAGGTGACATCCTCGGTAGTGAGGCTACGCACATGTTCGATATTCGTCGGATTCGAAATGAGCGATTGTAGCAGCTCAAGCGTGGTCTTCATCTGAGCCTCCAGTGTTTGTGCGTCAGCAGGTCAAGCGATTCACGGGTTCTGGCGCCTTCTAAAGCTTGTAAAGCGCTTTGGCGTTCCCGTAAGCGATCTTGCGGCGGTCGCTTTCGCCGATCGGCGCCGTATCGATGAAATTTCCGGCCTCGTCATAATCTTCGTACGGATAATCAGCCGCGAAGAGGATGCGATCGGCCCCCGTCGTTAGCATCGTGCAGTGAAGCGCTTGGGTGCTGAAATTGCCACTCGTCGTGACCCAGATGTTGTCCGCGAAATAGTCGCTCAAGCGCTTCTTCGTGCTGCGGCCGTTGGGACTAAAGTTGATGCCGTGCTGAATGCGCCAGGCGAGGAACGGCAGGGACTCGCCGAGATGTCCCAGCACCAGCTTTGCGGTCGGAAAGCGGTCGAAGATGCCGCTATAGACGATGCGTAACGCATGAGTCGCCGTCTCCGGCGCGAAACCCCAGGCCGCGCCGGTGAGCTCCGGATGCGAGTCGTATTGGACAGCATTGTGCGACGGCCGCGGGTGGATATAGAGGGGCACGTCAAGTGCCGTCAGCGCCTCCCATAATGGCGTCATCCGCGCATCGTCGAGATAGAGCAGATTGTCGGGCGTACCGATCTGGCTGTAGCCGCTCACCATGACCCCTTTGAACCCGAGCTTGGTAACGCAGCGCTCAAGTTCGCGCGCAGCTTGGTCAGCATCATGGAGCGCCAAACTGGCCATGCCGACGTAACGGCTCGAATGTGCGTGCACTCGTTCGGCGAGAAAGTCGTTGACCGTGCGAGCGGCGTTCTGCGCTTCGACCCGGTCGGTGATCGCCTGGATGCCGAAAGTGGTGAGCGAGAGCAGCACCTTCTCGACGCCAGCCTCGTCCATGGCCCGGAGACGCGTCGCGTCAAAGTCCAGAAGCCGACTTTGAACGACCTCGAAATACTCCGGGCCGAGATGACCGATGATGGCTTCCTTGCGGGTCTCGAACCGGCCGTCGTTGCCGCGCATGAACAGACTGGGGTGGCCGAAGTGCTCCTCAGGGGCGATTTTTCGCAGAGGAGGCGGCGCCGGCGGGGTGCCGAGTTTGGGCAGACTGGCAACGGGCATCAAATTTCTCCTGCGAGAGTCATGATGTTCAAGTGCGGGGACGATCTGCTGGCGCGGGCGCTACCACACGAAATTGTGTTTTCACTTCCTGAAATTCTTCCATCGCGCGAAGCCCCCGCGCGCGTCCAATGCCGCTGTACTTAAAGCCGCCCTCTTCGAAAGCGTCGTTTAGGATTCCCCAGGCGTTGGTCCACACCGTGCCGGCCTTGATGGCGCGAGCGACTCTTTGTGCACGATCGAGGTCTTTGGTGAAAATCGCCGCGGCCAAGCCGAAGATGGTGGCATTCGCGCGGGCGATCGCCTCATCCTCGGTAGCGAAAGTCTCGAAACTTAGCACCGGACCGAATATCTCATCCTGGACCAACGGCACGTCCAACGCCTCCGTCTCCAGCATGGAGGGGCGATAAAACGCTCCGGACGCCAACCGGCCATCAACGATTGGACCGCCACGAACAATGATCCGGGCATAGCGTTTTGCATCTTCGACCAGGCGATCGATCCGCGCGACATTGGCGCGATCTATCAATGGACCCATCTCACTATTTAAATCGTCGGCGCGGCCGACTGCGATCCTCTCCAGAAGGAACGCGATCCGCTTTCGCCACGCGTCGGCTACACTGCGCTGCACGAGCACGCGTGAGCCGGTCATGCAGAATTCACCATTGAACTTTGTGAGCGCTGTCACGACGAGCGGCGCGACGGTCTCGATGTCGGCATCTTCAAAAACTACCAGCGGAGTCTTCCCGCCCAATTCGAGACTGACCCTCTTCAGCGTCTGTGCGCCTTTCTCGGCGACCTGCCGGCCCACCTTGGTGCTGCCGGTATAGTTGACAACATCGACGTCGGGGGATTCGACCAGCAACGGCGCACCCTCGTTTCCAGCCTCCGTGAAGATATTGACCACGCCCTTCGGCAAGCTCCCGGTCGCCGCGACTGCTTCCGCGATGAGAGAATTGACCAACGCCGTCTGACCGGGGAGTTTGATGGCCGTCGTGCAGCCGGCTGCTAAGGCCGGACCCAACGCGCGGACCAGCAGCGCGAGAGGGGAATTCCAGGGGACGATGATTCCCGCTACTCCGATCGGCTCGCGCATGGACGTCGCGAATATGCCCGGCGCGATCTCGGCTGACGTGCCTGTCTGAGACAGCGCGGTACCCGCATTGTAACGAAGCGTCGACGGGCTCGCGGTGGCTTCCCACGTCGCATCTCGCAACGTCTTGCCCATCTCGCGGCTAAGTGTCAGTGCAATCGCTTCCGCTCGCTCATTGAGTCTGTCCGCGAGTTCGAGAAGCGCCCGCGACCGGAGTTGCGGGTCATAGGCCCAGGTCCCGTTGTCAAAGGCATTTCGTGCAGCGGCGATTGCGGACGCCGCTTCGGTTCGCCCACCAGCCGAGTACTGCCCGAGCACCTCTCCGGTAGAAGGGCTTATGGAATTTGCGACCGTGGACGAACCGATCCACTCGCCATTAATCCAATGACGCGCGGGCTCAACCTTTAGGACTGTTTTGTCACTATTCATTTTGCCGCTCCTTTAGGCAAGGCGTCCTGCTTCCTCGAACGTCAATCTTGGGTTGCGCGGGAAGAGATTTTCGTTCGATCCGTACCCGATGGAGCAAATGAAATTGGATTTGATGCGTGTATTGGCAAAGAATTCGGAATCAACCGCCTCATTGCCGAAGCCAGACATTGGACCGCAGTCCAGTCCCAGCGCGCGCGCCGACATAATAAGATAGGCGCCCTGAAGGCTGCTGTTGCGAAAAGCAGTGGTTTGCGCGACCGGGGGATCGGAATAATACGCCCGCATGTCCTTGCCGCGCGCGGGAAACAATTTCGGCAATTGTTCGGCGAAGTCCAGATCATATCCGACGATGACTGTGACCGGCGCTGCCAGAATCTTTGACGCATCGGTGGGCGCGGCAAGGGCTGCAAGCTTGCTCTTGCCCTCGGCACTCCTGACCCAGACAAAACGCGCCGGGCAGCAATTTCCCGAAGTAGGCCCGAATTTCATCAAATCATAAAGCTCGCGCAACTGTTCTTCGGTAACAGGGCGGTCAGTCCAGCCGTTGCGGGTGCGGGCTGTTCTGAACAATTGATCGAGGGTCAACCCATCCAGTTTGTTCGACATGCTGTTCTCCGGTGGCGACGGCCGGTGACGCATCGCTACTGAGATTGGGTATTGGCGATGGCGGTTGTGCGAATTGATCCAGATGGGGTCTTGGAATTCCTTCAGGCTATCGGGGCCAGTGCGCCCCCAACCGCTGTCCCGGACACCGCCCATGGCGGCATGGATCTCGTCGTTCACCGTCGGCGAATTGATGCTTGTGATGCCGGCCAGAATCTTCGGGGCCAGCTAAATGCCCGATAGGTGTCGCCTGCCAGGATGGATGAGCTGAGGCCGTCAGCCTCCGGCCCCGGGGGCGTTGTCACTGGCATGGGCGCGGCGCATAGCCTGTGCCGAACCGAACAAAGACTGGGGTGACTGCGGCGCGAGATGAAGGTCGCTCGCGTTCCGTCTTCCAACTCGTTCTCCATGAGTTTGCTCCTGCCTTCCCAATCCTGCGGAGCAGTTTGCAAAAGCGGGGCCATTCGAAAGGACCGGAAAATCGTGGTGTTTGCCTGCGCCGCGATCTCGAATATTCGGCAATTTCCGAGATATCGGAAAAACGCGAGGTTTACGGACTGATGGGCGCCCTCAGTCTCTCCCCGAGGAAGATGCCCGTCGCGTCGAGCGCTAGCGTCGCCGCTTTCAAGTTGCCGATGCTGCCGGCGAATCCGTGGGCCATACCCAACCAGATATCGAGCCGGGCATCGAGGCCCGCATCGACAGCATGCTCGACATAGCGGCGCGAATCATCGAGCAGCACCTCGTCGTCTCCGACGTGAATGCGGACGGGCGGCAAGGCGGATAGCGATGCATAAAGCGGCGAAGCCATGGGGTGTTTCGGATCAGCATCTCCCAAATAAGCGTGCACGAGCTCCGCGACCTGTTCGCGTGTGAAATAGGGCTCGGCTTCCGCGCGGGTCCTGTAGGAGTCGCCCGACAGCGTCAGATCGGTGACGGGAGAGAATGCAACAACCCCAGCAAGGGCCGCTTTGGCGGCGGCCCTTTCGTTAGAAGCCAGCGACGCGAGCACCAAGGCGAGGTTGCCCCCAGCAGAATCGCCTGTCACTGCAATCCGGCGGACACCGCTCTTGTCGAGTCCCCGGTAACACGCCATCACATCGTCGACAGCAGCGGGAAAGGGATGTTCGGGCGCCAACCTATAATCGGGGATGAACGCGCGCGCGCCTGCTCTGGCAGCGATATGTCCGACAAGATGGCGGAACGCCTTGGCGCTTCCGAAATTGAACCACCCTCCGTGAAGGTGAAGAATTACCGCATCTTCCCGGCCGCGCATGGGATCTGCCCAGAGCCCCTGAACTCGGCCAATCGTGCCTGCCTCGAACGTTACGTCGCTGCGCGGCAGAACGTTCTCCATTATGGCATCGAAAGCTGCGCGCGCGTTGATGCTGCGGAGCTTGCCCTTGCCGGAGCCAGCTATAGCTCGCATCGAGCTGACGGTTACCGCGTCTTCCCGGTCAAGCGGGTGCGTTAGGATGAAACTCATCAAGGCTTCTCTTGTCACCGAACTCGCTCTGCCTCTCCGCAAGTGGCAAGAAAGAGGCCACTGGAAATACGGGCTGCGCCTGGTGATGAAGCGCATGGAAGGTCTCGACTTTTCGTGAATTTCCGAAAGATCGAAAACCTGTGCGCGGGCTTCTACTTGGACCTGAAGCGATACTTATCGATTCCAAGGCGCCTGATTTTCGAATCCAGAGTCGAGACCGGCATTCCGAGTTTTGTGGCCGCGCCGGCTGGACCTGACATACGCCCGCCGCTTTCCGCAAGCGCCGTCTCAATCGCTTCCTTTTCGTGCGCCAGCAACGCCCCGCTCAATGCCGCGCCGCCGTTTTGATGAACAATCCCCGGCTGTCGCTTGAGCCACGCCTCATCCACAACAAAGGTTTCGGTGTCGCTCAGGATAATGGCACGCTCAATGACGTTTTGGAGCTCGCGAATATTTCCCGGCCAGCTATAGGCCTGGAGAACCTCCATCGTCCCCTTTTTGATGGTTCCGATTTTCTTTCCGACCCGCTTGCTAAACCGTGCGATGAAATACTCGGTGAGCACCGGTATATCCGTCACGCGTTCGCGCAGCGGGGGCATCGTGATCGGCACGACGTTCAACCGATAAAAGAGGTCCTGGCGAAACTTGCCTTCGCTCACGAGCTTCTCGGGATCGCGATGGGTTGCCGCCAGGACCCGAACGTCGACAGGTATGGGCTTATCGCCGCCCACACGTTCGATTTCGCGCTCCTGCAACACGCGCAGCAGGGAGATTTGAATGTCCGGAGGAAGGTCGCCAATTTCGTCCAAGAAGATCGTACCGCCATTTGCCGCCTCGAAGCGTCCGAGATGGCGTTGCGTGGCGCCCGTGAAAGCGCCTTTTTCATGGCCGAAGAGCTCCGACGCGATGAGCGAAGCCGGGATTGCGCCGCAATTGACGCCGATAAAGGGACGCGCCGCTCGCTTGGAACGCCGGTGGATAGCGCGGGCAACGAGTTCTTTGCCCGTTCCTGTCTCGCCCAAGATGAGCACGGTCGAGTCCGCGAGCGCCACTTTGTCGACCGCAGCAAGCACCTTGCGCAACGGCTCCGAGGAGCCGACGATTTCATCAAACATCGATGACCGACCTATTTCCGCGCGAAGCGCCGCGTTCTCCCGTTGCAGGGTTTCTTGGTGACGCTTGCGATCGTCGATATCCGTACAGGCGACGTGCCATCGAAGTGGTTTTCCGTCCTCGTCACGCATCAGGTGGTGGGTCGCCAAGAACCACCTGTGACTTCCGTCGGCTTTGCGTATCCGATGCTCGGTCTCGAAGTCCGAACCGCTCGACAAAGCGCGATCCCACTGAGCCTGGATCCGCTTTTCATCATCAGGATGGATTTCAGAGGGACCTTTGCCGGTTACACGCCTATTGATCCATTCATCAAGCGTGACGCCGAGATAGTCGAGCGCAATGCGATTCATGAAAATCCGCTCCCTATTGGGACCGAAGACGACAATGCATTGTGGCGTCAGGTCGAGGATTTGCCGGAGTTCTTCCTCGCTCTTGCGCAAGGCCTTTATGGCCTGCATGCGCTCTTCGACGTCGAGGTTAACCCCGATCCAATAAAGCAAAGTTCCATCGCTGCCGCGAAGAGGCTCCGCGCGGCCAATGAACCAGCGGTATTCACCGCTTGCATTGCGTATGCGGTAAGTTACCTCGCCCGCGGATCCCGTTCTTAAGCAATTGGACCAAACTCTGCGTGTCTCCTCGTGATCGTCTGGGTGCAGGAATGGGATATGTGCATCCCATGAAGCGCCAATATCGATCCCGAACCGAAGGGGATGGTCATTCGGCAGACCGCCATAGTCTGCGGCTCGCTCATTGACGAAGATGAGAGCGCCGGATGGCACCGCATACCATGTGTGCGCTGGAACCGCGTTGAGGGTCTCCTGCAGTTGTTTCGAAAACGCGGCAGCAGCGGTTTGATCCAATCGGGCAATGTTGGCACCGCGGGGCATGTCCTCGCTCCTATCCTTCATGCTTGCGCACAGCCTGGACGAGGCGTTCGACCTCGGCCTCGGTTAGGTAGGACCGCGTTCGCTGGCGCCGCATCGGCGGTTGCTGCGGAAACAAACGCACAACTGTTCCGTTTTCGG
>Ga0209488_10003893_pt1 | contig 11839 bp, 6 predicted proteins | sample Rivendell_Oct201_8_FD_188349 | JGI IMG/M metagenome (GOLD analysis project Ga0209488, IMG submission 188349) | Vadose zone soil microbial communities from the Eel River Critical Zone Observatory, Northern California, USA -... | ecosystem: Environmental > Terrestrial > Soil > Vadose zone >...
CCAACGAGGTCTCGACCGACGAGATCGTGGTGCCGATTCGCGGCAAGGACTGGAACGACAACAACCAGTGGATCGATCTGCACAACCAGACCTGGACGCCGACCAGCGCCGCCGCACTCAACTTTTTTAACGGTGCCTGGAATTCCGCGTATACCGGCGTCGCGCGCGCCAACTTGTTCCTCGCGGCAGTTGCGAACTCGACCGCCCCGATCCCGAACAAGGCGGCGATTATCGGCGAGGTGAGGACACTACGCGCATTCTACTACTACATCCTCATGGATCAGTTCGGTGGCGTTCCGATCGTCACCACCACCGAGGTTGCACTCCGCCCCCGCAACACGCGCCGCGAGGTCTTCGACTTTATCGAGCGCGAGCTGATCGCGGCACGGGACTCCGGCTTGCCGGCCACGCGACTGGCCGCCGATAACGGCCGCATCACGCAAGGGGCCGCGGACGCGATCCTCGCGAGTTTGTACGTGAACGCCGGTGTGTTCACCAAGGACGGAACGGCAGGAGGCATCAACGCTACCGGGTACAACTCGTGCTCGGGCGTGACGGTGACCGGGGGCGATGCCTGCGCGGCCGCCATCGCCGCCGCGAACCGTATTCTGAATTCCGGGAATTACTCGCTGGCCGACTCGTTCCCACAGAGCTTCCGGTTCGACAACAATAAGTCGAAGGAGAACATCTTCGTCGTCAAGTTCATCAACGAGGACCAGCTGGGAATGGGTGTCGCCATGGCCTCGCTACACTATTGCCAGTATAGCGCGAACCCCTGGAACGGCTTCTCGACGCTGGCGCAGACGTACAACGCCTTCAACCCGGCGGACAAGCGCCGCCAGGCGATTCTGATCGGACCGCAGCGGGACGTGTTGACGGGTGCGCTGGTGACCTTCCGGGTGAACAACGCGTGCCCCGCGTACACGCCCGCGAACGCCTTGGTCTTTACCGACAGCATCCGCGACATTCGCGACGCGAGCGAGAGCGAAGGCCCGCGCCCGTACAAGTGGCCTGCCGACCCTGGCCACGTGAATCAAAACAGTGGCAATGACTACGCCTGGTTCCGGTTGGGCGAGATCTACCTGATCAAGGCCGAAGCGGAGCACGCGACGGGGCAGGATGGTCCGGCGCTGATCGACCTCAACCTGGTGCGGGCCCGTACCGACCCCGTCGCGCCTGCGCTGGGGGCCGTCTCTGATTCCGTGATCCTCAGCGAGCGGCTGTTCGAGCTGTTCGGCGAGGGCAAGCGGAGGCAGGACCTGATCCGGTTCGGGAAGTACACCGCCCGGACGGACGCGGCTTCGGGGATCGTCGGCGGCAAGCTCTCCCGTCCCGACTACTACGTGCTGTTCCCGATTCCGCAGACGCAGATCGACGCTAACCCCAATCTGATCCAGAATCCCGGGTACTAATTGTCGTGGCGTAATCGTACGGTAGGGGCGCAGCATGCTGCGCCCCTATTTTTTTTGCTCGCCCTCGCTCTGGGTTGCTCCGAGCCACCAGAGCGGGCGGCCGCTCCCCCTCCGATGGGCGAAACGCTGTTCACGCTCCTCCCGTCGAGCGCCACCGGCGTTCATTTCGAGAACCGTCTCACCGACACCCGCGACCTAAACGTCTTCGCCTACCGCAACTACTACAACGGGGGCGGCGTCGCCATCGGTGATCTCACCGGCGACGGGCTCCCCGAACTGGTCCTCACCTCCAACCAGGACGGTCCGAAGCTCTACTTGAACCTCGGCCGTTTTCGATTCCGGGACGTGACGCACGACGCCGGGGTTGTCGAACAGGACCGCTGGACGACGGGCGTCACGCTGGCCGACGTGAACGGCGACGGCCGGCTGGACATCTACGTGTGCCACGCGGGCCTCGCGACCGGCGCGCTGCGCGCCAACGCGCTGTACATCAATCAGGGCATGCGAGATGGGATCCCGCGGTTCACGGAGATGGCCGCGCAGTACGGGCTCGCGGATACGGGTTACTCGACCCAGGCCGCGTTTTTCGACTACGACGGCGACGGCGATCTGGACATGTTCCTGATCCGCAACTCGCCGCGTCCCGTTTCCACCCTCGCCGTCAGAAACGAGCGCACCCAGCGCGACCCGTTAGGCGGCCACGAGCTCTACCGCAACGACGGCGGCCACTTCGTCAATGTCAGCGTGCAGGCGGGCATTTACGGGCCGACGATCGGATTTGGATTGGGGATCGCCGTTGGGGACGTGAACCGCGACGGCCGGCCCGACGTCTACGTCGCCAACGACTTCTTCGAGCGCGACTACCTCTACCTCAACAACGGGAACGGAACGTTTCGCGAAGTTCTCGAAGACGCGATGCCCGTGTCGAGCTACTTCTCGATGGGCGTGGACATCGCCGACATCGACAACGATGGCAGGCTCGACATTTACACGAGCGACATGCTGCCCGAGGACGATGACCGCCTCAAGACGACGCAATCGTTCGAGCCGTGGACCCTGTACGACGCCAAAGCGCGCGAGGGATTCGATCACCAGCTCATGCGCAACATGCTGCAGCACAACAACGGCGACGGCGCGTTCAGCGATGTCGCCTGGCAAGCCGGCGTCGCGCGCACCGATTGGAGCTGGGCCGCGTTGCTCAACGACTTCGACCTCGACGGCAACAAGGACATCTTCGTGGCCAACGGACTGGCCAAGGACGTCACGTCGCAGGACTACATGGCGTTTCTGTCGAACGATCAAACACTGCTGACGGCGACGCGCGGCGGGAAGGAGCGAGTCGATGTCACGAGCCTGATCAACGCGATGACCTCGACGAAACTCCCCGACTATGCGTTTCGCAACAACGGCGATCTGACATTTGCCAAGGTGAGCTCGGCCTGGGGCCTCGACCGGCCGAGTTTCTCGAACGGCGCCGCGTACGGCGACCTGGATGGAGACGGCGCGCCCGATCTCGTCGTGAACAATGTCAACGACGAAGCGTTCGTCTATCGCAATAACGCCCGCGCGCAGCTCCCCGCCAATCACTACCTGCAGGTCCGTCTCGCCGGCGATAGCGCGAATCCGTTCGCCGTCGGCGCGCGCGTCACGCTGTACACGCGCGATCGCCAGTTCATGCAGGAGCTCGAGCCGACGCGGGGATTCCAGTCGAGCGTCGACTATACCCTGACCTTCGGCGTCGGTCGCGTCGATACGGTGGAGTCTCTAACTGTAGATTGGCCCGACGGTCGCACGAGTGGCATGACTCACGTCGGCACGAATCAGCGGCTCACGATTCGAGAGTCAGAAGGTCATTTCCAACCGCCCAACCGCCCAACCGCCCATCCGCCCCTATTCAGAGACGTCACCGCGGCCGTCGGTCTCGATTTCACCCACCACGAGAACGATTTCGTTGATTTTGACCGTGAACCATTGATCCCCAAAATGGTATCGAGGGAGGGCCCGTTCGTGACCGTGGGGGACGTCAACGGCGACGGGCTCGACGACTTCTTCATCGGCGGGGCCAAGGGGCAACCGAGCGCGCTCTACGTGCAGCGCCCCAACGGTACATTCGTCGCCACCAACCAGCAGCTGTTCGCGGCCGACGCGATCTCCGAGGACCTCGGCGCGGCGTTTTTGGACGCGAACGGCGACAGCAAGCCCGACCTGTACGTCGTGACGGGCGGCGACGAATTCTCCGCGCTCGCGCCCGCCCTCGAGGACCGCCTATACCTCGGTGACGGTCACGGCAACCTCCGCAAGACGGCGGGCCAGATCCCGCCCCTGTTCACCAGCGGTTCGCGCGTGGCGGTCTCCAAGGAGTACGTCTTTATCGGCGGCCGCGTCGTCCCGGGCCGCTACGGAATCGATCCGCCCAGCACGCTGCTCAAGAACGACGGCCGCGGGAAGTTCACCGATGTGACGGCGCAGGTCGCGCCCGAGCTCGCGCACATCGGGATGGTAACCGACGCGGTGTGGGTCGACGTCGATCACGACGGCCGCCTGGACCTGGTGGTGGTCGGCGAATGGATGCCGATCACGGTATTCCACAACACCGGCACGAAGCTCGAGCGTAGGACGATCCGCGGGCTCGAGCATACATCCGGATGGTGGAATCGCATCATCACCGCCGACTTCAACGGCGACGGCCGGCCCGACTTCGTGGCGGGCAATCTCGGCCTCAATACGCGTTTACACGCCTCGCCCACGCAGCCCGCACGCATGTATGTGAGAGATTTCGACGGCAACGGGTTCCCCGAACAGATCGTGACCCTGTATGAGAACGGCATATCGCTTCCGCTCGCGTTGCGCGACGAGCTGACGAACGCCTTGCCCTCCCTCAAACCGCGCTATCCGAAGTACTCCGACTACGCGGGCCAGACGGTCGAGCAGATTTTCGGCACCGGATTGAATGATGCGCTGGTGAAGCAGGCTGAAACGCTCGCAACCACGCTCGCGCTCAGTAATCGCGACGGCTCATACACGCTGGTCCCCCTGCCGCTCGAGGCGCAGATTGCTCCCGTGTACGGCATCCTTGCGGGCGATTTCGATCACGATGGAAACCTGGATCTCCTGCTGGCGGGAAACTTCAGCGGCGTGCAGCCGGAGATCGGCAGTATGATGGCGAGCTACGGGCTGATGCTCCGGGGCAACGGCCGCGGCGGGTTCACGCCGCTGCACGCGGACCAGAGCGGGTTTGTTGCTCCCGGAGAGGCACGCGACATCCAGCGGCTGCACACGGTCCGCGGCGACCTCTACATCGTCGCGCGCAATAACGACAAGCCGCTGTTCTTTCGACCGCTGCGCTAGTTTTGCTTGGTCCGAATGACGATCACGCCATTGGCGCCGCGGACGCCATAGCCCGCGGTCGCCGCAGCCTCGCGCAGCACCTGGACGGTCTCGATGTCATGGATGTCGATGGCCGCCAGATTTCCGGTCACTGCGGGACCGAGCGGAACGCCGTTCACGACGAACAGGGCTTCGTCATCGCCGAGGATTGTGGTCTTGCCGCGAATGACGAGTTTGGAATGACCGTCCGCGGCTCGCTCTATCGTGAGACCCGGTACGCGCGCGAGCAGTAGTTGCTCGAGGGACTGCCCCGGCGAGCGCCGGATGTCGTCGGCCGTGAGCACTGTGTCTGGTGGTCTGGAAGCGGCGGTCGGCGATCCCGCTTTGCGATGTGAGCAGGCGGTCAGGACGAGCAGCAACGGCAGGAACGTGTGCGTCAGCTTCGGCATCGAACACCCCTTGAGGGAGTCAGCAACTCGGCCAATATATCCGTCGGCTGGGGTGCCCGCATCACACAATCGGCTTTGGAGAGACATTCATGAGGATCTACGGCGCTACGCTCTTCGCGATAATCCTCCCCTTCACGGCGGCAACGGGCCAGCTTCGCGTTGCGTCGCCCGACGGCCGGAACGTCGTGATGATCGACACGCACGAAGGCAAGCTCTACTACATGGTCCAGCGCGACGGACGACCGCTGCTGACGCCCTCGATGCTGGGATTCGAGTTCCGCGGCGCACCGCCGCTGCGCGACGGACTCCGGATCGTCGACTCGAGCCGCAGCACGTTTGACACGACCTGGACCCAGCCCTGGGGCGAAGTGTCGCGCATCCGCGATCATCACAACGAGCTCAAGGTGTCCGTCGCCGAGACGGGACCGCCAGATCGCAAATTCACTGTGGCCGTGCGGGCGTTCAACGACGGCGTCGCCTTCCGCTATGAGTTCCCGGCGCAAGCGAGCCTCGGCGACTTCGCCATTACCGATGAGCTGACGGAATTCGCCATGGCCGACAACGCGCGCGCTTGGTGGATTGCGTCCAACCGCCCGCGGCTCGACCGCTCCGAGCAGCTGTGGTCCCAAGGACCGGTGAGCACCCTCGACAGCGTGCAGACGCCGCTCACGATGGAAGCCAGAACCGGCAAGACGTTCGTGGTGATCCATGAAGCGAATCTGGTGGACTATGCGAAGATGAATATCCGCGGCCCGCGCATGGACAACCGCACGCTGCACGCCGATCTCGCGCCCATGGCCGACGGCGTGAAGGTGCGCGGCCACACGCCGTTCGTCACGCCGTGGCGCACCATCCAGATCGCCGACAAGGTGACCGAGCTGTCGCCCGCCGTCATCGGTCTGAACCTCAATCCGCCCAGCGTCATCGCGAACACCGACTGGATCAAGCCGATGAAGTACGTCGGCATCTGGTGGGGCATGCACATCAACACCATGACGTGGAGCTCGGGGCCCAAGCACGGCGCCACGACCGCGAATACCAAGCGCTACATCGATTTCGCCGCCGCGAACGGCTTGGGCGGCGTGCTGGTGGAGGGCTGGAACGTCGGCTGGGACGGCGACTGGATCCAGAATCGCAACGCCTTCTCTTTCACCCGGCCCTATCCCGACTATGATCTGGCCGAGCTGGCGCGCTACGCGCATGCGAAGGGCGTGAAGCTGATCGTGCACAACGAGACGTCAGGCGGAATCGAGAACTATGAGCGCCAGATGGACAGCGCCTTCGCGCTCTACCACTCGCTCGGCCTCGACGCCATCAAGTCCGGATACGTGACCGACACGATCACGGGCGGGCACTCGCACTGGAGCCAGCGCATGGTCCAGCACTATCGCCATGTGATCGAGAAGGCGGCGCAGTACGGCATCATGCTCGACGTGCACGAGCCGATCCACGACACCGGCGAGCGCCGCACCTATCCCAATATGATGAGCCGCGAGGGCGCGCGCGGGCAGGAGTACAACGCCTGGGGCGGGGAGGGCGGCAATCCTCCAGAGCACGAGACGATCCTGTTCTTCACGCGCCTGCTCGATGGCCCAATGGACTTCACCCCCGGCATTTTCGATATCCTCCGGACCAAGACGGGCCCGGCACGCACGAACGAAGACGCGCGCGTCCGTACCACCCTCGCCAAGCAGCTCGCGCTGTACGTCGTGATCTACTCGCCGCTGCAGATGGCGGCTGACCTGCCCGAGAACTACGTGAGCCAGCCGGCGTTCCAGTTCATCAAGGACGTCGCCGTCGACTGGGACACCTCCCGCGTGATCGAAGGGAAGATCGGCGACTACGTCATCGTCGCGCGCCGCCAGAAAAACAGTCCCGACTGGTTCATCGGCGCCATTACCGACGAAGAAGCCCGCACCTTCGACGTCCCGCTCACCTTCCTCGATCCCGGCAAGGCGTACGTCGCCGACGTCTATGCCGACGGTCCCGGCGCCAACTGGCTCACCAATCCGCTGCCGGTGGCGATCTCGCATCGCCCCGTCACCCGTGCCTCGCACCTGCGCGTGGCGCTCGCGGCCGGCGGCGGCCAGGCGATTCGGATTCGGCCCGCGGCGAAGCAGCCATGAAACCGATAGCACGGGTGATCAACCTGATCCCGGACGGGGCGCAGCATTTCTGGTCCGGCGACCTCGCGTCCGCTCAGCAGGCTCTCCTCGCGGCCGATCCCCGCGCCGTGCTCGAGATCAACGGGTCGTTCGCGCTCGTCGCGCAGGACGGCGAGCGCGTGCTTCTGGCGCGGAGCCTGGAGCGCCCGCTGCGCTATTTCCTGGCAAAGGCGGCCGACGGTCCGGTGTTGATCGTGGCCGAGCGGATCGATGAGATCGCGGCGGAGCTGGGCCGTCGTGGCTGGGCCGATCAGTTCCACCCGTCGTACACCCGCATGGCGCCCGCCCATCACGTCACCACGCTGCGGCTGATCGGATGTCCCGACCCCAATCCCGTCTATCGGCGCTTCTTCGATCCACCGCGCGGGACCCTGCCCCCGGATCTGGATGTCATCGGGCGTCACTACATCGAGGCGTTGTGCGGAGAGCTCGGGGCCTGGCTCCGGGCCCAGACTCCTGACGCCCCGATTGGCGTGCCGTTCTCGGGCGGAATCGACAGCGGCTCGGTCTTGATGTGCTTGAACAAGCTGCTGCTCGATCAGGGCATGCCGCCCACCCGTCTCAAGGCATTCACGCTGTCGCTCGACGGCGACGGCGACGACGCGCGCCAGGCGCGCGAGTTCCTGCAGCGCACCGGGCTCGAGATGCTCGGCGAGACCATCGATGTGCCGTCGAGCGTGCTCGATCCGTTGCGCGCCGTCGCCGTCATCGAGGACTACAAGCCGCTCGACGTCGAGTGCGCGGCCGTCAACCTCGCACTGCTCCAGGCTATTCGCGCGCGCTACCCCGAATGGCGGCTGCTCGTGGACGGCGATGGCGGCGATGAGAACCTGAAGGACTATCCGATCGAAGCGAATAGTGAGCTGACGATCCGCAGCGTCGTCAACAACCGCATGCTCTATCAAGAAGGATGGGGCGTCGACTCGCTCAAGCACTCGCTGACCTATTCGGGCGGCTACAGCCGCGGCTGCGTACGCGGGTACGCCTGCGCCAGCAGCTACGGCTTCGTCTCCTTCAGTCCGTTCACTCGTCCCGCGGTGATCGCGATCGCCGAAGCGGTGCCCTTCGCGGAGCTGACCGGCGGGTCGCACGATCGGCTGTACGCCTTGAAGGGCGAAATCGTCAGCCGTGGCATACGCGCGGTGCTGGGATGCGAGATGCCGGTGTACCCGAAGCGGCGGTTTCAGCACGGGTCGGCGACGCCCGCTACTGCCGCCCGCTTGTTCACCGAGGACGAGGCGCGTTATCGCCGCCATTTCCACGCACTCCACGCCTGATGCTCAGATTCGGCGGCTCCGGCCGCCGAAACCTGTCGTCGATCCCTGGAAGGCACATGGCACCGTCGTCGAGGAGGAACGCTCGGCGAACGGAGTAGAGCGCGCGATAACGGTGTTTTTGGCCGGCGCCGAGTGCCCGTTCACGTGCTCGTTCTGCGACCTGTGGCGCTGGACACTCGACGGTCCCACGCCGCCCGGTGCTCTACCCGCCCAGCTGGAACAGGCACTCGGAACGCTCGCTCTGCCGCTTCCTGACCGGCTGAAGTTGTACAACGCGAGCAACTTCTTCGACCGCCGCGCCGTGCCGGGCGAGGATGTGCCGCGCATCGCTGAGTTGGCCAGCCCGTTCGCGACGGTCACCGTCGAGTCGCATGCGAACACGGTTGGTCCGCTGACGTTGGAGCTCGCCGCACTGCTGACGGGAAGGCTCGAGGTCGCGGTCGGGCTCGAAACGGTTCATCCCCTCGCAGCCGCGCAGCTCAACAAGAAGCTCGATCTCGATCGGTTCGACCGGGCCGCGGCGTTTCTCGCCGAGCACGACGTCGACATGCGTGTGTTCGTATTGCTGGGCGCGCCATACGTCCCCGCTGAGGAGTCGATCGAGTGGACGCTCCGCACCGTCGACTACGCGGCCGGACATGGGGCGAGCCGGATCGCGCTGATTCCCGTACGGGGCGGCAACGGCGAGCTGGAGCGCCTCCAGGCACTCGGCGACTTCGTCCCGCCGACGCTGGCGCAGCTCGAGACCGCGCTGGAGCGCTGCGTCGCAACGCGACCCGCCGTCGTCAGCGCCGATCTCTGGGATGTCGCGCGACTCTCCGGGTGCGAAGCCTGCCGGTCGGAACGCGTGGCGCGCCTCGGACGGATGAATCGCAGCGGGCAGACGCAACCACCGATCAGCTGTTCCCTGTGCGCGTAGCGGTCGTCGGCTCGGGCTTCGCCGGCTCACTGCTCGCGCGCGTGCTCGCCGTCCAGGGGCACGACGTCGTGTTGCTCGAGCGGGGCACGCATCCGCGTTTCGCCATCGGCGAGTCGAGCACGCCGCTCGCGAATCTCACGCTGGAGCGGTTGGCGCGGCGCTATGGTCTCGATGACTGCTACGATCTCGCGGCGCACGGCCGCTGGGTCGCCCGCTTCCCCGAGCTGCGGCGCGGACTGAAACGCGGCTTCACCTTCTATCGTCACCATGCCGGACGCCCGTTTGCCACCCACGGCTCACACACCGAGCGGTTGCTCGTTGCCGCGAGCCCGAGCGACCATATCGCCGACACCCACTGGCTGCGCGCCGACGTGGACCACCACTTCGTGCGAGCCGCGGTAGCGGCGGGCGTCGAATACCAAGATCGCACGGCGGTGACCCCCGACATGCTGAAGGAGCTGCGCGCCGATTTCGTGGTCGACGCCTCCGGTCCCGGCGGCTTTATGGCACAGCACCTCGCCATCCCGTCGGGGCTCCGGCGCATGCACACGAACTCCGCGCTCCTCTTCAGCCACTTCGATGGCGTGCGGCTGTTTTCCGATGTGGTGCCGGGGCTGCCGGCGGGCCCCTACCCCGACGATTGGGCCGCCGTGCACCACATTATAGAAGAAGGGTGGATGTACTCCCTGCGCTTTGACCACGGGGTCACGAGCGCGGGGTTCCTCCTGAAGGAACCGGTCCCAGGGGCACCCGAGCAGAAGTGGCACTACCTGCTGCACCGCTACCCGACAATCGGTGCGCTCTTCGGGGATGCGAAACCACTCATGCCCCTCACCTACAAGCCGCGGATTCAGCACCGCCTGACGCGTGCGGCCGGCAATGGCGGGGTTCTCCTGCCTCATGCCTACGCGTTTGTCGATCCGCTCTTTTCGACCGGCATCGCCTGGAGTCTGCGGGCCATCGAGCGACTGGGCCTTCTCTTCGAGAAGGAGGGGGGGCCGACCGAGCAAGACCTTGCTCGCTATGACGCCGCGTTGCGCCATGAGGCCGATCAGATCGATACACTGGTCGCGGGAGCATACCACGCGATGTCTCGCTTTGATCTCTTCGCGGCACACGCGATGATCTATTTCGCCGCTGTCTCATTCGCTGAGGTCCGCCAACGCGTCATGTGGAGCGATGCGGAGAGCATTGCGTGGTCCGGATTCCTCGGCGTGGGCGATCCACAGCTCGGTGGGCTACCGCGCGCGAGCCTCCGCCGGCTGCGGCACGTTCGCACGCCCGCCGACCGGCGGTCATTCATTAATTGGGTGAGCAACGCGATCGCACCACGGAATGTCTGCGGCCTCGCCAATCCCGGTGCACACGGCCTCTATCCGGTGGATCTCGATCTTCTCGTCCGCCGCCACCAGGTCTTGGGCATGAGCCGTGAGTCCCTGATCAACGCTCTTCCCGCGCTCCGGGGGGGCGCTTGATGATGCGCGTGTTGTACTCGCGCAGGTAACGCTGTCGCGCGGAATCCTCCGGGTATACGTCGCCCCGCGCGTACGGGTAGGACGTGATCGCGTGGTAGGGTAGCGGCCCGATGGTGGTGCCGTCCGCCGTATTCAGATCAGAGTCCTTGATCCAGCCGTCGGAGTACAGCAGGAAGTCCCGAGTCCATCCGGGCCGGGGCCCTGCAGCCGGTGCGTCAAACTCCACGGTGACTTCGTCCCCCGGCACCATGACGACGTACTGATCGTCGCTGCGATCGAGCAGCGGGCGCACATCGCCGTAGCGCGTCGCCGCGCCGGTGATCGGACGCCACGGCGATTCGGTCGTGACGCTGTCGTAGTCAAACCAATGCGGCCCGTAACGACCGCCGCGCCGGTACATCCGCGAGAAGCCGCGGTAGTGCAGGTCGCCGGACTCCGGTGAAAGGGTCGTGACCGCCGCAGATGATTCTTGACCGCCCCGACCGCCGCCGTTTACGTCATCCGCCACGAACATCTCGTCCCAGTAGATCTGCATGTTCGTGCGCAGCCGTACGTGGTGATCGCGCGTCGGGAACAGCCCGGCCAGGTCGATCACGACCGTCTTGTCCTTGCCCGATGGGAAGCCCACACTGCTGCGCGCCGGCACCCAGCGCCCGCGTGCGTCCCGAACCTCGAGCGTCGGGAGCTCAGCGCGCAGCTGGTGCTGTTGCGACAGCGCGACGTTGATGCTCGCATCGGACGGATAGACCCAGCCGCGGAGAAACAGGAACGTTCCCGATGCTCCCGCGTCGGCGTCGAGATCGAGAATCAGCTCG
>Ga0209488_10003895_pt1 | contig 11834 bp, 5 predicted proteins | sample Rivendell_Oct201_8_FD_188349 | JGI IMG/M metagenome (GOLD analysis project Ga0209488, IMG submission 188349) | Vadose zone soil microbial communities from the Eel River Critical Zone Observatory, Northern California, USA -... | ecosystem: Environmental > Terrestrial > Soil > Vadose zone >...
TGCTGCGCGTCGCCCATGACGGCTATGCGAAGCGCTTCGGCATCGTGCATCACCGGATCGTGGAGGTCGCGGCGGACGGCAACCGGATCGACGGCGAGGACATGTTCATGCCGCCCAGCAACAAGCTGCAGCCCGGCAACGCGCCCGACGCCTTCGCGGTGCGCTTCCACCTGCATCCTGGCGTCAAGGCGACACGCCAGACCGACGGGAGCGGCGTCACGCTGGTCCTGCCCAACAAGGACGTGTGGAACTTCGAGGCGCACGAGGACCACCTGGAGATCGAGGAAAGCGTCTATCTGGGCGGCCAGGATGGGCCGCGGCGGACCGTCCAGATCGTGATCGCGGGCCAGGCCCGCAAGGTCGGCCGCGTGCACTGGACCCTGCGCCACGCCGCGCCGGCCGCCACCGGCAGCCGCGCGCAGGGCGAGGAAGCGAAATTGCCGCTGTGATATTGTTCGTCATTGCGAGGCGTGCACCGATCTCGGGTTTACCCGAGATCGGAAATTATATATGCGCAAGTCGGGCAAGCCCGACTTGCGTGCACGCCGAAGCAATCCCGATAGGCGAGTACATCCGGATCGAGATTGCTTCGCTTCGCTCGCAATGACAAAGCTGCAGATGCCATGACCGACCACTTACGCCGCATCGAACGCGCTCTGCTCTCGGTCTCCGATAAGACCGGGCTCATCGGTTTCGCGCGCGCGCTCAGCGAGCGCGGTGTCGAGCTGGTGTCGACCGGCGGCACCGCCAAGGCGCTGGCCGAGGCCGGCCTCGCGGTGATCGACGTCGCGCAGCTCACCGGCTCGCCCGAGATGATGGACGGCCGGGTCAAGACCCTGCATCCGAAGGTCCATGGCGGCCTGCTGGCGATCCGCCACAACAAGGACCACGCGGCCGCCATGCAGCAGCACGGCATCCGGCCGATCGACCTTCTGGTGGTGAACCTCTATCCGTTCGAGCAGACGGTCGCAAAAGGCGCGCCGTTCGACGACTGCATCGAGAATATCGACATCGGCGGGCCGGCGATGATCCGCGCCGCCGCCAAGAACCACGCCGACGTCGCCGTGGTGGTCGAGCCCGCCGACTACGCGGCTGTGCTGGCGGAGCTCGCGGCCCATGACGGCGCCACCACGCTGGGATTGCGCAAAAAACTCGCCGCCAAGGCCTATGCGCGCACCGCCGCCTATGACGCCGCGATCTCGAACTGGTTCGCCGGCGAGCTCGGCGACCGGGCGCCGGATTTTCGCGCGTTCGGCGGACGGCTGGCGGAGGCGCTGCGCTACGGCGAGAACCCGCATCAGTCGGCGGCCTTCTACCGCACGCCCGAGGCGCGCGCCGGCGTCGCCACCGCCCGCCAGACGCAGGGCAAGCAGCTCTCCTACAACAACATCAACGACACCGACGCGGCCTATGAATGCGTGGCCGAGTTCGATCCGGCGCGCACCGCCGCCTGCGCGATCATCAAGCACGCCAATCCGTGCGGCGTGGCGGAGGGCGACAGCCTGCTCGACGCCTACCGCAAGGCGCTCGCCTGCGACTCCACCTCGGCGTTCGGCGGCATCGTGGCGCTCAACCGCACGCTCGACGCCGACGCGGCGCGCGCCATCACGGAGATCTTCACCGAGGTCATCATCGCGCCGGACGCGACCGAGGAGGCGATCGCCATCGTGGCCGCAAAGAAAAACCTGCGCCTGCTGCTCGCCGGCGCGTTGCCCGATCCGCGCGCCGCCGGCCTGACCGCCAAGACGGTCGCGGGCGGGATGCTGGTCCAGTCGCGCGACAATGCGACGGTCGACGAGATGCAGCTCAAGACCGTCACCCGGCGCGCCCCGACGCCGGCCGAGCTCGCCGACCTGCGCTTCGCGTTCCGCATCGCCAAGCACGTCAAATCCAACACCATCGTGTACGCCAAGGGTGCCGCGACCGTCGGGATCGGGGCCGGCCAGATGAGCCGGGTGGACGCGGCCCGCATCGCGGCGCGCAAGGCGGAGGACGCCGCCAAGGAATTGGGATTGCCGGCGCCGCTCACCCGCGGCTCGGTGGTGGCGTCGGACGCCTTCTTCCCGTTCCCCGACGGACTCCTGGTGACGATCGAGGCCGGCGCGACGGCGGTCATCCAGCCGGGCGGCTCGGTCAACGACGACAAGGTGATCCAGGCCGCCGACGACAACGGCGTCGCCATGGTGTTCACCGGCGTGCGGCATTTCAGGCATTGAATTTTTTCCCTCCCCCGCCGCAAGTCGGACCTGCCCGACTTGCGCATTAAATAATGCGAAACCCGGGCAAGCCCGGGTTTCGTCGGGGCAGGGACGCGAGCGAAGCTCGCCGGGAGGGGGCAAGTACGCGCGCGCAGACGCAAGCTGCTTCCCCCTCCCCGCCCTCCCCCGCGCGCGGGGGAGGGAGAAGGAAGATTGCCGGCTGTCCGTCAGCTTGGCGGTCGAGACATGATGTTGCGCCGCCAGCAATCTCTAGCATCAGCCGGCAGCCAGCCGCGTTAGGCGAGAGCGCGGCGCGCGTCCAAATATTGGATCACCTCAGTCAGTCCCCAAACTGATTGGACGAGATCGATCGGCGCCTCTTTCAAGGCTGAATTCTTGTTCCTCAACCAGGCTTTTGCGACAGCGTCATCGCCGCCGATCACGGCATCGAGCGATCGGTAGAGACGAACGAACATGACGGCGAGCTCGAACGGCTTGTTCTCCAGCGGGTACTCACCCCTACGCATCCGAGAAATCGTGGCTTCCGAGACGCCGAGGATCTTAGCGAGCAGCTTGTTTGTGACATCAAGCCGATCGGCGGCCCGCAAGGCCGCCTTCGCAACAATGGCCGATTCAGATGGGACGGATTTGCGGCGGGGCTTGTGTTGCATTTTTAGATTTTGCCATCTCGCATGACGTGCTCGCAAGTATGGATCTGAAGTCGATCCCCGCAGGTAGTGGGAAATCCGCTACCCGAGCGAGAGGGGCCTTCAGACCGCGCTGAATATCGGCTTCAATTGAAGCCGCGTGTCGCCAGCACGCAAGGCTTGTCATCCCGGCCACGGGACACATAGAAGAAACCCATGCGTATCGTCGACATCCGCGAGCAGACGGTGCCGGTCGCCTCCGCGATCGCCAACGCCTATATCGATTTCTCCAAGATGACGCTGTCGCATGTGGCGATCGTCACCGACGTCAAGCGCGACGGCCGGCCCGTGATCGGCTACGGCTTCAACTCCAACGGCCGCTACGGTCAGGGCGGGCTCATCCGCGAGCGCTTCGCGCCGCGCCTGATGGAGGCCGAGCCGAAGTCGCTGCTCAACGGTGCCGGCGACAACCTCGATCCGGACCGCATCTGGGCCGCCCTGATGAAGAACGAGAAGCCGGGCGGCCATGGCGAGCGCTCGGTCGCGGTCGGCACCATCGACATGGCGGTGTGGGACGCGGTGGCGAAGGTCGCCGGCCAGCCGCTGTTCCGCCTGCTGGCGGAACGCCATAAGCGCAAGGCGGACCCCCGCGTCTTCGTCTATGCGGCGGGCGGCTACTACTATCCGGGCAAGAGCATCGACCAGCTGCGCGCCGAGATGCGCAGCTATCTGGATCGCGGCTATTCGGTGGTGAAGATGAAGATCGGCAACGGCATTGCCGAGGACCGGGCGCGCATCGAGGGCGTGCTCAAGGAGCTCGACGGCAAGGCGCAGCTCGCGGTCGACGCCAACGGCCGGCTTTCGCTCGAAGACGCCATCGCCTACGCAAAAATGCTGCGGGATTTTCCGCTGTTCTGGTACGAGGAGGCCGGCGACCCGCTCGATTTCGCGCTGCAGGCCGCGCTCGCCGACTTCTATCCGGGCGCGATGGCGACCGGCGAGAACCTGTTCAGCCACCAGGACGCGCGCAACCTCCTGCGCTACGGCGGGATGCGGCCGGACCGCGACTGGCTGCAGTTCGACTGCGCGCTGTCCTACGGGCTGTGCGAGTACCAGCGCACCCTGGAAGCCGTGGAGGCCGCCGGATGGTCGCGCCGCCGCCTCATCCCGCACGGCGGCCACCAGATGTCGCTCAACATCGCGGCCGGCCTCGGGCTCGGCGGCAACGAGAATTATCCCGACCTGTTTCAGCCCTTCGGCGGCTTTCCGGACGATGTCCGGGTGGAGGCCGGCCACATCGTGATGCCCGAGCTCCCGGGCATCGGGTTCGAGGGCAAGGCGGACTTGTACCGGGTGATGCGGCAGCTCGCTGCGTGACGGCGACCGGCACGCGCTTGCAGTCCCCTCCCCCGCTTGCGGGGGAGGGGCGCGAGCGAAGCTCGCCGGGAGGGGGCAAGGCGGCACGCTCAGAGTTTGTGGCTTCCCCCTCCCCGCCCTCCCCCGCGAGCGGGGGAGGGAGAAGAAAGAGAAGGCGGGGGAGGGAGAAGAAAGCAGCGCGCCCTACCCCTTCGCCAGATCGCCCAGCATGCTGGCCGCGACCGCGAGCTTGGAGAGCGTGAGGCCGGAGGCCGCGATCTCGTGCACCGCCATGCGGACGCGCTCGACGTCCTCGTGGCGCGCCGTCACCCATTGGTCGACCGCGTCAGTGCCGGCGGCGCCGCCCTTCATCATCTCGCCGGCGATCCGGCGCTCGGCGTCGCCGATGGCGTCGAGCGCGCGGTCGAGCGCCAGGCGATCGAAATAATCCGACACCTTGATGCCGCGCGCCGCCGCCGCGATGCGGTCGAGCTGGAAATAGGCGCCGGCCGCGAAATAGGTCGCCGCCACGTCGGCGACCGCCTTGCCGGAGCGGTCGGCCACCAGCACGATGTCGGCCGCCGCGATCAGCGACGGCAGCACCGCGATGCGGCGCGCGAGCGCCTCCGGCACGCCGGCGCCCGCAAGCTCGGCGGCGCGCGCGGCGTGCGCCGCCTTGGCGGCGTCGGTGAGCACCGCGTCGAGCACGCCGACGACCGTCGCGATCCCCGCATGGTAGTGCTCGATCACGGCGGCGAGCCCCTGGCCGAGATCGACATTGCGCAGGAACCAGACGATGCGGTCGAGCAGCAGATCCTGCACGGCCGCGAACAGGTCGAGCTGCAGCTTGCCGGAAATCGAATTGTCGAGGCCTTCGATCTCGGTGTTGAGCGCGATCAGGTCGTAGCTGTTGCGCACCGCCGCGAAAGCGGCCGCGATGCGGGCCGGCGTCGCGCCGGTCTGGTCGGATATCCGCACGACGAGCGTCGGGCCGCCGCGGTTGATCATCGAATTGGCGAGCTGGGTCGCGATGATCTCGCGCCGCAGCCGGTGCTGCGTGAGCGCGTCGGGGAATTTCTCCGCGATCGCGGGCGGGAAATAACGGGTGAGCTCGCGGCCGAGATAGGGATCGTCCGGCACCGAGGACGCCAGCAGGTCGTCGTTGAGGGTGAGCTTGGCATAGGCGAGCAGCACCGAGATCTCCGGCCGCGTCAGCGGCTGGCTGCGCCGGCGGCGCTCGGTGAGCTCCATGTCGTCGGGCAGGAACTCGACCGCGCGATCCAGGAGCTGGCGGGTTTCGAGGATCTGCATCATGCGCTGCTGGAAGCCGAGGTCCTCGAGCCCGCGCCGCTCGGCGAGCGACAAGGCGAGCGTCTGCTGGTAGTTGTTGCGCAGCACCAGGCGCGCCACGTCGTCGGTCAGCCCGGCGAGCAGCACGTCGCGGTCGGCGCGGGTGAGCCGGCCGTCGCGCATGGGGCGGCTGAGCGCGATCTTGAGGTTGACCTCGACGTCGGACGTGTTGACGCCGGCCGAGTTGTCGATCGCGTCGGTGTTGAGCCGGATTCCGCGCCCGGCCGCCTCGATGCGGCCGCGCTGGGTCATGCCGAGATTGGCGCCCTCGCCCACCACCTTGCTGCGCAGCTCGGCGCCGGTGACCCGGATCGCGTCGTTGGCGCGGTCGCCGGCCGCGTCGTCGCCTTCCTGCGAGGACCGCACGTAAGTGCCAATGCCCCCGAAAAACAGAAGATCAACCGGGGCCTTCAGGATCGCGCGCATCACCTCCTGCGGGGTCGCCTTCGGCTGCGCGAAGCCGAGCGCCGCCTGCGCCTGCGGCGACAGGTCGATCTCCTTGTGGGCGCGCGAATAGACCCCGCCGCCTTCCGAGATCAGCGCCTTGTCGTAGTCCTGCCAGCTCGAGCGCGGCAGGTCGAACAGGCGCTTGCGCTCGGCGAAGCTTCTTTCCGGATCGGGCGAGGGATCGATGAAGATGTCGCGGTGATCGAAGGCCGCCACCAGGCGGGTGGTGCGGGCGCGCAGCATCCCGTTGCCGAACACGTCGCCCGACATGTCGCCGACCCCGACCGCGCCGAACGGCGTCTTGTCGATGTCGATGTCCATCTCGCGGAAGTGGCGCTTCACGGACTCCCAGGCGCCGCGCGCGGTGATCCCCATCTTCTTGTGGTCGTAGCCGGCGGAGCCGCCCGACGCGAAGGCGTCGTCGAGCCAGAAGCCGTGCTGCTGCGCGATGCCGTTGGCGATGTCGGAGAAGGTCGCCGTGCCCTTGTCGGCCGCGACCACCAGATAGGGGTCGTCTCCGTCATACCGCACCACACCGGCGGGCGGCACGATGGCGCCGTCCTGGCCGATATTGTCGGTGAGGTCGAGAAGCGTCGACATGAAGATCTTGTAGGTCGCCACGCCCTCGGCCTGGATCGCGTCGCGGGGCGAGCCGGCGGCCGGCATGCGCTTGGGCACGAAGCCGCCCTTGGCGCCCACCGGCACGATCACGGCGTTCTTGACCTGCTGCGCCTTGACCAGGCCCAGCACCTCGGTGCGGAAATCCTGCGGCCGGTCGGACCAGCGGATGCCGCCGCGCGCCGCCTTGCCGAAGCGCAGATGCACGGCTTCCAGCCGCGGCGCGTAGATGAAGATCTCGCAGAGCGGCCGGGGCAGCGGCATGCCGTCGACCTTGCGGCTGTCGAGCTTGACGGCGATCTCGGATTTCACCTGGCCGTCGGCGCCGAGCTGATAGAAATTGGTGCGCGTCGCCGCCCGGATGACGTTGACGAAATGGCGGATGATGCGGTCCTCGTCGAGGCTGTCGACCTTTTGCAGTGCGGCGTCGATCTCGGCCGCCAACGCGGCCTCGCGGACCGCGCGTGCGTCGGGCGCCGCCGGCCCGTCGGCGGCGCCCGGCAGCGCCTGGTCGCCTCCCGACGGAGCCGATGGCTCGAGCCGCGGATCGAAGCGCAGATGAAACAGCTCGGCGAGCTTGGCCGCGACCGCGGCGTGCTTGACCAGCGTCGCCCACAGATAATCCTGCGAATAGGGAACGCGGATCTGGCGCAGATAGCGCGCGAAGCCGCGCAGCATCGCGATGTCGCGCCAGGGCAGGCCGGCCGCGAGCACCAGCGCGTTGAACCCGTCGCTCTCGGCGAGCCCGCGCATCACCATCATGAAGCAGGCTTCCAGGCGCGGCTTGAGGATGCCGAGGCCGGCCTTGGCGCCGTCGGTCTGGGTCAACGCCATGTCGTGCAGCCAGAAGTCGGGCGCGTCGCGCCCGGAGGCCTGCGCCTGGTAGGTGGTCTCGTCGACCACGCGGAAGCCCATGTGCTCGAGCACGGGCACGCGCTCGCTCAGCGGGATCGGGCGCTCGCGGCTCCAGATCTTGAGCCCGACGGACTGCTTCTCCTCCCACAGGCGCTGATAGAAATCGACCCCGAGCGGGCGCGCCGCCGAGAGCGATTCGATCATCCGGATGTCGTGGACGGCGACCAGCGGCGAATAGGCTTCGCGGTAGGCGTCCGAAAAGGCGTCGCGGTAGCGCGCCAGCAGCGTCTGCGCCCGCGCGGCTTCGTGCGCCACCCCGATCGCGTCGGCGAGCCCGTCGGTCCAGGTGCGCACGATGTCGGACACCGCGCTTTCGAGCTCGGTGCGCGTGGGGCTCGCCATCTCGCCGGCGCCGCGCGCGACGATGAAATGCACGCGCACCAGCGGACCTTCGGGAAAGAACAGCGTGAAGGAGGCGACGCGCCCCCCATAGGCGTCGGTGAGCATGTCGCCGATCTGCTGGCGGATCGCGCTGTCGAAGCGGTCGCGCGGCACGTAGACCAGCACCGACACGAAACGGTGGAAGCGGTCGCGCCGCGCCAGCACGCGCACGCGCGGGCGTTCCTCGAGCTGGAGGATCATGAGCCCGAAGCGCAGCAGCGTGTCCTCGCCGACCTGGAAGAGCTCGTCGCGCGGATACTGCTCCAGCACGACCGCGAGCGCCTTGCCGGAATGGCTGTCCGGGTTGAGGCCCGAGCGCGCGATCACGGATCTGGTCTTGCGGCGCAGATACGGGATGCCGAGGGTCGAGCGCGTATAGGCGGTCGAGGTGAACAGCCCGACGATGCGGAAGATGCCGACCAGCCGGCCGGCGGCGTCGTAGCGCTTGATGCCGACCAGGTCCATGGTGACGCGGCGGTGGACGCGCGCCTGCTGGTTGGTCTTGATGATGACCAGCGCCTGCGGCTCCTTGAGGAAGGCGCGCGCCGCGGCCGGCATCTCCAGCCGCTCGCCGCCCTCGGTCATCACTTCATTGTCGCGGTGTCGCAGGATCCCGAGCACCGTGTCGGGCTGCTGGGCGAGCACGCCGGTGGTCTCGTCATAGGTGTCGCTGCGCACCCCCAGGAAGGTGAAATTGTCGTCCAGCAGCCATTGCAGGAACTCGATCGCCTCGGCGACCTCGTCGGCGGGCAGCGGCGGCGGCCGGCTCTTGAGATCCGCGATGGCCTCGTTCAGGCGCGCGAGCATCGGCCGCCAGTCGGCGACCGCGAGCTGCACCTCGGTCAGCGCCTCGCCGAGTCCGCTGAGGATCTTCGCCCGGCGCTCCTCGTCGTCGACCCGCTCGACATGGATATGGATGAGGCTTTCGCGCTTGCCGTCGGGGGAGAGGTCCGTCAGGCGGCCGTCCGGGTCGCGCCCGACGGTGAGCACCGGGTGGGCGACCAGTTGCACCACCAGGCCCTGGTCGGCGAGCTCGCCCATGGTCGAGTCGAGCAGGAAGGGCTTGTCGTCGTTGAGGATCTCGATGACCGAAACGCTGCCGAGCCGGCCGTCGCCGGCGGGCTGCTCCATCCGCAGCCTGAAGGCGCCGGGCTTGCGCTCGGCGAGGAACTCCCAGCTGCTCTGGGCGAGCCGGGCGAGCTCGTCGGCCTCGTAGTGGACCAGGTCCTCGGGCGCCGCGCGGCCGAACAGCAGCTCGGCGAAATTCTTCGGCGCCCCGCCGGTGAGCTGGGCGCCGGCCGCCGCGACGAGCCGGCGCGCCTGGCCGTCCTCGCTGCCGTCGACGTCCTTTGGTGCGATCGCCACCGCTTCGTTCATGGAACTCTCAATGGGCCCCTGCGGGCTTTTCGTTTCCGACGCGACTCGCCCGGGCAGCGTGTCATTGCGGGCGGCGCGACGCAATCGGCGTTGTCTTGGCGGTGCAAGCGGAAGCAAGCGGTTGTAGGCTGGGCCCGACCATTCGAGCCCCAGGGAGCGCACCGTGGCCAAGCATCGACAAGAATCCCCCAAAGGCGTCAAATCAAAGACCGGTGATGCCGCGCCGCGCAGCCAAGCAGCCGACGATGACACGCACATAACGGCGCTCGGCCTCGATGCGGCGCCGCGGAGCGACGCCATGGCGGCCTATTTCGCGAAATGCGAGGAGAAGCTCGGCTTCGTGCCCAACGTGCTCAAGGCCTATGCGTTCGACATGGCCAAGCTCGAGGGTTTCGTGGCGATGTATAATGACCTCATGCTGGCGCCGTCCGGGCTCTCCAAGCTCGAGCGCGAGATGATCGCGGTCGCGGTGTCGTCGGTGAACCGCTGCTATTACTGCCTGGTCGCCCATGGGGCGGCGGTGCGCGGGCTCGGCCAGGATCCGGTGCTGGGCGAGCTGATGGTGATGAATTATCGCGCCGCCAAGCTATCGCGGCGCGAGCGCGCGATGCTCGATTTCGCCGTCAAGCTCACCGCCGAGCCCTGGGCGGTCGAGGAAGCCGACCGCGCGGCGCTGCGCAAGGCCGGCTTCGGCGCGCGCGACATCTGGGACATCGCGGCGGTGGCGGGCTTTTTCAACATGTCGAACCGGGTGGCGAGCGCCACGGACATGCGGCCGAACAGCGATTATCACGGGCAGGGGAGGTAGCCCGAGCGCCGCGGACGTGGCGGAGACCTCGGGTTGTGCTAACATCGATCGTCCCAGCTGAGGAACCCCGATGTCGCCTCGACCGTGGGCTTTCCTGAAGAGCAAGACGAACCGGGAAATCGTGTCCTGGCTGGGGGGCGGCGCGACCGTGATCGCCGCCGGCATCTGGACAGCGTTTGTTTTTCTTCATCACGACGGCAAGAACACCGTAACCACGCCTCAGGTCGCTCAATCCGGAACCGGAATCGCGTCCGGAGGCAACACGGTCATCAACGCTCCGGTCAGCATTGGGGTCGACGAAAGGCGCGTCGGCCGGCAAATCATCGCCGCCCAACAGCCGTTGGACGATAAACTCGAAAAACTCCTGGCCCTGACGGTGCGCGACAAGGGCGTGGAGATCGCGCCGTTGCGCGCCATTCTGGTCAAGCTGGGCGACGCCGGCGTCGGCGACGAGGATATTGCCAGACGACTGGACGCCAAGGCCGACGAGCTCGTGAAGCTGCGTCAGGATATTGCCCGGCTGGGTCAGGGTCCGGCCGAACTGGCGTCATTTGTCGAGCCGGCCCAGGCGCTCATCGACAAAGGCGATTTCGACGGCGCGCGCGCGACGCTCGCCGCCGCCCGTGAGGCGGCGCGCAAGACGCGCGAGGCGGCTCGCAAGATGGACGAGCAATCCTCGCGGTATGAAGCGGATGTCCTGGCCCAGGAGGCGAGGATCGATCATTTGCAACTCGCCTACCGGAGCGCGGCGGCAAAATTCGCCGAAGCCGCCGGCCTCGTCGCGGCCATCGACCGGGACAAGCAATTGGCGTTCGTGCTGGAGCAGGCGGGCGAGCTGTTCAGCCAGGGCGAGGAATTCGGCGATAATGCCGCGCTCGTCGAATCCGTGGCCGCTTATCGCAACGCGCTGTCCCTTGCCCCTCGCACCCAACGGCCGTCCGACTGGGCCATAGCTCAGAACAATCTCGGCAACGCGCTGACCCGCCTGGGCGAGCGCGAACCTGGGACCGCGCGCCTCGAAGAGGCCATCACCGCTTTTCGTGACGTGCTGAAGAACCGGACCCGGGAGCAGGCGCCGATCGAGTGGGCGCAGACCCAGAACAATCTCGCCATTACGCTCGTGAGCCTGAGCAGCCGCGAGAGCGGAACGTCGCGCCTCGAAGAGGCCGTCATCGCTTTTCGCGAAGCGCTGAAAGAGCTGACCCGCGAGCGCGCACCGCTGCTATGGGCCATGGCCCAGAACAATCTCGGCAATGCGCTCACGAACCTCGGCCAGCGCGAGGGTAACGCTGCACGCCTCGAAGAAGCAGTCGCCGCCCTGCGAGAGGCGCTGAAGGAACAGACCCGCGAGCGCACGCCGCTGCAGTGGGCCATGGCGCAGAACAATCTCGCCATTACGCTCACGTACCTCAGCCAGGGCGAGAGCGGGACCGCACGGCTCGAAGAGGCGGTCACCGCTTTTCGCGAAGCGCTGAAGGAGCTGACCCGCAAGCGCGTGCCGCTGCAATGGGCCACCGCCCAGTTCAATCTCGGCATTGCGCTCCAAAGCCTCGGCCAGCGCGAAAAAGGTACGGCGCGCCTGAAGCAGGCCGTCGCCGCCTTTCGCGAAGCGCTGCGGGAGCTGACCCGCGAGCGGATCCCGCTGCAATGGGCCGCCGTGCAGAACAGTCTCGGCAATACCCTCGTGAACCTCGGCGACGGTGAGAACGGCACTGCACGCCTTGAAGAGGCCGTGAC
>Ga0209488_10003896_pt1 | contig 11833 bp, 8 predicted proteins | sample Rivendell_Oct201_8_FD_188349 | JGI IMG/M metagenome (GOLD analysis project Ga0209488, IMG submission 188349) | Vadose zone soil microbial communities from the Eel River Critical Zone Observatory, Northern California, USA -... | ecosystem: Environmental > Terrestrial > Soil > Vadose zone >...
AGGTACAGTTTTTCGAACGCCGGTCGGTCACGCGCCTGAACCGCGATCATCAAACCCGAGTCACCGCAATCGGTTGACGACTTCCGAGTTGAGCCGAGTGGTCGGACGTTCACACTGTCGTCTCCGTGGCGTGCTGGGGGCCCAATGGGCTCGAACTCTGAGTCTGTCGCTCTTGAATTTGGAGTGCTCATATGTGATTCCTCCGATTGTGTCTTTCCAGAAGTCTACTTGAGGATTACGTCATTCAGGCACAGGCCGATGCGTTTCAAGAGTGGACTCCGGCAACTCGATGCGCAGCTTTAGCCTCCTTGGGTGCCGCACGAATCTCCCGAAAAGGGCAGAGTGCGCTGCCCCTCTATAGGCTACGCCCCAATCCGGAGGAAAGGCACCCTCCAGATCGTGCAGAGGCTGTTCTCCATGTTTCCGCCTGGCTGGCCTGGGCTTGCGCTGTTACTCCTGCGGGTGTCCGTCGCGATCGCAGTGGATGTTGAGAGTGAGCCGGGCCGAGGCAGTGCATTCACGGTGCTCCTGCCCCGGCACGGTCGCGCGAGCCAGACCTCCCCTGCGGTCGAGGAACTGCCTCGAGGGACAGGTCAAACCATTTTGTTGAAAGCCGGCGTTGGAGCAATCCGACCGTGGCACCAATTAGATCTGCGCTCTGCCGCCATCGACGAATAGTTCGATGCCGGTGACAAAACTGGAGTCATCCGAGGCGAGGAACAGCGCTGCCTTGGCGATTTCCTCGGGCTCCCCCATGCGTCCCATCGGGATGGTGGACACAATCCGCGCAATAGCGTCCGCAGGCTGTCGGGTCAGTATAGGAGTATCCGTCGGGCCCGGACTCAGAACGTTTGAGCGGATTCGACGGTCTTTCAGCTCCACCGTCCAAGCTCGCACGAAATTGCGGATGGCGGCCTTGGTCGCTCCGTAAACCCAGAAGGCAGGAGTACCTTTGACGCTGGCGACCGAGCCCGTGAGAATGATAGAGCCCCCGTCATTCAACAGCGGCAATGCCTTCTGTACCGTGAAGAGCGCTCCCTTTACGTTGACGTCGAATAGTTTGTCAAAATGCTCCTCGGTGATGCTTCCCAAGGAAGCAAACTCACCGTAGCCTGCGTTGGCGAACACGATATCGATCCGCCCCTTCTTCTTGACCGTCTCGTAGAGACGATCGAGGTCCGCCAATTTGGCAACGTCTCCTTGGACACCGGTGACGCTGCTGCCGATCGTATTCACGGCCTCATCGAGTTCCTTCCGGCGACGGCCCGTAATGAAGACATGAGCACCCTCCTTGACGAAGAGCTTCGCGCTGGCCAAACCGATTCCCGTGGTGCCGCCTGTGATAACTGCCACTTTGCCCTGCAGCTTTCCCATGGCATTACTCGTGTCGACGATCGAGTGAATTTATAAAGCTGCTGTTTTTCATTTGAACTCCTCTGGAAATCCTACTCATGATTAATAATACGGTCGTACATATTGTCCGTCAACCCGACGCACCCTGGGCCACGGCAGTGGTGTGCGTATCGCGCCCGGTGTCGACGAGCCGGGCTATTTCATGCAGATCGCCCATCACCGACGCGGTCGTGGGCCAGCGGCCCGCGCCCTGCGCGCGCAATCGGATGATCTCGCCGGACTCGAGTTCGATCTCGAGACGATTCTCCGGGCCGCGTGCTTGACCCAAGAAGCTTCCCGGCGGCGGCGCCTCGGGCGCGACCGAGGCGCTGATGCCTTCGGCGTTCTTCGTGGCGCGCGCAACCAGCTTGTAGCCATTGGGATCTGAGATCGACTCGATTCCTCGGATCGCGATTCGGGTGGGATCGATCCACTCCGCGAATGCCGCTTCAATGAGGAGCGCGAGCTTATCCGCCGAATCCAGACCGGAAAGATCGCGCGTCGGGTCGAGTTCCGCGAAGCCGGCGGCCTGCGCTTCCACGATCGCATCCTGCCGTGTCTTGCCTCGCGACCAGGCCTCGAGCACCACACCGCTCGTGCCGTTCACGATCCCCCGAATCTCGCGCACGGGAGTTGTAAGGCTCGCGAGGGTTTCGAGCGCGGGCAGGGCGCCGCCCACGGCCGCCGAGTACCACAACCGCTTGCCCGGGCCGCGAGCGTAGCGCGCCAGCGCCGTGCCATGAGCGGCGATGGCTGCTTTGTTCGGCGTGATCACGAATTTGCCGGCGTCCAAGGCGGCGCTCATGAACGAATAAGCATACGTCGCGCCTGGATAGCAGACGATGACCACATCCACCTCATCGTCGATCACGCACGAGGGGTCCATGGTGACATGCTCAATATCGGGGTATTTTGCGATATCGCGCACCAGCACGCGACTCAGTTCGAACGTCTCGCGGTAGCGGCGAATGGTCTCGTAGACACCGCGTCCGACCACACCGCAGCCAACCAGCACGACACGCAACGGTTCGGCATCGGATGCCGGAAGCGCCCACTCGTCCTGGGCTCTACCCACGACAGTGCAGGCCGCCTCATTGGGTCGCCCGACCTCGAAGGAAAGTGCCTTGTCTTGTGCATAGCGCAGCGCCTTCGGTTGAATGAGGGGGCCTGCAACCTCGAGAGCCGTGTCCCAGGACAGCACGGAAAATCGGTGTGCCAGGCGGTTGCGCGCGGGATCGGCGTCGAACACGCCGTTGACATCCTTCAGTAGTCGGCAGCTTCCCCCGAGCGCAGAGGCCAGAAACAGCGCCGACATGTCCGAGCCGCCACGCCCGAACAGTGCGATTCGGCCATTCGAGTCGATGCCGTAAAAGCCCGGCAGAATCAGGATGGGGCTTTGTTGCCAGAGCCGTTCAAGCGCGGCCGTGTCCACGCGCACCGGCATGCTCTCTAGCAGCGGGCCCTCGGCCACGAGCCCGATATCGTGTGGATGCACCGTGCGGGCAGGCAGTCCGTACTGATGCAAGGATCCCAACAGGAGCGCGGCGGTCTGCTGTTCACCGGTTGCCACGTACGCCGCAGTCGCCTCGGCTCCGCCGGACCCGAGCGCACTAGTGACCCTCGCCATGAGGATGTCCGTAACGCCCTCGAAGGCCGATACCACCGCCAGCACCCGAAACCCCAGGCGCCAACGCCGGTAGATCTCGTCCACGGCGACATGCAGATCGCCGGGACTGCGCAATACGGAACTGCCGAATTTCAAGACTTCAACCGCGGGCATGAGGCACCTTTGATGATTGCAAAGGCGCCAACTGATCGGGCTTGCGGGAGCAGCCAAAGGGGAACCCTCGGCCTTTCGCTTTAGCAGAATTTATAGAGCGCCCGCAAGCTGAGAATCAAATTGGCGCGAGGTCAGAATATCGACTCATGGCATCGGCTGTCAATCGCAATCCGGTTTGCCCTGTCCCTGTGCGGTAAGTCGACCCCAGAAACAGTAAGACGTACAAAGGCGCGAGATCCGCAGATGCGTCGCGAACCATCCGCCCGCCGCCGCAGAATTTGCTTCATGATAGGGTTTGGGTTGGGGCACCGTGAGTCGCCGTGAAACATTGCACATCGCTTCTTCTTTGCGTTCTCATTTGCACGCCGGGCCTTACACGAGGAGTTCTGGGAGCCGAGATCGGGAAAACCGCGCCGGCGACTGACCCGTATCGAATCGTGGCCTACGTCGCGGGCTGGTCAACTCCCGCGGTGATACATTCCGAGAAGCTCACGCACATAAACTTTGCGTTTGCGCGGATCACACCGGCGGGTCGGGCGGTGGTGTCTGATGGCGAAGCCAGTCTCGTGCGTCTGGTCGCGCTGAAGAAGACGAATCCACGGCTCAAGGTTATCGTTTCCATCGGAGGCTGGATGGCGGATGGCTTCTCCGATGCGGCGCTCACGGATGCTTCACGTGCCCAGTTCGCAGACAGTGCTGTCGAGTTGCTTCGCCAATTCTCCGCGGACGGAATCGATATCGACTGGGAATACCCGGGGCAGGGTGTTGCCGGCATCAAATACCGCGCCGAAGACCGGCAAAATTTCACCCGGCTGCTCCAGGTGCTGCGCGACAAGCTGGACGCGGCGAGCGCCGCTCAGGGCCGCACCGGCGGCGGCCGGTATACGCTGACCATCGCATCCGCGGACCGCGAATATTTCGATCACAGCGAAATGGATAAGCTCCACGTGTATCTCGACTGGATCAACGTGATGAGCTACGACTTCTTCAACAGCCTGACGCCGACGACAGGTCATCACGCGGGACTGTACGGGGCGGCGACGGCATTGCCCACCGATCGATATGCCGATGCCTCGGTCAAACAGCATCTGGCGGCCGGTATTCCTTCCGACAAACTCGTCCTCGGCGTGGCGTTTTACGGCCGAGGCTTCACGGGCGTGAAGCCCATCGATCACGGGCTCAGGCAACCCTACGAGCGATTCGAAGGTGCCCACGACTATTCTGAACTCGCGGCCAAGTTCATCGGCAGACAGGGTTTCATCCGCTACTGGGACGATCGCGCAAAGTCGCCCTATTTGTGGAACAGTACCTCGAGAACCTTCATCACCTACGACGATCCGCAGTCGATCACGATCAAGGCGCAGTACGTCAAGGAGCATCACCTCGGCGGTATGATGTTCTGGGAGCTGAGCGAAGACCGTAACGATGAGCTCCTCGACGTCATCGCAAGATCGATGCACGCCGAATAGCCCGCAGCACCGCGGGCTCCGCTGTCCAGGCCGACGCTGAAGCCTGACCAGGGGGTGCTGTTCGGCCGCCCGCCCGAATTCTCGATGTTCAGGCAAATGGCACTTCCGTCAGGCGTCACCTGATGCGTCGTCAGCGTTCGGACGTCTATCTCATTCGGCGTGGAATCGTCCATATCGCGCAGCTGTGAAGACAATGCCAATTGCACCGCAGACAAGGATAGGCCGGTCGCACGGGAACATCACCAGCCGCTCCCGCCCTTTCACCGGTACGGACGCGCACTATCCAGCGTTCGGTGAAAGCACTGCCGAATAGGGCATCTCACTCCTCGTAGAACACCAGTGTTCGCAACTCGATGCTTTCGCGGGGCAACGCGCCGGCGGGCGTGGTTGGATCCACGAATGCCGAATGCGGTACGAAACGTGCACGCCCATCATCGGCTGAATCGAAGCACTTGATCAGCATCACTTCGTCCTGGCGCATGGCGGAGGCGTAGAACCAGCGATGAGATGGATTGTACTTCACGTAGTAGATCTCGCCGGTACGGTCCGGATAGATGAGATCTGTCGCGACGAGATCGTCACCGTCGACGCTTTGAGCATCGGCGACCGCCAGCGGTGCATCTTGTACTGGCCCGCGGATGGGCCGCCAGACGTTGACCACGGAAAAGCGCCTGCGCAGCAGATCGCTCGCGTCCTCGCCAAGTAGGTCACGGACTCGCTGCGGACCGGATTTCACGGTGTAGTCATTGTGGACGCGGGGCACGGGCTGGCGCGGAATCCCCGTGGTTCTGTCGGTCGCGCCCGGAATGCGACGACGAATCGTATGGTCGAAAACGACCACTCGGGATGCAGCGGTCAATTCCTCGAGCAATGACACGGCTTCGGCGTAGTAGCGGGTCTGAACCGCTTCTTGATCGTAGAAATTCCCGACGCTGCTCGCGGCAGTGACGAGTTGAAATCCCTCGCGGTCCAGTGAGAGAGTCGACGCCAACGGGCGAACATCGCGGATGGTGACCGTGTGATCCCGGTGGACGGCCGTCGTTCGCAGTACGCCCGGGGGCGGCGCATATTCCAGCGAGCGCGGCTTGGCGCTCGTCGGCTCGAGGTAGCTCAGCGCCGCCTCGACACGCGGCAATTGTCCGATGGCTGATGTGTTCATGATGGCTTTCTTTTCGCTACGTGCGACGTCTGCGCCGCTCCGAGACTGATCCGCGTGAAGACGCCTTGAAAGAGTGACTGCTTGCGAATACTCATACACGTCTCCGCCCGGGAGTAGAATGGTCGATGGCCTCATTCGTCCGGGCGAGTGACACTGTGCTCCCAGGGACCTCCTCGGAACAAACAGAAGATGTTGAAGTCGATTTAGTTTTTCTTCATCGAGTGGAGCCCGGAGAACCGGGCCGCAATGTGACGTGGTACAGCGTGAGCTAACACTCAACGCCTCGGTATTCAGTGTTCGGGTGACAGGATTTTAACCTGTGACGCCAACGTCCCGAACGCGACACTGTCGTCTGCGATCTCGACACGCTCGACGGTCTTCGCCGCTTCCTTGATTTAGACTGTCTAAAACGATAATCTACATTTTCCACCGCTTCGGCAAACTCCGACGCCTTTCTCGCGCGATGGGGCTAAACCACTATCTTGAGGCCATGGACGTGACGCGGGCCTCATCATCCACGCATAGTACGCGGCGCAAACCGTGCTCGCTCATGGTGAAACCTCTTCAGATTCGATTGTATCGGCTACGCGCCGTTGCGCTTCGCTCCAGTCGAACGGCGCCTTGACGGATATCAGGTAGCTCTCATCGATCCTTGAGTCCGCCGGCACTGCAACGTCGAACGCGCTGCCATCGTCGGCGCGGACGAGCGATTGCGCGATGGTCAGAGCAGCCAAGACGTCAAAATACGATTGCGACACCCGTTGCGGCGCGTGGTGATGAGCCACGGCTTCGATGACAGAGTAGGGCAGGCCCCAGATCCCCAACAGATAGGCGCCAATCTCGGCGTGGGATGCGCCGACGAGCCGGAATTCCGCTTCGTGCAGCGGGATAGCCGCTGCCGCCGCCAGCTCCACGGACGCGCTGAGCTCGGCAGGGCGCTCCTGCGCCAGCACCCCATATCCGATGTCGTGCAGCAGCCCCGCGAGCATCGTGTCATCCGCGATTGGGGTCTTCACGGTCAGTGCTCTCGCGGCCGCTGCAACCGCGCGAACGTGCGCCTGCAGTTTGGCTTTCTCGAGATGGCCGGAGGCGTTCGATGGCCACTGCGAGAAGACCTCCACCGACATCGCTATGTTGCGGATCACAGTGAATCCCAGATAGCTTACCGCCTGCTCGATCTTTGTAATCCGTCGGGCGAGGCGAAAGAAGGCGGAATTGACGATCTGGAGTACGCGGGCGGCGATTGCAGGGTCGGCACCCACGAGTCGCGCGACCTCACTCACGGTCACATTCTCATCATTGACGATGCCTCTCAGTGCCGAGTAGATGCGGGGGATCCCCGGCAACTTGCGGATGGACCCTACGATCGCTCGCAGGCGCGGCCCATGCAGCAGCTCATGCAACTGTATGCAGCGATCGATTACGTCTTCAAGTTGCTGGGGCTCGTAGGGATTGTGCAAATACTGATGGGCTAACGGTACGGCTCGCATCGTCTGAAGTGGGTCCGCGTATCCGGAGAGCACGATGCGGATGGTTTGCGGCCAGCGTGTGCTCAGGATCTCCAACAGTTTCGCGCCGTCCATGCCGTGCATGCGCAGGTCCGTCACGACGACGTCGTATGGCTGCCTCTGCATCTGCTCGATTGCGAGTGGGCCGCTGTCCGTCCACCCGAGCTCCCATTTACCGCTTACGCGATGGAGGCGAAGCCGCAGGCCTTGCAGCGCGGCCGGCTGATCATCCACGAAGAGAATGCGTTTCATCTCGCCTCGCTAGCGGGTCGGCCCGGGATGGGCAAGCGCGCGTTAAACATTTGCGCGCCGGCGTTGTCGGGTTTCATCGAATTTTGTTGTTTCATCTTCCAAGCCGCCTACTCGCGCTTGCCGCGGCCGCGCACCCAGCGCAGCAGCTCGTCCGGGCTGATCGGCCTGCAGAACAGATAGCCCTGCACCTCGTGACAGCCGGCTTCTCGAATGAATTTAAGTTGGGGCTCAACTTCGACCCCTTCGGCGACGACGCGCAGGCCCAATGCCTTGCCGAGAGCCACGACGGCGCGCGCGATAGCATTGCTGCTCTCATTGCCGGGAATCTCCTTCACGAAGCTCCGATCCACCTTCAGGCAGTGCAGCGGGAACCGCTGCAGGTAGGCCAAGGAGGAGTAGCCCGTGCCGAAGTCATCGAGCGCGATATGAATTCCCATGGTCGCGAGCTCGCTGAGCGTCTGGCGCGCGCCCTGCGGATTGGCCATGACGAGGCTTTCAGTCACCTCCAACCGCAGTCGCTCCGGCTCGAGTGCCGTCTCGAGCAATATCGCGCCGACACGGGCGGCCAGGTCGGGCAACTCGAACTGACGAGCGGAGAGATTCACCGCTACGCTGAGGGGACCGAAGCCTTCCCGGCCCCAGCGAACCGCTTCCGTGCAGGCCGTACGCAACACCCATTCGCCCAGGCGGATGATGGCTCCCGTCTCTTCGGCAAGCTGGATGAAACGGCCCGGCGCCAGCAGCCCGAGCGTCGGATGCTGCCAGCGCACCAATGCTTCGGCGCATACCACGTCACCGGTATCCAGCGCGAGTGTGGGCTGGAAGTGCAGCAGAAACTCGTTGCGTTCCAGAGCGAGCTGCAGATCGCTCTGCAGCGTCAGCTGCTCGAGGTGGCCGCCGCCCATAGCTGGGACATACATTGATAAGGTGTTGCCGCCAGCCGCTTTCGACTGACGCATGGCGAGGTCGGCGTTGCGCAGCAGAGTTTCGAAGTCGTGCCCGTCGCTCGGAAAGCAACTCACGCCGACACTTGCGCTCACGAACAGCGGCCGTGCATCGACGACGAATGGCTCGTTGAGGGCGGCCTGGATCTCACGCCCTCGAATTTCAGCCGCCTGAATGTCGCTCACAGCGGTGAGCATCACGGCGAACTCATCCCCACTCAGCCGCGCAAGAACATCGCCCACGGGTATGGCAGCGCGCAGGCGGGCAGCGACGGATTTGAGCAGCACATCCCCGATGGCGTGCCCCAGTGAATCATTGACCAGCTTGAAGCGGTCGAGCCCGATCAGCACCAGCGCAGGCGTCTCGTGTTGTCCTTGAACACTGGCGATAATCAGTTGAGAGTCCTCAGCAAGAGCGGCCCGATTGGCGAGTCCCGTGAGCGAGTCGTGTCGCGAGACGTGATCGAGCTTGCGCTCATAATCCTGTTGAGTGGACAGATCGTTCAGCACCGCTACGAAATGCTCCGGACCGGTACGGTCTGCGTGTACTGTTGCGATGCTGACCGTCGCCGGGAATACGCCGCCGCCCTCACGCCGGCACAAGAGCTCGCCCCTCCAAAACCCGTGGTCCTGCAGCGCCTCGCGGATTCGTTCCAGCACGAGTGCCGGATAATTGCCGGCAAGGAACTCGACAAAATTGCGACCGGTCGCGTCATTCGCGCTGCATCCGGTCATTCTGCAGAAGGCCTGATTGGTCGTGGCGACCCGCATGGCGCTGTCAGCCACCAGCACGCCCTCGGCCATCTGGCGCAATGCGTTTGCCGCGAGCCGCGCCTGCTCGGTGGCGAACTGGCGTTTGGTCACGTCCAGGTGCATCACGACGGCACCTGCGAGCGGGCTGTCATCGACCGGGCTCGCGTGGAGGCGGAACCAGCGACGTGCCGAGCTCGAATGGCAGGCATAGTCGATGGCGAACCCACGGCGGGTTCCCTTGAGAAGCTCGCTCAGCCCCTCGGCAACCAGGTGCGCACCCTCCGCGGAAGGCCCGGTCGCCGTCCGGCACACTTCAATGTAATCGGCTCCTACGCCTGCACCCTCAGCACGAAGTCCGTTCTCCCGTGCGAAGCGCCGCCACGCTTCGTTCACTGCGACGATGCGTCCGGAGCCGTCGATCAGGGCGATATGCGCCGGCAGGGAGTCGAGGATTGCGCGGTTGAGTCGCTCCATGCGCCGCTGCTCGGAAGTTTCTGGATCATCGCTTGCGTGGATCATTCTTGGCGCAGTGAGCATCTCTGGAATGCGACACATCACTACACTGACGGTGCCGACTCTGGAAACGATAGCGGGGATCGTGACCGATGTCTGTCGCGAAAACTGTACAGCGCAGGGGCTCCCGCTGTAGTGAAGTCCGTACGCTGAAAGGCTACATACAGGGGATGCCGTGCTGCATCGCGAAGCGCACGAGACCCGGAAGATCCCGAATGCCGAGCTTCAGCATGATGCGCCTGCGGTACGTGTCGACGCTCGTCGGTGCAATGCCGAGTCCGGCCGCGATTTCCTTGCTTGTACGGCCGGCAATGACGCCCGTCAGCACTTCGCGCTCGCGGCGGCTCAGCGGCGCCAGCGGATCGTTCTCGGCCTCGGTCATCCTGTCCACATGGGTGAGCACGAAGCGCGGCTCGCCCGACGAGTCGGACCGCAGCACCGAGCGTTCGCGTGTCAACACGATCGCGCCACTCTTGGTGCGATAGCGCCGATTGCTCAGGACCTCCTTTCGGCCGTGCGATAACAACTCACCCGCCAGCGCAGCAGAGTTTCCTTCCTCCATGATGCCCGCAATACTCATACCGTGCAGTTCAGCCGCGGTATAGCCGAGCGTATCTGCGAATGCGTGGTTCACTCTGCTGATTTTGCCCGACAGGTCCGTGATCAGCATTCCGCCCGGTGCGGCCTCGAACACGATCCGCAGAAGATCATCGTCGCACTTCGCGTCAATGGCGACACGGGCCATTTGGGTGGCCATTTCTATCACCTGGGTATGGTCCTGCGTGGGGAGGCGCGGCGCGTTGTAGTACATTGCAAAGGTGCCGAGAACGGCGCCGGCGTTCGAGAGAATCGGCGTCGACCAGACCGCGCGAAGGCCGTTGCGCACGGCGATGCCTCGGCAGTCCTCCCATAGCGGATCGGCGGCCGTGTCTTCGCTGTACACCGGTTGCCGCAGGTACGCAGCGGTGCCGCACGACGTCACATTCGGCGCGATCAACAAGTACGGTGCTATGCCGAGCTTGTAATCCTCCGGAATGTTCGGAGCGGCTACGAAGTGCAGCCGCTGCTGCCCGGCATCCGCGAGCAGCACCGCACAGAGCATCCCGTCCGCCTGCTCTTCGATCAGGCGGACTAGGGTCTCGAGGATCTCGTCCAACGGCGCGCCGCAGGCGATGCGCTCGAGCACGCGGCTCTGGCTTTCGAGCAGGGCGGTGCGAAGGCGCACGCTTGCGGCATTGCTCGACGTTTTAGTGATGTCGGCGCTCATTTCCGAACTCAGCGACGATGGATCGCAAGCCGACCGCTATCGCGCGGTGTGCGGCGTCCCCTGAAGTTGTCCTGAGGATTTGCACAAATATCGTACTCTGACACGCGAAAAATTACCCCTGCACTGTAGATGCCGAGTTACATTTCTCGTGAGCGGCGTTTCACCTGAAACATTCTGCGCCGAGGTTCACGTAGCGAGGTCACTACTTTGTCGTGGTTACCCGGATACGCCGGACCATTCCGCTTTAAATTGAGAGCGTGCTATGGTTTCGAGGGTGGCTCAGCTCCTTAAAGGTCGCAGTCAGGATAAACGCAGGCGCATACAAGCGGCGGCTCTCGCGCTGTTCATGCACGCACACCTCCTTAGAGTCAGGACCTATTACATTTCGGGGTAACGCGATGACCGCCTCGAGCCCAGAGCGGACGTTTATCAGCCGGTCGGTGGCTTGCCAGTGAAAACCGCCAATTGATCGTCGAAAGCCCGCTTGTAGGCGGGCCGCGCTTCGCCACGGGCGACATAGGCGGAGAGGTTCGGATATTTCTCCAGTATTCCCGATCCGTTCAACCTGCGCAGCACCGTCACCATCAGTAGGTCACCGGCGCTGAACGCATCGTCTAGCCAGTCGGCATCGCCAAGCCGACTGGAAAGTTCGCCCAGCCGTACACGGACGCGATCCTCGAGGATAGGGAGGCGCTCCTCATACCAGTTCTTGTCGTGCTCTGCGAGCGTGGCGATTTCGCGATCAAGGATCGGCGGCTCCACCGTGTTAAGCGCGGCAAACATCCATGTGATCGCG
>Ga0209488_10003898_pt1 | contig 11828 bp, 17 predicted proteins | sample Rivendell_Oct201_8_FD_188349 | JGI IMG/M metagenome (GOLD analysis project Ga0209488, IMG submission 188349) | Vadose zone soil microbial communities from the Eel River Critical Zone Observatory, Northern California, USA -... | ecosystem: Environmental > Terrestrial > Soil > Vadose zone >...
TTTTAACTTTTTCTCTTCCCTTTTTTATTTTTTTTTCTCATCCCCCCCCCCTTTTTTTTTCTGGGCTTTAGGCTGGGCGTTGGCGCACCGCTCCCTGAAAATACCGCTCCTTCACAGACGCGTCTCGTGAAGAAACTCGAAGGTGGGAAGAGGCGCATACAACAAATGGAAAACGGAACGTCGGCGTCGGCATCGGCGTCGACGTCGACGATGATCCAAAACAACGGTGGTCGGGAGGAGGAGGAGGACAGTGCGGAAGAGTCGCGTGTAGGTGCGATTCGCAAGCGCGCGAGGGTCGACCCTTTCGAGCCCGGGAAGAAGAAGAAAAGGAGAAGGAAGGATGCGGCGATGGAGGAGGTTGCGGTGGTCACGACGGCGCCGGCCAAGGAGGACGTTGTGTTGGAGGAAGCTCCTCAGACGGGAGCGATGGAAATTGTTGACGCGACGACGAGAACAGGGCGAAAAAAGAAGAAAAAGAAGAAGAACGCGCGCGAAGGTCATGGAGTGGGAGAGTGCGTGTCAGCGGACGGAGGACCCGTCGGCGAGGCGCCTTCGCCAAGCCGCGGCCAAAACGCAGAACCTTCAGGCTCCACACACTCTGTTCCTGACGAGTGGAACGACATTAAAAGACATCAACAGGGAGGCCGAAGCGGCTCCCTTGGGTCATCATATTCAGGTGTGTTTTCCGTTGCCTTGGGCGGGTGTGAGCCGTTTTGGGTTTCTTACCAGGACCACGTAGTGCTACTAACCGACAGTGCAGCGCAGTCGCCTGTGGTATCTCCCAAACCACCGCGGATGTCCCCTCAAATTCAACAACTGCCGAATGCCCCGAAGCTCGAAGTCCTTTCTACACCTTCTTCCCCGATTCTCAATCTCACTGGCCCTCCCTCAATCGCTCCAGAACAGGTTGAAGCATCTCCTCACAAGAAACGGAAACGCAAAAGGAAAAAAAAGAAACGGGCAGGCGATCAAGGAGCCGGCGATAATCCACCATAATTGGGTGCTGCTTGTTCTCTCTTCCAGCATTGTCGATGGACGAAGTACAATACATATGCGAGGAAGCGATCTAGAGTACACATTGATAACATTATTCATTCGACTAATATGTTTGCTGGATATCACAAGACATGGCGAGGCAGGTCATTAAGACGTAGTCCTGATAGCTTCCGGAGTTATCTGAGTTAACTGCAAACGAACAAACAAGGAGTGAGCACTCCATCACTAGTCACAAAGCTCCGAGTGCGAACCTCGGGGGCCTCAATTGGAGCTTCATCGATGAAATCTGGTGCCTTGTTGAGATCCGCAAGGTACGACACTCCTTCCTCCTCAGGTTCCAACGCAAGCGCGTCCAATTCTACGCTCCACCCTGAGCTAAAATATGAAACACTCGTAAGTGGGAAAAGGCTCACCCGCTTCAAGGTCCGCCTCATCAATCTCGTCCGGAACGGCGTACGAGCGGCTCAGTGACTCTTGGACCTCGTTCGCCTGCTCCAGCAGTTCCTCCATTTCATATTGCATGTTCTACCGAGCCAGAGGAGATCAGGATCAGTCTCGTGGGATGGTTGCTCAAGTCGCGCACCTCGATTTTCCCAATGTCGACCTTGCCATATTGCTTGCGTAGCTCCTTGTTCGCCTGCGACATCGCGTCGAGCGTCACCATGGTATTGCGCAGGTTCTCCGTGGCGAGCGCGGTGCTTTCGATGTTGAAAGTCTGCTGAGCGAGCTGGGCCAGCTGCGCTTCGTACATGCGCTTCTGCTTGAGAGTACGGAGCGCTCGTTGCTGGATCGCTTCCTGCAGCGTTGGATCAGCTAGTCGTGCCGTGTCGAGAGGACGAAAGAATGCACCTTCCCTGGCCCATTGCGGAGTTTGCTCATCTGTTCTTTGTACCGCGCGAGCTCTCCATCGAGCTTCTTTATCTTGACCTCAATGGTGGCCGAGCGTGCATCTGTCTGTATGCGCTGTGAACACAAAAAGGCGCGTATGTCTCATCTAGGTGAACCCACCTGATCAACGACATCCTGTAATGTCGGCTTTGGCTTCTTGGTTGATGATGTGCCGAATATCCTGTTCATGGTACTGGTTCAAAATTGCGGGGGCTGCGGACGGGGCCGAAGGTGGTCACGCTTATCGAGATCTTCGGGCGGGATTATTTATGGCATTAAACTGAAACTGCGCAAGAACTGCAAACACAATAAAAATAGTTTTAAACTCGCTCTTCGCTCTCGTTCTAAATTTTCCGTGCATGAAGGTCATCGATTCTGTGATTGACGCAGACGCAGGCAGGTTTCTTTTTTGACTGTTGGTGGGCCCGAGTCTACTTACCTAATCAAATGAGCCAAGCTGGTGGCTACTTTGCATGAAGGTGGGTGAGTATCTTATCCATGCGTCCCCTGTTCGATGCTGTTATCAGGCCAGATTTTTTAGTTTTGCTATTCGGATGGGAGGTGTTCACTATGTCCAGTCCGGCATCCTATGATTGAGCAGATGAAAAGGAAATTATTCACTCGTTTACGTCTTGTTGACACTTGAATCTGCTGGGCGCTTCCTGACGCTCCTGACTGGTTGGGATCATCATCATCCTGGCCGGAACCCCTCGGGACACCCTCGCACGCCCTGCGCTCTCCCTCATATCAGCATAATCTGATTCGTACTTGCTACAGTCCTTGTTGCGAGCACCTTAGCCCAAGCCGCTATATGTCAGCCTCTCGTATTTGCATTCCTCGCAAACTATACGTCAGTTTCCCCCTCTCGGTATCTCATCCTTATTTCTCGCTCCGTGCGCCTGTTTCACCTCACAGGGTCCAGCTCTTCTGACAGGAGTGCCGCTGCTGCGCCCTCGTGAAGGCACCCTATTCCTGCGAGCGTACTACTAGAAGTACCCCAGGCAGCGACATACAATGTCCACAGCATTTCCCCACGTTGACATCTCTGCCCTCAAGAGATTCGCAGCAGCAGCCGCTGCTGGAGAACATTCCTGCCGTCTCGGTCGCAACTCCGCCATGGGTGCGTCGCCGTCGGCCGGAAAGAAAAAGGGAAAGAGCAAAGCCCCCGACAGGAAGCCACTGTACCCTGTGGTAATTGGATGTGAGGATATCTACCATACGGGAGAACAAGTATGCCAGCTCGCCGTTCTTCCCCGCAATCAAAATTGATCGGCATTGTTTTGTAGATGATCATGATCACATTTGATCCTAGGAGCGTCCCTCTTGGTCCTCATGCAATGCTTGCACACTTCCCACGTGGTCGGCCAACGTATACTACCAAGGCGTTGGTAAGGCACCACCCCATTTTGCGTCTCTGCCAATGAGCTGTCGGTGACTGGCATGCCGTCTGCATGCAGGTCGGAATGACCCAAATCGCCCGAAATCATGCACAAATTATTGCACCTAAGATATATGGATATTACGATAATGTCCCAAATCCAATCAACGCAGAGGTAGTTTTGCTCGAGCTGGTATGCTATCCCCCCCCCTTCCTACATTGTGACTTAAATCCCCACATCATGTTTATTTTGCTAGCTCCCGGGCGAGTGCCTGGATGACATCTGGATGGACCTCGAACCGCGACAGATCATGACCGTATGTGCAAGACTCGGAGAGCTGCTTGTCAAGCTCTTCAATTGTCGTAGCCCGCTGCTATGCTCTGATACAGATATCCCGGACTCTCCCCCGCGAACGCCGGAAACGTCGGCACATTATCGCCGCCCTATTCTTCTGAGCCCGCCATTCGACGAGGGCCCACTAGCGCACATGGAACCACAGGAGGGACTCTCTTCAACGCACGACTACCTCCTCGCCCTAGCAAAGCGCCCTGAACGCGTTTTCGGGGGACCCACCGAAACTCCGAGCGCGCGCGATTCGGGATGGCCTGGTTTTTCTCCGCTAAGCGCCGCAGACGTCGCAGCTGTGCGCGGCACATGGAAGCGCCTCGGCTCCTTGATATCATACCACTCGGGTGGGTTCTACATCCCGGGCTCGCTGTCGGCCGAGGCACGCTTCACGGCGTACTCGGTGCTGCAGAGCAAGGAGTTCGGCGTGCGGCACTGGGACATGCAGATGGCGCGCTTCATCGTGCGTTGGGCGCGGCCGGGGGACGTGCACAGCGACGCGACGCTCGCGCTCACGGGCTGGGAGTACGCGACGCGCGCGCCGCTCTGGTCGTGCGCGCGCATGCCGGCCTGGCTGCACCCGCACTTGCACCCGTTCGAGCGCATCACGTGGGAGGGGCAGCGGAACGTGCGGCAGTTTATCTTCCACTCTATCTTCCACGGCGATTTTGTACCGCAGGCACGCGCGTGGGAATGGATCGTCGCGCACGTGTATGGCGCGACTGAGCGCTGGTTCGAGGGACTCGTTGGCGCGCACTGGGGCTTTCACGATGCGGCTGAGGTCCTCCTGCTGCGCCTTCGGGATCATTGGATGCGCGAGCGCCCGGACGTGCCCTTTCCTTTGGACGTGGACGAGGCACAGTCGCGTGATGTATCGGTGGCTCCGGTGGGGCCTCTGCTGGGAGAAGAATATTTGGAAGGAGATGATGGGACTGAGGCATTGCTGGCCCACACACGGACATTCATCGAGGAAGTGAGTATGGCGATGGACGCACTAAGCAGTGAGATCGCTGCCGCTCAGGAGGTGTAATTGGAAGGATATCTCCGGGATCGGGAGAAGAGTAGACAGGCGGAAGGCTTGGAAAAAAAATGATGGCTTACCATGCGGATTTATGCATTCTATGTCACACTATTATACCCACGAACAAAAACACTCTCGGTGCACTGAGTCGTGCAGAAATTTCCAGAAACCTTGCTTGCAACGTCAATGGTGGCTCGACTAATTCATATAAGAGAAGACGCAAGAAGCTTAAGTCATTTAGCTCTTATCAAACTGGTATGAAGTCGGGGGTGTGGTTACCGCGGGAGGACTGCAGGATTGATCGCACGTAGCTCAACTTTTGTTAGCGACTTTGATGAGGACACTGAGTCAAAGTGACTTCACCCTGTCCGACAGTACCGGGGAAGAGAGTCCACATGCAGCAGCGAGGAGCCCGAGATAGTTCCTGAAGACAAAGGTACCGGATCCATTAGCCGACGGCGACGGCGAGTTGTTATTAGCCCGATCAATTGCACCTTTTTTTGCGCTGCGGTTGTTGTGGTCCTGCTGCTGTATCAAGGTTCCGATTGAGATGGAGTCGCTGGATGGTGTGTTCCGAGTCCACGCAGAGGGCGACACAGGTGCGAGGCTGTAGCCTGGTCCCTGTTTGCAGCTTAAACCTTCGAGCAGAATCAACGCCGGAATCCTTTTACGTCGACGTCGAGAACCCACCTCTGCCCACTTCGAACGGCGGAGAATCTCAGGTAGAGTCTGCCTACACGGATGGGTCTGGTGCGCTCTTCTCCATGTACCTGGATAGGGCAGAAGAGGAAGACACAAAGACAGTGGAGAGGTGGAAAGGAGATGCCGATGGAATACTCGTCTTTGTGCGTTGTCCTGGACTTTTTACATTATTCCATATGCTCATACATTGATCACAGACAGGTTTGTTCTCGGCCACGGTCGCCGCCTTTCTCGTTGGGACCTACCAGAGCCTTCAGCCCAACGCGCAGGATACGTCCACATTCTATCTCGCAATCATCACCCAGATCCTGGCCGCCTCCAATGCCTCTCTAACGATTTCGCTTCCCCCTGTACCCCCAAACCCATCCACGTTCAAGGCACCCAAATCTGCCATCTGGTTCAATTCACTCTGGTTTTCCAGCCTCGTGATCAGCCTCACCTGCGCTCTATTGGCTACTTCACTGCAGCAGTGGGCCCGCCGATACCTCCGCGTGGCACAACCCCGCTACAGTCCACACAAGCGCGCCCGCATCCGCGCGTTCTTCGCCGAGGGCATAGAGAAGCTGCATCTGCCCTGGGCCGTCGAGACGCTGCCGGCGCTGCTGCATATCTCCGTCTTCCTCTTCTTCGCCGGGCTCGTCGTGTTTTTGTCCAGCGTCCACCACACCGTCTTCTCGGCCGTGCTCTGCTGCATGGGCATCTGCGCTGGCTTGTACATATGCATCACCCTGCTGCCCATCTTTCGCCACGACAGCCCGTATTACACCCCGCTCACCAGGGTCGCTTGGTTCTGCGCTACGGGGATCTCCTGGCTGGTGCTCCGCACGCTCAAAACCGTCGCTTCGGAACTACACGGACGCAAGCTCGTCAGCTTGGACAGCCGGTATAAAATTTCGGTCATAGAGCATCGACAGAGCAAACGGTTTTTCCGCGGTTTCATTGAGGACACGGAGGGGACTGCCTTTCGACTGTCCTCGGATATAGATGTTCGGGGCCTTTCTTGGACGTTTAACTCGTTGGAGGAAGATCACGAGCTGGAGGATTTTCTGGCGGGCATCCCTGGCTTTCTCAGCTCGCACGAAGTGACGAATCCCGCAAACGTCCTGAAGCAGGTGATCGATAACGTCCCCGCCATGCCATACACCGTCTTCCTCTTCATCGAGCGCACTTTCTCATCTGGACTGGTTTCTGAGGCCATCCAAGAACGGCGGAAGAATGTATACATGAAGGCCCTGGACTTGGTGAGCCCGCTCCTTCCGGTCACGTTCTACCAGGCCCTTCATTTCTGGGACTCCGATCACAACCCTACGGCGCATATATTTGGGTCTCTTGACTTTTGGCTTCTTGCGGAGGCACACAGCCAGGGTGACGATCCGGATGTCGCTATCTCTGCCCAGTGCATGGCTGCTGCTGTCGCAACTACCGTACAGGAACGCGACGAACGCTGGTTCGACGTTGTCATGCGCCAGCTCGATGTCTCGGAGGAAATTCTGCACACATATGTCGCTCATGGCAACAGCGTGCTCCTCGCTAACCTTATCCATATCGTCGAGCGCCTGGCACCTCCCCACAATGCTGAATACTCACTCAGCTTGGACGGACTGATCCGACACACTCTTCGTATCGCGCGCACCTTTGACGTCACGGGGACCCTGCCGGAGCTTCAAAATCGGTTCTGTGCATTGTGGAATCAGATCGTGTTCATGGCGCACGATCAGGAGTTTACCGAGGTCGAGCGACGATATGCGCGGACCATACTCAGGGTCCTCCGGACCGTCTACATCGCCCTGCACGACGGGACAGACTCGCAGCCGACAGCGTTTTCTTCCTCGACCCAGTCGCTCGATCCCGTCTTGTGGGACGAGTCTTCCTATCCCATTTGCACGACCCTGGACCACCATCACCATCGCCCTCCTTCACTCCTAGATCCGAGAAGATGGCTTGTTTCGGATGACGAGAAAGAGAAAGGTGATGGTGATGGCATGCTGCGAAGCGATTCTGAACAGATCACGTCATCGCCGATTGCCATGTCCCCTACCCATTCCGTAGAAGAGAAGAGAAGATCTTGAATCCCCTTCCCTTCCATTGATTCTCATCATTGCATACAGTAGTGTTCCCATGGCCGCCATTCCATCAGTTGTCGTATCCGACATCACCGGTCCATCACGGCTTCCCTACTCAGATTTATTCAATACCCTTAGATGACGAGTTATCCCCTATTCTAGTCATCCTAAGCTCAATTTCTAAAGGGTTCTAGAATCTTCACGTCATGATCGTCATGATGGTGGTCGATCAAGACGGAGCGTACGTGTGTTGCCGGCATAATGTAAAGGTACTATGAAGAAGTACATTCTTCGCCATGCGTAGTATAGCGAATCTCTGCGGAGAAACAACCAGCATTTGTTAGGCCCATATGAAACCTAGGTAGAGATCTCAAGCTGTTCGCTTCACGACTTGTTTTCCTCCTGTACTGGTAGACACAGATGTGTCTCAGAATGTGCTGTACCTAGTCCGATACCAAAGATCTCCAAGGGTAAGGAACGAAAGGGTCACAAAGCAAGCACACAGAATGACCAGGTATCGATCACCGCGAGAACTTTCGGGGATAACCAACAAAATACAATACTTTCTCACTTCTTCCTCCTCCACATGTCAAACTCGTACTTCACTCCCCGCCGCTCTTCCTGCACACCGACCAAGACTTCTTCAGACGCGACCCAAGCACTTAGTTCGTCGTGTGGTGCCGCACGCGTCCACTCCCCTCCGACCTCCGCCGATGAAATCCGGCATGAACACGTAGTCCGCCCCTAGAACGAAGGTTCGATGACCCGCATGAGAAGGACACGCTCCACGAGCAGTGGCGCCGTAGAGTAAAGCTGTGTTCCACAATCACGAAGACGCGCTTCACGTGCGTCGCGTGTGCTCTTTCGACCGCGGCGTCCAGGCTGGATACGAGAAATGCGGATATGCATCGTCTGGCCCCTTCAAGTTTGTCCGTACCCGCACCCGGCGCACTCATCACTCCCCCCTACTCGTACAAAAGAAGAAGCACGGTTCAGTAGGGCAGGCAAAGTCAACAACCTTGAATCGAGGGAGCCGCGGCCATCCACGCACAGATCGTACTCTACTCTGCCTGCCGAGATATGACAAAGTCGATTGCGCGCTGGAAGCGGGCGAAAACGGCGTGGAATGCTCTCCCATGATGATGTCGCGCGACCCCATCACCACGGCGTTCGGGTGTCTCTTCCCCTGCTTATCCGGTGCGGAATCCTGTCCGGTCGTCACTCGGGCAAAATGTTGCATTTTTCCTGTGGCAGGCGCCAAGGCATGCCCGATCCCATTTTTCGTCGTCGCCGCAACAATGAGCGCCACACAGCTCATTGATGAAAACGAATGCACTATGTGCCAATTCACTTTGTCTCGGCACCTCTTGCGCGCCGCGGCGGTTGATCACTGGATCAGTCATTCTGTGACAGCAAACGGGCCGAGATCAACGCGAATTTATGTAACTCAAATATGGCACAGTGGGGATAATATAATCACCTTACTGTAGGATACCTCACAACCCCCTCGAACGGAGGCCAACCCAAGAAAGGCCTGAGTGTAGAGTACGCCTACGCAGATCACCCGTAGCGCTTGTTCTCCGCCTCATCACCGAACCAATCATCATATTCACGACTCTCCTCGGCTGAAGCGGTGTTCACGATAGTCGACTTGCTCTGCGAATCTGCGCAATAGAATACGACATGAGTCCATAAATCAAATACAGAAAAAAAAAAAACTTACACGCTTCGAAGGCTTCGATGCCATTCTCACGACCAACCCCGCTCTCTTTCATGCCACCCCACGGTGAACTCGGATCATTTCGGTGATGGGTGTTTACCCACACCAAGCCGGACTGTAACCGCGCGGCGACCTGATGAGCGCGCGACAGGTTCTGCGTCCAGATGCCGGCGCCGAGCCCATATTTGGAGTTGTTAGCGCGTTCCACGCCTTCGCTGTCGGTCTGTAAATGGGTGATAAGACTGCTGAGCCCGATCACTCTGGGATTGAAGCATGAACCTCGAATTTATTGAGTACGACGACTGGTCCGAATACTTCTTCGTTCCATAAGATATCGTCCGAGGATACGTCTGCGATTACGGTGGGAGGGTAGAAGCTACCCCGAGAGAAGTCGAATCGGTCGACGGATGAGCGTCCTTTGAGTGGCTGGCCACCAATGAGGATGGTTCCCGAACTGCGCTGTTCAATCATGCGATGTATTCGCTGGAGGTGATGTGCTGAAATGATAGAGCCCATCGCGACTTTTGGATTCATGGCTATGCTATGTGTCAGGTCATCATGATATAGGGGACATAGCTATGCTTACGCACGGTCACCCATTCGCCTTGTAATGCTCTTCACCTTCTCCAGGAACTGAGTTACGAATACATCGTAGATGCCGGATTGCACCAACAGGCGGGTTCCGGACACGCACGTCTGCCCCGAGGCTATGAAGGAGGCGAAAGCCGCACCGTTTACGGCCGAAGGAACGTCGACATCGTCAAAAACTATGATTGGGGCCTGATCTGTCGTCATCCAGCCGTTACATGTGGTTCCGCTCTTCACGGCTTACCTTTCCACCCAGCTCAGCAGTAAAGGCCGCCAGGTTACCGCCAACGATGCCACCTAATGCGCGTCCTGTATCAGTACCTGCCTAAGATATCCCTTCAAGTCGCGCCAGGAATCAGGAATCATGTGAACTACCGTGATGTCCACTTTGCGGATAAGGGGATGCGAGACGAGTTCTTTGCCTGTCGTGGCCCCAGGTCCAGAAAGAACAGAGAGAACACCGCTAGGAACTTGGGTGACAGTTGGAACGAGTATACCCAGGCATGGAAATGAAAACCTACTTCCTGCGTCGAGAGCGATCTGTGCAAATTCCAGAACAGAAATCGGCGCAAGCTGCAGCGACGGCCGATATCACAATTGTGAGCTCGGTACGTGAAATATCGCGAGGGTGACACCACTTACCTCTGAGGGCTTTACGATGACGCTGTTCCCTGCGGCCAGAGCAGGAGCGATTTTTTTTATTGCGATGAGCAAAGGGTGATTGAATGGCTAGTCTGTATCAGACAGAGTTTGGTTACTACACTTCGTCGGGAGGTGAACGCACCGTGATTTGTGCGACGACACCCAACGGCACGCGTTCCACGTAATTAACCAGCTTCCCCTGCGTTGGCACGACGAACGATTGATGCGTCCTAAGCAACGCAGCGTAGTAGTCCCTAGTAAAGCAGGAAGATGAACAGGGGAGCGTGAGGTGAATGCGAGTGCGCCAGCCTCCGAGTCCGGGAGGTGAGGATCAACAACAAAGCACTCACAGCCATTCGGGGAGACGGCCGAGCTGGGTACGCATCTCCCGTATAGCACGCCCTGTCTGTAGCGTCTCGAGCTCTGCCAGGGCCGGGACGCGCTCTTCCAGCGCGCGCGCGAGACGGGTCAGGACTTTGGATCGGTGAATCGCGGGTGCACGCGACCACACGCCGGACTCGAAGGCTGCGTGGGCGTCGACGACCGTGCGCCGGACGTCCTCAGAGTTGGCGGCTTCGACACTGTGAGATACCAGTGGTGGAAATTGAGCATTTACGGATCCGGGCGAACGAACTAAGCTGGCCTGGCCCATATTTCGTACTACTTACGTGCAGATGTGCAAGCCGGTCGCGGGATTCGTCACGGAGAACCTGGTATAAATGGGTGTGAGATCTCATTTTCCGTATGGAATAGTGCCCCACTGTTCACGAGACTCTGGCAGTTGCGTGTCCGCAGAGACATGCGGCGTGAATGGAGCATAGTGGGCGCGGTAAGATAACAGAGCCTATAATCACGGTGCGTAAGAGTACGTGTCTTCTGTGTCCAAGGTTAGAACGTACAGTATTCCCCGCGGGTCTGTTCGTCACGCTTGTGAAAAGTCTCGGGATAGAAGTAACCCTCAGGTTCATCTCCTCCAACTCGACATGAAAGTGAACTCGAACTTGATTGAACAAGGCCGTGAACCGGGCCGGTCTCAGTAGGCGCTCACGTCGTTACTTCCAAGTCCCCAATGTACTGTGCTCGCGCAGAGATATATTCCACGTAACCTACAGTTTACCAAGTGGTTGTACAATATGGAAGGGGGGTTATCCTCAGAACCCAGCTTCTTTCATTTATGCCGCCGTTGCCTTTGACTTTGCCCAGTATGACCCATTCGGCCACTCGTACTCCGCAATGCTCGACCTGTGCATCTCGATGCTATAGGGCGTGCGCTCCATCAGTGTGTATCTCCTGAAGCGCTAGATAATGGTGTAACCTATATCCCTCAGCAGGGTTGTCTGGTATGTTGTACCGTCCTTTATTGTTGATCGAACACGGGTAAAGGAAATGCTCATGCAGGTGATCCGCATATTCGAGAACATTGCGCTCCATGGTCCCCGAGACGGCAACATAATCAATCAAGCTTCCAGAAGATCGCCGTCAAT
>Ga0209488_10003899_pt1 | contig 11824 bp, 13 predicted proteins | sample Rivendell_Oct201_8_FD_188349 | JGI IMG/M metagenome (GOLD analysis project Ga0209488, IMG submission 188349) | Vadose zone soil microbial communities from the Eel River Critical Zone Observatory, Northern California, USA -... | ecosystem: Environmental > Terrestrial > Soil > Vadose zone >...
TTGGATCTTTTCTGGCGGCTCCTTGTTCATCTCTTCCGAGTCATATTCTGTATTTTGGTAATATCCCACCCGAACGAATTCTTGATCACGGTATGTTCCCGTCAGGATGAGAGCGGCCACGCCAAGGACATCCTCAGGCGGGATACTTTTTGAAGATGGTGCGCATCCTTCAAACTCGAACGCGTTGACACCGATCGGAACAGGACCAACTAGACAATCGTCCAGTTCTTGATCGAGCTCCGCGTTGCCTGGTGAAGCGACGTAGATGAGACGCCACTCTAAGTCTGAATGCAACGTATCATGACATCAAGTCTATTGGACCACGCGATGCGACGCACCATCCTTTAGAGGCGCTATGCACTCGAAAGTAACGCGGAAATGATAGGGATCTAGGAAGCGTGCAGGGTTGTTGAGAAACTCTACTTTCTGTAAGGGCATACATGAGTCGAGTGACGTGTGAGAAGGATTCTAAACCGTACTCTTATTGTGACGATGGACATGGTAGACGTTGAGGGCGCGACGAGAAGTGACGGGGAAGCGTGTCGCGTCTCATAACGCGTGACAGCCCATTGTCACACACCAATTATCCCGCTGAGCTTGGCAAGTTGAAGGACGTCTCGTCCAGTCATTGTACGTATTTCCCTTGTACCAAGCCCAGTCGCTGTTCCTGATTGTTCTTAGAGGCTGAAAGCTGAGGCATGGTCCCCTTCGTTAAGGTCCTTCGCACGGTCTAAAAATCCTCAAGGACCACTGGAGGACGTCAAATTCGTCATCCACATCCTTCCTATGCCTCGCTAGACCCCCTGCTTTCACCTTTTTTTTTTTACCTTCCGCTTTCAACCTTTTGCTCACGCAGTCTCATATCATGTCCCAGCCACCAGATCTTCTCATCTCAGACGACGACGACGACACTTCTCACGTCTCGACCCCCGTTCTTCCCAATCTGCCCGCCTCCCCTGTCCAACCCTCTTTTCTCCCTCCTCCTGCAACCACTTCCTCTGAGCCCGCCACATCGACTTCCGCGCTTTTCGCCAACGCCCACCTCCGTCTTCCCATTCCCACCCCATCTGCGAATCTCTCGCAGACTTCCTTCACTTTTGTCGATGTGAGCAAGGATGGAACTGTCGTGGACTTTGATGATCTCCCGTCGGAGGTCACTTCTGCTGATATTTCAATCGCGCGTGAGTTTTCGTGCTCGAGTTTCTGTCTCACTCCTTGTCCTCTTCGGCGCATATATCACCATTTGTCGTGCGGTGTACCTCATTCCTCGGACGCCTTGCGTTATGAAATCAAAAGTATGCTTCATCACGCTAGGCTTGTTCGGAACATAACCCACTCAATCCTATGCACTTCCTGTGTCTTTGTCGACCGAGCCTTCCATTCCTTTTTCGGGCACCTCCTTCATTTCAAAAAAACCATCTTTTTGCGGGCTTCGGCCACGTGTATGTTCTGACACGTAACAGAACAATCCACTATCCTCAATTAGTCTCATTTTCATCTTCTCTGCTTCTTTTTACTGACAGCTTCCTATTGTGTTTCTTTCACGGCACAGCCGACGGCTCATTTGTCGAGACATCATCTGGCCAAGCTGCGCGTGAACTAAAGAAGCGATATGACCGTTTCATCAAAATAGACAGGGACAATCGCTCCCCATACGCCATCACCGCATTTGTAAATCAGCATGGAAAACAAATGTATCGCGTTGGGTACGTCGGCCTGTGATCATTCACTCTCACGAAGAACCCGATTAGTGATTCCCGGGCTCAGGCACCGAGGTCAGTCGGCACCAGGGGCTGATGCCGAGCAACGCACGACAATGCAGCTTGAGCAATCTCCCACTTCTTCTGATGGACGCCAGGGCCAGGGAGGTAGGTCACAGGGTCAGACAGTGCGTTCAGAGCGCAGCGCATCTCGCAAGAGCCGCATGAGCATGCACGCGCTCCTCCCCGGTACTATGTTTCCCAGTGTGTCTTCACGCGGCGGCGATGCGACAACGAGCACACGTGCGCCACAGTTGCGCAAACTCCGCAGGGTACGCTCGAATCCCCAGATCTCCGCTGATCCTTTGCAACCCCCACCGCCTGGGCGTGGTCATTCTCAAAGCGTCACCGCGGCCGACCTTCCGCGCCTACCGCCCTACACAATACCTAGTGAACCCGTGCCAACGCTACCTGCTCCATCTCTGATACGTGATGGCTTTGCCGATGTCATGCGTTGGGACTCAGAGAGCGGGCCGTCATCTCCGATCAGCAGCTCACATTCGCATTCGCACTCCTTTGGTTCCGAGTTGGCGTCCAGCATAGGCTCATTTAATCCATTCGGTTCGGGCGTTTCCTTTGAGTCTCCGGCACCCCCGAAACCTTTGGAGGACTACCTTCATGTTCCCCCACTGCGGGAGATGCAGTCCTTTGAATCCGGCATGACAGCTAGAGCGGATGCACCACTAAGGATAGCGCCCACCAGTGACTTGGCTCCGATAAGTTCATTGACCACCGGCGGGTCACCGGTCGCTGACGAAGCACCTTCTTACCCTCTGAGGCTCGACGGGTTAGAAAATCGGGACAGTAACCCTTTCCCGTTGGTTTCCGAGGAAGGTGTAAACATTTCTCTGGTATTGCCGGAATTCTCTCCCTCCCCCTTCTTGCTCTCACGCCTAAAATACTCTGATCCTGCCTATATCCCTACCGACGAGACTACGATGCACACACGTTATTCGACGGAAGTTTTTGATGTCCTACAAATTTACCGCGGCCTACCTGTACTTGAGCGACTTCTCGAGAATCCCACTGACACAGCTGTGATCAAAATGACGCTCACCACCGAGGATAGCGCCGCGCCACGTAATGACCCACGCTTCGTTATCTGGGGAACGGTTACAACTGAGACCCGGGCGGACGACTCTCAGGCGTCGCGGCGGAGTAGCGGCGAGATTGTACACCTGCGGGTAACGACAGACGGTCCCGAACGTGAGCGCGTTCTCGTGGCCGCGACGATCGAGCGGTGGCTGGCCCAGCTCACGAGTGCTCTGGATTATGATGAACTACTTGTATTTTTTCTCACGTACCGCTCCTACATCAGCGCGCTCGATCTCTGCCACTTGCTCACCTGCCGCTTTCATTGGGCGCTCGGGCGCTGCGCGAGCGGCGGGGACGAGATGGTGCGTCGGGTTGTCCGCGTTCGGACTTTTGTCGCGATTCGTTACTGGTTGTTGACTTTCTTCGCCGTGGACTTTGTGCCGAACCGTGAGCTCCGTCTTTTGTTCGCGAGCTGGCTGAACACCCTCCGGAGAGATCCAATTTTGCAGAAACATACCGACGCGACGGTAAGACACCGCGCTGTGCTCTTGGTGTTTTGACTCGCTCTGACGATGGCCCCAATGTAGAGCATCGTGCGTAAGCTGATGTCCGTCGCGCGGGACGCCAAGGAAGCGTATTCGCAGCGGCCCCGAGCGTCGATTTCCAAGCCGGGCAGTGGGACTGGTACTCCAAATAGCGCGTCGCGGAAGTCATCTTCTGCGGCAAACGACGAAGACCTGGACTTGGATTTCATTGTTGAGCCCACGTCGCTACTCGGAGGCCCCGGTTTCGGGAAGGTCAACGTCGTTGCGGCCTCAGATGGCGCAGCCGTGATTCAGCAGCCCCTGCACCGAGCCATTTTGGAACATCGCCCGTCGCTGTCGGCGAGTGTCTCCCCCACGACTGCAGCCCCTGTACATCACCCTAGTGCGTTGTCACGCGCTCTTGCGAATACTGTTGGTCGACTCGGTCGTTGGAAGCGCGCGCTGAACCCTGGCTCGCGTCATGCGGGGAACCCTACGTCCATGGGGGTCTCGGCCTTTGACCTCGAGCTAAACCCCGATGGAGATCTGTTCCAAGTCCGTGGCGGAATGGACCAGTATCTTGATGCGATTGGGAAGTACCCGGGGCCGATAACCGTTGCACCTCCACTGCCGCCGTCTATATCTTCGTTACAGCGCTCGGTGGATCCACTTTCACTTTTAGAACCCCCTCCTACTGTTCCATCTATTCCTCCCCTCACTCTTGTTGAGGACATCGCTGACGACGCCGAGCTGGTGCCGATCCCATCGGATGAATCGTCCTCACGAACTCTCCTCACTCTCGGCGGCGAGGAAGCTGTGGATGTCGCGTCGGAAGCTGTGACAACCGCCGTCTCTTCTTTCAACTCACTCCTCACGAAGACGAGTAACCGCGTCTCCTCGAGTTCCACCAGTTCGTCCTCGAGCTATGGTGTGCCAGTCGGCTCCCAGTCGATTTTCCATGCCCGGCGCTCAGCTCAGGACCGATCGTGGCAGTTGGATGTCGTCTCGATTGATGACCTGGATCTCTCTGATACGTCCTCGGATACGTCGGAGGGACCGATGGCACAGCCCGGTTTGAAGAAGTTGCCCCGTCGCCTGCCCCTGCGGCGAGACTTCGAGTTCGTAGACAGAAATCGGGAGAGCGTATCGTCGATGGGGTTTGCCTCACAAGATGGGTCGGGCGCCAGTGGTCCAAGCTCGCGGCGCTCGAGTGTCGCTTCGGGCGTGGCGGCGGCAGCCGGACTGGGAAATACCATCCAGCAGTGGCAGGTGAACGCGCTGATCGACTCGCTGAGCGAGGACGAGGACGAGGGCGACGTTGAGGACGCGCTGCGTCGCCTCGAGGGCCAGATGAACCTGCAGAAGCAACTGGCCAAAGAGACCAAGGTGGATAACTGGGTCCGGACGATCCGGGAGCGTCTTGTCGCTGGCGACTATGGCGACGAGGCTCCTCGCTATCTCTCCGACGATGGGGAGGACGGGGCGAGCGAGTCGGAGCCATTTGAGTATGTTGGGCCCCGTGGCTCCGCGCCGTTAAGCGCTGTGTCGTCGCCGTCCAGGCCGGGCTCTCCAGCATCTGTCCGGCGTGTTTCATCGTTTGGGTTGATAATGGATAGCTCGACGCCTACGCCTGGTCCAGGCCAGTCTTCGCAGCCAGCACCGGTTGTCTCCACAGTATCGCGCTCAGCAGAGGATAAGAAACCCGCCCTCGAGGATGTTTTGCCCCCAGAGATCCTCCGCGGACCACCATCTCCAGTCCATGTAAAGATACCTTCCACCACCTCCGCGCGAATATCCACGGCGCCAGAGACGACAGCCCATCATCGTTCATGGGTGCTCACGGTCCCTACGGTTGCGCTCGCGATCCATTTCTCGATGATCGACCGGGAGCTCTTTCTTGCTATCAAGTTTGAGGAGTTGGTGTCGGATGATTGGCGAAGCTCAGAGGCTGCGCAGGCGGCAAATGTGCTTGATTGGGGCCAGTTCCTGAAGAACCGGGCCCGCTTGAAGGCACAGGGCGTGGAGGGTTATCCCACCAGTGCACTGGTTGCTGCCCGTGCGCGGTTTAACCTCTTGACGAACTTTGTGATCTCGGAGATTGTGGACACGTTGCCTGCGGAGCGTCCCTCGCTCGCAGCCAAGTTCATCCGCGTCGCCTGGGTGCGTTGTAGATGCCCACTTCTGTGGTTCACGTTCAGTCTGACTGACATGGTGCCCCGTTTTTTCTGGAAAAGAAATGCTTCCAACTGAATAGCTTTAGCACGCTCGTGGCGATCGTTGCTGGTCTGCGAAGTGATTTGGTGTCGCGCGCGATGAAACGCGGGTGGGATCGCGTGAATGTGTACAATCTGCGGATCCTGAAGGATCTCACGTCTTTTGCGGACTCGGCGGATGATTTCAAGCACATCCGGAGGGCTGTGAATCAGCTGACGGACCCGAAGCTCGCCGCTGGTGCCTCGGAAGAAGCTGCCTCGGTGCGCAGCTCGGCGCGCGGGAGGCTGACTGATGGGAAGGCTGCTACAGGTGTACCCTTCCTTGGTGAGTTGCTCTTATTGATCATTTCACACAAGCGCTGACTGATGACTGGTGTGGTGGTAGGAATCTACCTCGCGCCGCTGCAACGAGTTTGCCGTCTGCCGGACCTGATCGATCCGACAGCGCCCACAGAGTTAGTCAGCATCGAGCCCGTATCTGGCAACTTTTCAGCGCCGGCACATCCCGACGTGTTCGATGCACTTCCGGCGCTTCCGCCATCTATGCACCTCGAGCCGTTGATCAACGTGCACAAGCAGCGGCTTGTAGCTCGGACTGTCAAGGCGCTCGTCTCTGGGCAGCACCTCGCGAGTCGATTGCAGTATCCCATTGACCGGCGGTTGTTTCAGCGCTGTCTGCGTCTCCGTGGGCTCGACTCTGCTACGTTACAGCGAAAATTGGCGATGTACCCTGACTGATTGATTGACACATCAAGGCAATCCGCCAATAGGTTTTGGAGGAGATGGGGAGGGGGGTCGTCTATATTATGTGCTTACCAGTCTTTTCCTGCTGCTGCATCCATTACCCTACCACCTTTTATGTCGCAATCTTCGTCGTTTTTTTGTCTTCTGTATTTTATTTTTGGGGGTTTTTTTTCTTTAGCATATCATATTTGATTCACGGTACAGTATACGCAATGTAGACTTTTTTTGATGAGACGTCTACAAAACGCAACGCAAGCCTGAGACATGGAGAGAGTCACTGTAACTTGGCTTGGTATGTCTAATGTCATACCGGAGAACTTGCCCCTCACCGGCCTTACCCACTGACCGAGCCATCATTTTAAAATTCAAAAGGTTGCGTACTGATAAAACACCAATGCATCCAAGGAGGACTCTCGGAAAAGCTGCCCTAGCCGCAATGGGAGTAAAAGCACCGGCAGTGCCTGTAAAAAAATAAATATTAAACAATGTTGTGTTGTACCAATCACTGCGCCCCGGTCTCCTAACATTCTCCCAATAACAACCCAACTAACCCAACAAAATATGATCACAGGTCCCTAGGTCGCAGACGCCGCGAGGCAGTTGAGTAAAATAAAAAAAAACGCTGCTTCATGGCACTCCTCCTGAAAATGAATTTGTGGGAAATTTAACTTTTTTTTGGATTCTAGGTTCCTCGTCGACTTTTCGACTTTTTTTCACTCGTACGGGTTCTCACGAGGTTGAATGTAGTGGTACAGGGAGATGGACAAGATCGTCTTGTTCACCCGTGCTGGCGAAAATGGATGGATACAGTGCTTGAAAGGTGTTGCCAACAAGGCCTTCGGTTGGTTGGCGATCGTCGCGATGGCGCAGTACGTAAAATCGCAGGTCTTTAGTGATGACAACCCTGTGATCGGCTACCGTACTGTCAGTGCCTGTTCCTTAGAAATCACAGTCAGGAAACTTAAATGAAGCCCACACGCTATCATTATTTTCCAACTCTCTTGCGTTGACCTTTGTTTCTTTTTTCTTTTCAGTGACAACAATATCAGAATGCTATACCGTAATAATAAATATCAGTGTACTACTACACAGGGTCCCTTACAAACAATGTACCCGGGCCCGGAGGTTCGACCATAAGCTCGTCATCATCCGAGTCGCTGTCGCTGCTTTCATCCAAGTCCACCATAAGGGGCTTGCCAGACACTTCAACCCCTCTTTCCCTTTCCCTGGCCTTTGGTGCAGAGACGACTGATCGCAGATGCCCTCCCGGCCGGGGGCCCAAACTGATTTTGTCAACCTCACGACACGACGCAAGTTCCGCCAACTGTTGATGACAAAGAAAGACATGCGGCCGTTTAGTAGGCTAGGCTGATGATTAAATGGATGAAACGAAACGGACCTCGGAGTAATAGATGTTTCGAGGATCGTCCTTCTCTTTTCTGCGTCGGTCAGCACTGGAAGAGGACCTGAGAGTGGGATCAAAACCGAGCTCCTTGATAACCTGCGCCGTGTACGCGTTCCTCATCGTCGTCCTTGTCTCACCCTCTTCCGCGTCATCGTCATCAACCCCGCTCTCGCCATCGCTACTGTCCTCCTCCTCCTTTCTCTTCCTGCTCGAAAGAAGCTGGAGCTCGTCCTTTCCGGGCTTAGACACTTTTTTTCCTTCCGCGACCTGCCCCTCGGCCGCTTTCTTCTTCTTCTTCTTCTTCGCAAAGCTGCGCGCAGCTTGCACGGCTTTCATCCCCTCCTTATCTCGCCCCAGCAGCCGCTTCAGCGTCACATCCGTATCGCGCGAGCTAGCCAGCCGCGCCGCACGCGCCTGAGCCTCGCGCCCGACAGACTCGTTCACGAATAAGTCGCGCTTCCCGGCGGCGACAATATGCCCAGCCACGACGTACGTGGCACCATTCGTTACTTCGGAGGAGGACTGGGCGGGCCCACGCCCGTCAGAGGGCGCAAGTCCCCACTTGCGCTGTGGGTCGTAGGCGGCTTTGCGCTTTTGCGAATTTGCGCCTACGCTCATGCCCGAGGTCCTAAATTGTAATGATCACTATTTTTATCCCGAGGAAGGGGGAAAAGTAACAGAACAACGCACCCTGTCGAGAATTCTGGACGGCTTGCGCGGCGCCGTTCGACAGCGTGTTGGACGTGGTATTCACAAACGTCGCTAACGCGCTTATCGCACCAGCTGCCACAGGGCTTGCCGTCGCGCTTCACAACGCTGCACATTCCTAGGTCGCGCGCCGTGCCAATGACAGCCACCGAATCTGCGCTCTCAGGCGTGAGGGCAAGTATGTTAGGTGCACCGGGTTTCTGTATCGCAAGTAAGGGAGATTTTAACGGTCAACACAAAACAGCCGATATGAATAAGGAAAAAAAAAGCTACCTGGAGCGGCTTTAGCACCCTCGGGTTAAGCAGAGCAATCACGGATCCCTCGCGCAATTTAGCCATAGATTCATAGGCACCGCGACTACCACCTTTGTATATCTTTTCTGGCAGTAAACCATCGCCCCTAGACACGGTATCGTACGCGTCGGACTCGAAGAGCAGCAGCGACAAAGCAGTGTCGCCGCGGGTGGTGCCCTTCTTCCCCCCTGCGCCAAAGTCGATCAGCGTCAGATTCACGTACTTGCGCCCTGCGCGCGGGGGCGGGTCCTTGTTCCCCGGTTTTGAATTTCGGGTAGCGGAGGGAACCGATGGGGTTGCAGCAGGGGCTGGGCCCATATCGTCGGCGTCTCGAGCTTCGCCTGGACCAACTGCCACTGGCGCCCGGCTGATTCGAACTGGACTTCGCTCGGCGACAACTGCGATGGTCACCCAGTCGCCAACGACGGGAACGTCGAACACTTGTCCTCGCACTCCCGGGTGCGCCCGCACGACGGAATATAATGTAGACGGGGAGACGTAATATCGCCCACTCATATAAGCCTGCAAGTCCTCATGTGGTAACTTGCGAGACCTACAAAATTCGTCAATTTTTTGATAAGAAAAAAAAAATACTGTTCGCGACGTACGCTAAACGAATGCCAGAATGTGGCTCGAGGTGCCCGAAGAGGGGATCGTCAAACGGCGGCTTGTGTTCGTAAGGTCCAGGCTCGAGTTGCTCTATTAGCGTAAGGCGGTCATCACGTGCTGGGGCCCCACTGTATTGGGTCATCGGGTCATCATGAGTGCACACCGATCCCCAAACGATTTATTCTGAAACAGACGGGCGCTCACCTGGCCTTATCGGCGAATGAAGAGGTGCGCATGGGCGCGTCCGGCTCCGCAGCTGAGGGAACACGTTTGGAAAGCGCGGAAAGTTTAGTGAGGACGTTCGAGGGACCTGGCTGTGATGGTACAAGGCTCGGCGAAACAACGCGACCGCCTGCATTGGAGTTAGCGAGGTTCCTGTGCTCGTCTGTAGTCCTGCTTCCGCCTGCTTTATGGGGCAGTACGACAGGGGTAACTCTACGCTTCTCTAGATGATGATGCACGTGAGAAGTCACATTCATGATCGGGAGCAGACAAGCATTTTTTTACTGTGTTCGGGGCTAGGTGGTGCCAATACTGCCACTGCCTGCCGCTTCCGTTTGGTGTCCTCGAGGCTGGAGACATGCTCTGATGGAAGTGCGTCCGGAGGTGCGTCCGGATGCAAAAGCTGGGCTTGAAGTTGGGCGATTTGCTGCTGGATGGACTGACGTGTGAGCGATTCCTTGTTCTCTCTGTTAGCAGCGGAGTCCATTTGTTAACATGAGACACTAGGATACGCGTGTAAGTGAACTGGTGGGGTGTAGTGTTATGCGGCGAGGTGCCAACGGCCGATCAAGGGACGCGTTATTTACGCGTGTTGACCTCATGTGTCACCTACAACTTCCTCGGCCGGCGAGTTCCGACACTCAGCGAACCCGCCGCCGAGAAAGAGTCGAGAAGAGTACAGATCGCGCACGACTTTTATTTTACTTTTCTGTCACTACCTGTCCTTGGATGGAGGGTTCTAGGGCTGTGTAATGGGTGTGGGTGACTCGGTGAATGACTCGCCTAGGAGGATAGGGATGTTTGCCTGCCTCGAGGAGTCTCGCGCCCCGCGTTTCCCCCGAATCCCCCCTTGGCCGGGATGAGAAAAGGACAGAGGGGGATTGATCCGGAACATACCGCGTCAGGCTGCGCCGCCATTTTGGCACCAATACTCTCACTACAGCACCTCCAATCTCTTCTTGCCCACATTCATTTACTTTATAACCTTGCCCTGCGCCTGCCGCACGCCCCCATTTTACGCCCGCTTCTTACTGACGCCACAACCGTCTTCCTTCTTCCCTTCCCTCCCTCCTCATCCTCTCTCAGATTTCGAACTCTTCTCGCTCTCCCTCATCTCATGCCCGTCGATACAGTAGTAGATCTGCGACAGCGCGCGGGGGATCTCGCGCACCGCCTCGGTTCCTTGAGTCATTTCATGCCTGCCGCCCAGGAACTCTTAGAAATCATCCATCATCTGACCTCCGAGATACTGCTGCGACATAATCGGAAGGTAGGCTCAGAACTCATCCGCTCGCTTCCTCAAATAGATGTTCACCGATAAATCCCCTCTGGCACTTGTGAGATCGTCACCCTCGTCGAGGTAGACCTTTTGACTCCCTAATTCTCGCTTCCGTCGTGCGGCAGCTCAACTGCCCTCGTTTGTGTTTCAGATCTCTAGGGCAACCCTGACTCGTGCCGGGTTAAGGTTGAATTCGTTTACGTCTTTCATCCCAGCCCTCCGGAATTATAAAGCACTGTATTTTGAGATCCTCAGAGCGCTTCAGGAGCGTCAGGAAGTCATCGTTGACAGTGATAATCTCAGAGGTAGTAACCGTTTTTACCCTTGCCGGTCCCACGGTTCTTACTGCTCACATGCGGCCTTAGACCGCGTCAGCCGGCTGCTAAAGCCCCTCTCAACCTGGCTTGTGATGCACCGGAGAGATTCGACATCTCCATCATCATTGTCCGCGCAGGGATCTCCAGATAGAGATTCGGCATTTGCCTCTTCTCCGGAGCCGTCGCAGCAGCCTCGTAGACATTCTCTTCCCACTCGGCGCCGTTCCGACTCGGAATCCGCGCACCCTGCCACAGCACCCGAGGAATTGATGCCACGTACGTGACAGCTATGCCCGTCACGTCGTTCCATCATAGCATTTTTATAACGAGTCACCGCATCATTGCAGCGCCATCGTCACTGCCTCACCGATTCCAGCAGCTTCCCTCCACCACACCACGAGGCTGGCACTCGGGTTTACTAGTACCTCAGGCTCCGACGGCGGACCACCATGCCAGCGACCAAACTTCCGGGACGATCAGGATGGCTCGCACACGCATCCCTCGCCCGGCGCTGCCAGTGGCACCTCAGCCAGGTTATCATTCACAACTCGAACCAGAGAGCAACAACCTGGTCCGGGTGGCAGCGGAGCAGCCGGAAATGGCCGCGCTGCCGCCAGTCCTTGCGCAGAGGATGACTCAGCGATTCGGCATTTTCTGCACGACTGCAAGCGGGAGTGGGGCCGTTCGGGGGCGTCGTAGGGGCTTGACGGTGCC
>Ga0209488_10003901_pt1 | contig 11820 bp, 9 predicted proteins | sample Rivendell_Oct201_8_FD_188349 | JGI IMG/M metagenome (GOLD analysis project Ga0209488, IMG submission 188349) | Vadose zone soil microbial communities from the Eel River Critical Zone Observatory, Northern California, USA -... | ecosystem: Environmental > Terrestrial > Soil > Vadose zone >...
CTGGTCGACACCGCGGGCCTCCGCGCCACCGTTGATGTGGTTGAGGTCGAAGGTGTCCGGCGCGCCCGAAACGAAATGGCACGAGCCGATCGCGTTCTGTACATCGTCGATGCGGGAAGCGCGGCGGATACCAGCCGCGTAGTGGGTGACACTCTTTCGCCAACGTGGTCCACAGACCTCGAACACTTACCGGCTGGCGTTCCCGTGACTCTGATCTTCAACAAGATCGATTTGACCGGCAGCCCGCCGCGGCTCGATGAGGCCGCCAGCCCGCCGCGCGTTTACTTGAGTGCTCGCACGGGTGCCGGCCTCGATCTCCTGCGGACTCACTTGAAGGCCGCGGTCGGATATCGCGAGACCGAATCCGGGGCGCTCGCAGCCCGGCGCCGGCATCTCGATGCGCTGAACCGCGCGCGCCGGCATGTGCAGAACGCGGCCGATACGCTGAGCACGACGCGGGCGTTCGAGTTGTTCGCCGAGGACTTGAGGCTCGCTCAGCACGCCTTAGGCGAAATCACCGGTGAATTCACCAGCGACGATTTGCTCGGCGAAATTTTCGGCAGCTTTTGTATCGGAAAGTAATGCAGCGAGCAAGTTATTGGGGGGCAGGACACCGGGCGATCCGAAGATCGCCGCGGCCGGTACTGACGCTCCGCTCAGACGCCTTGTTTGTGCTGCATCTCCGTCATGCGTTCCGTCATGTCGGTATCGGTCAATCGCGCGAGGCGCGCGCAGACGCCGAGAACCGCCAGGATGGCGACGGTGGCAACAGAAGTAATCACCGGAAAATGCCAGAACAGCCACACCATGGTGACTGCGGATAGGGCCAAAATCGCTAAAAGCGCGGCTACATTCGTCCGCGAGTGCGACGAGTCGATCATGCCAGCTTCCCCCCCGATCGATGCAACGAACTCCCGGATACCTTATACAGGGTGCGTTGTTAAACGACCATAAAGTAAAGACTCCAATGGCACAATCCGCAATTAGGGAAACTCTCAATCGGGGCTAACCCAGCATCGTCTCGCGCCGCCAATGCCGGGCGGTCAACACCATGAGCACCAGCGCGAGGGCGAGCGATGCCGCGGCCGACACCCACACGTCGAGCGCCGCGACGGTCTCGTCCTTGAGCACGCTGGTCATCAACAAATGCTGGCTCAGCGAGGGGATGAACATCAGAGAACTCTGGGTTTTCAACGAGTAAATGCTCGCAAAGGCGATCGGCAAGGTCGGCACGAGGAGGACGGTGGTGAGGTAGGTCTGAGCCTCACGATAACTGCGGGTGAATGAGGCGACGAAAGTCATGAGGGCGGCGCCCAGGGGCACGAAGGGCAGGCAAATCGCAAAGAAAATCAGCGCCGTGCGTGCGTTCAAGTTCGCGCTCATGCCGAGTCTTTCCAGCGGCACGAAGCGAAACACGCAGACGAATGCAGTAAGGCTCAAGGCCAGCGAGATGCACATGTAGGCGCAGGTGGCTAGAATCTTTCCGCCCACCAGGCTGGAGCGCGCCACCGGCAGGCTGAGCAGCGCCTCCAATGAACCTCGCTCCCGCTCCCCCGCGGTGGAGTCAATGGCGAGATAGAGCCCGCCCATCAACACCGCGAACAACACGAAGTAGGTCATGAACCCCAGGACCACGACAGCCCGGCCGGTGGGTGTCGCCACATCGACGTCATTGACCGCCACCGGTACTGTGAGCAGCGGATTCACCCCCCTGGCCTGCAGCCGCAGTTGCGCAATGCTGCTGGCGTAGCCTCCCAGAATGCTTCTCGCGCGGTCCGCGCTCTTGCGCGTTTGCGAATCCGCGCTGTCCGCGACCAGCAGCACGGGGGCCGGTACGCCCAAGGTGAACCGCGCGCCGTATTCCTTGGGGATGATCAGCACGATCTGAGCGCGGCCGCCGCGGACGGCGGCCCGAGCCTCACTCTCCGACAGGTTCGCTTTGCTCAGCTTGATGCCGTGTGCTTCGAGATAGCGCGTAAGCCGGGGCGCGTTGTCGGCCCCCGATATCGTCAGCCGCAGCGGCTCGTCCGACTCGACCACGCTCTGATTGAGCATGCGCGATACCATGAGGCCGAACAGCAAGGGCCCGAACAAAGGTCCAAACAGCAATGCCGACAGCAGCGTGCGGCGATCGCGCAGGTTCTCCAGAAATTCTTTTCCAAAAACGGTGAGGAGCAAGCGCATTCAGCTCAACTCCCCGGTATCGCCCAACACTTGCAGAAATGCCTCTTCCAATGAAGCTGCGCCGCTCCGGTCCTGAATCGATTGCACCGTCGCGTCCGCCAGAACCTTGCCGTGCCCTATGATCACCACTCGGTCGCAGAGCGCGGCCACCTCCTGCATGACATGCGAGGAGAACAGCACGCAGCGCCCCTGGGCCTTGAGCTCGAGCAGCATGTCGCGCAAATTGCGGATGGCCATCACGTCCAGCCCGTTGGTGGGTTCATCGAGAACGATATTGCCGGGGTCGTGAACCAGAGCACGCGCCAGCGCCACCTTGATGCGCTGTCCCTGCGAGAAACCCTTGGCGCGGCGCTCGATGAAACTCTCCATGCCGAGGATGCGGGTGAGTTCGGCGGTGCGCGAGCGCAAACGGTCGCCGGCGATTCCCTGCAACGAACCGAAATAGTGGATGTTCTCGCGCGCCGTGAGATTGCCGTATAGGCCCGCCGCGTGGGGCAGCACGCCCAAGTGCGCTCGGGCCTTCGAGGTCTCGCCGCGTATGTCGATGCCGTCGATGCTGGCCCTGCCGCTGTCCGGCGTCAGGACCCCGTACAGCATGCGCAAGCAGGTCGACTTGCCGGCGCCGTTGGCACCCAACAGGCCGGTGATTTCACCATCGCGCGCCACGAAGGACACGTCTCGGACGGCCTCGATGGCGCCGAAGCGCTTGCTCAAGTTCGCAGCCTCGATCACACCTAAGCGCCTTCGATCATGGTGCAGGACCTATCATGTTCACAAAAAAGGGCGCAGGGCTGTGGCGTTCGAGGCAGGCCGCATCGAGCTTGTCCGGCGCCGCTGCGTCCAGAAACTCCGCCATCAGCCTCGGTACACAGCCGGTGGCGACCTGGCCGTGTCCCTCGCCGCTCAATATCAGGTGCCGATGGCGCGCAAGTCCGCGGGCCGCGCGTTCCGCATCGGCAGGCGGCGTCACGGGATCCGCCTCGCCCGACAGCAGCAATGTCGGGATATCGCTTTGCAAGGGGGCATGCAGATCGGCATCCACCGGTCCGCGCGGCCAGAGCCTGCAAATCTCCAGCAACGCATCCAGCTGATCCGTACCCTGGTAGGTTCGAGAAATCGCGGCCGGGTCGATGCCGGCGGCCGCGAAAAACGGCGCGTCTTCACTGCAGATCACGCTGTTCTGCATACCGCTCGCGAGCTGATCGCGGACTTGGCGAGCGGTCATGATGCTCAGCGCGGCGAGCGGCGCCAAGGCGCCTTGATTCGCCCGATGTATAAGTGCTGGCATCAATGAAGCCTGGGCGGCGCTATAGGAAAGGAATCTCAAGCTCGCGTCCAGCATGTTGCGGTTGAACTGGATCTTGAGCGGCAGGCTGCTGTCCGGATCATCGATGGTGATCATCGATTTCTGCGGCCCGAATTGGCGCCGCAGGCCATCGAGGTCCTGCCGCAACTCCGGGTAGGCAGCGCTGCAGTCCGGCGAAGCTCCGCAACGCTTCACGATGAGATCCAGAGCGCGCTCACCGTCCAGCGGGGTTTCAGGTCCTATGGCCTGCTCCGGGTAAGTCACTCCGTCCAAGATCACGGCGTGAACCGATGCCGGAAAGCGCCGCATATAGAGCTGCGCCACCCGCGTGCCATACGACGATCCATAGAGATCGATGGCCTGCACTTTGAGCGCGCGGCGAACCGCCTCGAGGTCGGCGACCGCCACGCTGCTCGTGTAGAAGCGCACCCGGTCGCCATACTTGCGCAGACACGCCAGGGTCGCCTGCCGCAGCGCCGGCATGAAGTCGTCCGTCGCCTGCCAGTCGTCCGGGTAATCGCAGGCGAGCGGCGCGGAATTCCCCGTGCCGCGCTGATCGACCAGCACGATATCGTGGTTTCGGTTCACCCGCGCAAACGCAGCGGCGTAGCTCGTGTACATCGCGGTGGCGCCTTGACCCGGACCGCCGGCCAACAGAAACAGCGGCGCCGCCTCGGCGCGCCGATTGAGCGCGGGCACCACCGCAACGCTCAAATCAATGGTCGCGCCACCCGGCTTTGTCCGATCCTCCGGCACTTTGAGCACGCCGCAACGCGCCGCGATCGACGCCAGCCGCTGCGGATGCTCGAGGCGGCACTCATGCAATGCGAGTTGGGCCGCAGGCGGGGCGTCCACAGCCGCCGCCATGACCGGCCGCAGCCACAGATAGCAGCTCGCACCGACGGCGCCGAACAGCACGGCTCTCCATTTACTCCACATGCCAATCTCCGATTTGAACCGATTGTAGGGGATTCGTTACCCGTCCCCGCCCGCACTTGGTAGATTTGCGGCCCAGTTCGTCTTTACTTAGAGTTATCCCATGAACGTGATTCGCGAAGCCGATGTGATCGCCAGCGTCGCCGACGCCCTGCAGTACATCTCCTACTACCACACTCCCGATTTCATCCGTGCCATGGGGCGTGCGTACGACATGGAACAGAGCCCGTCGGCGCGCGACGCGATCGCGCAGATACTCACCAATTCGCGCATGTGCGCCGAAGGCCATCGGCCCATATGCCAGGACACGGGCATCGTCGTGGTGTTCGTGAAAGTGGGCATGGGCGTGCGCTGGGATGCGACTCTCGATCTGCCGGCGATGATCAACGAGGGCGTGCGGCGCGCCTACCTCGACCCCGACAACAAGCTGCGCGCATCCATCGTGTCCGACCCTGCGTTCAAGCGATCCAATACCCGCGACAACACACCGGCGGTCATCCACACCGAATTCGTCGCGGGAGACGAGGTCGAGATCACCGTCGCCGCCAAGGGTGGGGGATCTGAAAACAAATCCATGTTCGCCATGTTAAATCCGTCGGACTCGGTTGCGGACTGGGTACTTGAGATGGTGCCTGAAATGGGCGCCGGCTGGTGTCCGCCCGGAATGCTCGGGGTCGGCATCGGCGGCAGCGCCGAGAAGGCCATGCTGCTGGCGAAGGAATCCTTGATGGAGCCCATCGACATCGGCGATCTGATCGCGCGCGGGCCGAAAACCAAACTGGAAGAATTGCGTCTAGAGATATTCCAACGGGTCAATGCCCTCGGTATCGGCGCGCAAGGCCTCGGGGGCTTGACCACCGTGCTCGACGTGAAAGTATTGGACTATCCGACCCATGCGGCATCGTTGCCGGTGGCGGTGATTCCCAACTGCGCCGCCACCCGGCATATCCATTTCACGCTGGATGGTTCAGGCCCCGCGGTTCTCGAGCCGCCCAATTTGGATCTGTGGCCGAAAGTAAAGTGGTCCGCCGATGCCAGCGCGCGCCGTGTCTCTCTCGATGGACTGACCCGCGCAGAAATTGCGAGCTGGAAACCCGGTGAGCGCTTGTTGTTGTCGGGAAAGCTCCTGACCGGCCGCGACGCCGCGCACAAACGCATCTGCGCGCTGCTCGATGCCGGCAAGCCGCTGCCCGACGGTTTGGATTTTCATGGCCGAGTCATTTATTACGTCGGGCCGGTCGACCCCGTCGGTACGGAGGTCGTGGGACCGGCGGGTCCCACCACCGCTAATCGCATGGATCGGTTTACCGACACCATGCTGGGCAAGTCCGGCTTGCTGGCGATGGTGGGGAAGGCCGAACGGGGGCCTGAAACCGTCGAGTCCATCGCCAAGCACCATTCCGCCTACTTGATCGCGGTCGGCGGCGCCGCTTTTCTGGTCTCGAACGCCATCCGCGGCAGCCGCATCGTCGCCTTCCCCGAACTTGGCATGGAAGCCGTGTATGAATTCGACGTGCGCGATATGCCGGTCACCGTGGCGGTGAGCTCCGACGGTGTTTCCGTGCACGAGACCGGACCCAAGGCATGGGCGGGCAAATTTGCCGGCATACCAGTCGCGGTGGAATAGTGCGGGTGCGTCAATGCCAACGGGCGTAGCGCACTTATACGTCAGAGAGGAGCACCCGGCCTTTAGGCCGAGCAGCACCCCCGGCCTTTAGGCCGAGCAGCACCCGGCCTTTGGGCCGAGCAGCACCCCCGGCCTTTAGGCCGAGCAGCACCCGGCCTTTGGGCCGAGCAGCACCTGCCTTTAGGCCGAGCAGCACCTGCCTTTAGGCCGAGCAGCACCTAGTATTTGACCGAGCAGCCGTAAGGCGTCGTCACCGCATGCGCGACCGGGCTGCCCTGCGCGACGGCCAGCATGGCTTCTTTGAGATACGGTTCGGCGTGGGGGATGTCGCCCGCGTCCGCGGTGGGGATGCTGTCGATGCCGCCCATATATTGCAGCGCTCCTTCCTTGTCGATCACGAACATATGCGGCGTGGTCTTCGCGCCATACAGGCGCCCGAGCGTCCCCGACGGATCCATCAACACCGCCGTCGGAAAGGCTCCGCGCGACTGGGTCAGGGCGTCTGCGGCGGGTCCGTTCACATAGCCCTGCTTACCGGGTGCCGAGGAAATCACGCTCAGCCAGACCACGCCGTTTTTTTGTGCCAGCGCCTGTACGCTTTGCATGTTGCCGCTCGTGTAGTGCTTGCGCGTGAAGGGACAATCGGCATTGGTCCACTCCAGGACCACGGTCTTGCCGCGGAACTGGCTCAAGGAAAGCGAGTTGCCCTTGCTGTCCGTGGCGGTGAAATCGGGTGCCGGACGGCCGATTTGCGGGGCGGAGCCGGCCGCGAATCCCGAGGCGCCGATCACGCTTGCGAAAACTGCGGCGAAACCCAAGGTAAGGGCGCGAACGGCAAGAGGGGCACCAAGGGTACGAAGAGGGGAACCAGGGGTACGAGGAAGGCTGTTCATCATATTTCTCCGCGAGAAACGCTGGCCTTCAGGCCGGCGAGGGATAGCGATGCACGTTTCCGCGGAAACGTCCTCTCGACCACTGGTTGGTCATTCCCGCGTTTCCGCGGAAACGTGCGCGTTCAGGTTTCGACTTCCTTAGTCGCGACAACCTGGTCTGAGGTTCCCTGACACGGCCGGAGGCTCCCTGACTGACCTGACCTGCGGTTCCCTGGCACTTTTACATGGACCCCATTACAGTACGCGCCTCGTAGAAAATCGAGTGGATTCAGCGCCATGCGTTTCGGTACGGAATATGGGGTGATCGTGATCGGCGGGGGCCATGCGGGCACCGAGGCCGCGCTTGCGGCTGCGCGCATGGGCCAGCGAACCCTGCTCCTGACCAACAACATCGAGACGCTGGGTCAGATGAGCTGCAATCCGGCGATTGGCGGCATCGGCAAGGGCCACTTGGTGAAGGAGATCGATGCGCTGGGCGGTGCCATGGCACTCGCGACCGACGAGGCCGGCATCCAGTTCCGCACCCTGAATGCCAGCAAGGGACCCGCGGTACGCGCCACGCGAGCGCAAGCCGATCGGCAACTCTACAAGCAGGCGATTCGCCGCATGCTCGAGACCCAGCCGAATCTCACTCTGTTCCAACAAGAGGTGGCCGATCTCAAGGTGGAGGGCGAGCGTGTGGTCGGAGTGGTCACGCAGAGCGGCATCGAGTTCCGGGCGCGCGCTGTCGTGTTGACCGTCGGCACATTCTTGGGCGGCAGGATCCACGTCGGCTTGGAGAGCCATCCTGGCGGCCGTGCAGGCGATCCGCCGTCGACGAGTCTGGCCGCGCGCCTGCGCGAGCTTGATTTGCGCGTCGGCCGGTTGAAAACCGGCACGCCGCCGCGGATCGATGGCCGCAGCATCGATTTCTCAGGGATGCGCGAGCAGCACAGCGACCATCCGCGGCCGGTGTTTTCCTATTTGGGAACGCGCGAGCGGCACCCGCGGCAGCTGCCCTGCCACATCACGGCCACCAACGAACGAACCCACGACATCATTCGCGGCGCCACCGCTCGCTCGCCTCTGTTCACCGGGTTGATCGAAGGCGTGGGCCCACGCTATTGCCCATCCGTGGAAGACAAAGTGGTGCGCTTCGCGGACAAGACCTCTCATCAGATCTTCGTCGAGCCCGAAGGCCTCAATACTCACGAGATCTACCCCAACGGGATATCCACGAGTCTGCCCTTCGACGTGCAATACGAGTTCGTGCGCACCATTCGGGGGTTCGAGCGGGCGCACATCACGCGCCCGGGCTACGCCATCGAATACGATTTCTTCGATCCGCGCGATCTTAAGTTCAGCCTGGAGAGCAAATTCCTCTCCGGCCTGTTCTTCGCCGGACAGATCAACGGCACCACCGGATACGAAGAGGCGGCGGCGCAAGGGTTGCTCGCCGGCGCCAACGCGGCGCTGCTGGCCGATGGCCGCGATGCGTGGTGGCCAAAACGCAGCGAGGCCTACATCGGCGTGCTGGTCGATGATCTGATCACGCGCGGCGCTCCCGAGCCCTACCGGATGTTCACCAGCCGCGCGGAATACCGACTGAGTTTGCGCGAAGACAACGCGGACCTGCGCCTCACCGCGCAAGGCCGCGAGCTTGGCCTGGTCGATGAGGACCGCTGGACATTTTTTCAGCGCAAGCGTGCCGCCGTCGCGGATGAAGTTTCCCGGCTGACCGCGGCGGTGGTGCATCCGGCCGTGGTGGACGCCGGGTTGCTCGCCAAGTTGGGTTCGCCCCTGCTGCGCGAAGCGCATGCCTTGGATTTATTGCGCCGCCCGGAGCTGACATACGACGATTTGAACCACGTTGCCCCGTGGACGGCGCCGGCATCGAGCGCGGACGATGCGGCTCAAACAGCGGGGGATTGGCGCGACGATGAGCGCATGTCCGAGCAGGTCAAACTGCAGGTCGACGTCGAGGCGAAGTACTCTGGGTATCTCAAGCGTCAGAACGACGAAATTGAGCGTCAGCGGCGCAATGAAGAATTGCGCATGCCGGAGAACATCGACTATGGCGATGTCAGCGGACTGTCGAACGAAGCCCGCCAGCGCCTGCGCGATGTGCGTCCCGAAACCTTGGGTCAGGCCGCCCGGATTCCCGGCCTGACGCCGGCCGCCGTGTCGTTGCTGCTGGTGCATCTCAAGAAGCGCGACCGCGCCGCTTGAAGTTCGGCACCGCGTTGCAGGTGCCGCGCGTTCATTGGCCTTGGGCGGTTTGGCCTTGCACGGTGCTGTGTGCGGTGGTGCTTGCGGCTGTCCTGGCCGTGTTGACTGCCACACTCGCCAGGCGGCATGGTGATGTTCCGCCGGAAACGCGCGCCGTGATCTTGCGGCGCGGCAACGGCGCGGAGCCGGAGAGTCTCGACCCGCACAGTGCGCGTTCCGAGGCGGCGCTCACCATCCTGCGCGACTTGTATGAAGGCCTGACCGAGATAGGTCCGGATGGTGCCCCCCTGTTGGCCGCCGCCGATGAATGTGCGATCTCCGCCGACGGCACGACCTATCGATTTCACTTGCGAAAGCTGGCGCGCTGGTCGAATGGCGAACCACTGGTTGCCGAAGACTTCGCGGCCGCCTGGCGTCGCTTGGTGGACCCGCGGACCGGCGCGCAGTACGCGCAACTGTTGGCGCCCGTGCAGGGTGCAGAGGCGATCAGCGCGGGTTCGGCCGCCGCCTCGACCCTGGGAGTGCAAGCCGTCGATCCCACGACGCTGCTGGTGAAGCTCACGCACCCGAGTCCCTATTTCCTCGCCATACTGGCGCATCCGGCGACGTTTCCGATCAATCGCACCGTGCTTGCGCAGCACCCGTCGGGTTTTGCCAAGCCGGGCGTGATGGTATCGAACGGCGCCTTTGTACTGGCGCGCTGGGATTTCGGTTCGCACTTGGTCGCGGTACGCAACCGCCTGTACTGGAACGATGGCGCCACGCATGTCGACGGCGTCGAGTATTACTCCATCACTGAGCCCGAGACGGAACTGCGCGCATTTAGGTCCGGCGCCGTGGACGTGACGTCCACCATCCCCGGCGCCCAGTTCGGATGGATCAAGCAACACCTGGGACAGGAATTGCACGTCGCCCCACAGCTCGGGGTGTATTACTTGGGATTGAATTTGCGGCGAGCCCCCTTCGCGCGGTCGCCGCCGCTGCGCCGCGCGTTGTCGCTGGTGATCGACCGAGAGCGCCTGGTGCAGGCGGTCACCGGCACCGGCGAGTCGGCCGCGTACACCTTCGTGCCGGCGCAGACCCTGAACTATTCGCCGCCGGTGCCGGAGTATGCGAGCTGGCCGATGCCGCGGCGGATCGCGCGGGCGCGTGAACTGCTGGCCGAAGCGGGTATGCTGCAATCGCCGCCGGCGCTCGAGCTGCGCTACAACAGCAGTGAACTGCACGGCCGCATCGCCATCGCCGTCGCGGAAATGTGGAAGCAGGCCTTGGGCGTGGACACCACCTTGCATGCCGAAGAGTTCAAGGTGCTGCTGCAGGACGTCGATCGCGGCGACGTGACCCAGGTGTTTCGTGCGAGCTGGCTCGCCGACTACAACGACGCCTACAGTTTCCTGCAGGTGCTGCAAAGCGGTTTCGGCATCAACTTGCCGCGCTACGCCAATGCCGAATACGATGCACTACTGGCGCAGGCCGCCAACGAAGTCGACGCCGGCCGCCGGCGCGCGCTGCTCGAGCACGCGGAGGAAGTCATGATCGCCGATCAACCGCTCATCCCGCTCTACTTCTACGTGGCCAAGCATCTCGTCAGCGCCCGGGTGCAGGGTTGGCGGGACAATGCGATGAATGTGGTGTACAGCAAGCAGCTCATGAAAGACAGTTCAAACCGCGCCGCGACGGGCGATGCGAGGTAAGCCGATGTCAAATTTCTACGACTTCAAGGTGACGGGACTCGACGGCAGCCAGGATATTCTCGCTCCTTTGCGCGGCAAAGTGACCTTGGCGGTGAATGTCGCGAGCAAGTGCGGCTACACGCCGCAATATGCGGGCTTGGAAGAACTTTACCAAGAGCTCAAGGAGCGCAACTTCAGCGTGGTCGGATTCCCTTGCAACCAATTTGGGGCGCAGGAACCCGGCACGGCGGCGGAGATTCAAAGCTTTTGCTCCCTTACCTATGGGGTGACTTTCCCGTTGGCCGCAAAAATAGACGTGGGCGGCGCTCATCGCCATGCCCTCTACGCCTGGCTGACCGCCAAGGAGAACGGCTTTCCCGGAGACATCGGCTGGAATTTCGAGAAATTCCTGATCGATCGCGAGGGACGAGTGATTTGCCGCTACCCTTCGGGAGCGAAGCCGACGGATGCCGGCTTTTTGCAAGACTTGGCCGACGTGCTGTAGTACGCGCGGCCGCACATAGCGCCGCTTCGCTCACGCGAGTGGTATTTTGTCCGTCCACTCTTTAACATCAGCGCACTATTTGAACCCCGCGGTCGGAGATTTTAGATGCATTCTCGATTGAATGGCTTAAGTTTGCTTGCTGGCATGGCGTTGAGTTTGAGTTGGTCACTTGGCGCGCATGCAGCGGGCGATCCGGCACTCGGCGAGAAGAAGTTCTACACCTGCTACGGCTGCCACGGCATCGACAACTACAGGAACGCCTATCCGGACTACAGCGTTCCCAAGCTGCGCCACCAGCATGCCTCGTATATCGTGGCGGCGCTGCAGGAGTATCGCAGCGGCGAGCGGCCGCATGCGACCATGCACGCGCAGGCGGCGTCGTTGTCCGACGAAGACATCGAGGACATCGCCGCCTACCTGCAGGGTGCGGACCCGGTAAAGCCGGGCGCTGCGGTAAACGGAAAAGCTCCGAAACAAGTGGCCGCCTG
>Ga0209488_10003903_pt1 | contig 11817 bp, 12 predicted proteins | sample Rivendell_Oct201_8_FD_188349 | JGI IMG/M metagenome (GOLD analysis project Ga0209488, IMG submission 188349) | Vadose zone soil microbial communities from the Eel River Critical Zone Observatory, Northern California, USA -... | ecosystem: Environmental > Terrestrial > Soil > Vadose zone >...
CGCTCCTGCTCCGGAAGGTGGCGACTGGTTACCGTTCGTCGGCGCGGGTGACAAGCCAGCGCTCTTGGCAGTCTGCGCCTGGAGTTGCGCCGCTCCGCCTTGCTTGCGCCATTGATAGTCTTCATAGTTTCCCGGATAAATTTCGACTTTGCCATCGCCGATTTCGAATACTCGTGTGGACAACTTATCGATGAAGTAGCGGTCATGCGACACGAACACAACCGTGCCGGTGTACTTTTCCAGAGCCTCAAGCAGGACATCTTTGGCTCGGATATCGAGGTGGTTGGTGGGCTCGTCGAGCAGCAGGAAGTTCGCCGGATGGAGCAGCATTTTCAGCAGCGCATAACGGTTTCGTTCCCCACCCGACAGCACACCGATACGCTTGAAGACGTCGTCGCCAGAGAACAGAAAGCAGCCGAGCAGGCTGCGCAACTCGGTTTGCGTCGATGAAGGCGACATCTCTCCCAGGTCTTCCAGGATGCGGGCTTCAGGGTCGAGTTCCTTGTACTGGTCCTGCGCGAAGTAGTCGAAATCGACGTTGTGACCAAGTTTGAACACTCCGGCGCTCAGCGGTTCAGTGCCGGCCAGCAGTTTGATCAGTGTGGACTTCCCTGCCCCGTTGATGCCGACCAGCGCGATCCGCTCGCCGCGCTCGATCATGAAATTAACTTGGTCGAAAACACGATGGTCGCCATAACACTTGGCGACGTTGGAGAACTCTGCGACGATCCGTCCGCTGGGCTTCGGCTGCGGAAAGGAAAAGTGGACTGTCTTCTCTTCTTCGGGGATCTGGATGCGCTCGATTTTGTCGAGTTCTTTGATGCGACTCTGCACCTGCTTGGCCTTCGTGGCGGTGTAGCGGAAGCGGTTGATAAAGACTTCCAGCTGTTCGATGCGTTCGCGCTGGGTCTTGTATGCGGCTTCGAGCTGTTCTCTCCGCGTGTTCTTGGCTTTCAGATACTGGTCGTAGTTGCCGGCGTAGAAATGCATTTGCTTGTTCCAGATTTCGACGATTTTCTTGACCGTCACGTCGAGAAAGTATCGATCATGCGAGATCAGGACATACGCGTAGGGATAGTCGGTGAGGTATTCCTCCAGCCAGTTGCGGGCTTCAAGATCGAGGTGATTGGTAGGCTCGTCCAGCAACAGGAGATTGGGCTTCTGGAGCAGCAGCTTGGCGAGCGCTATGCGCATCTGCCAGCCGCCCGAGAATTCGTCGGTCAGTCGGGTCCAGTCGTCGCGATGAAAGCCGAGGCCGGTGAGTACCTTCCCCACCTCCGCCTCCAGCGTGTAACCATCGCGCGCGCGGAACTCGTGTTCGAGTTTCTGATAACGGTCGGCGACGTCGGCATAGGCGGCGCTGGTGTGGTCGAGTTCGGACATGCTCTGAGTGAGCGACTCCATCTCTTTTTCCATCGCATGCAGGCCCGCAAAAACTGACAGGCACTCGGCGAAAATGGACTGGCCGCTAAGAGTGAGACCATCCTGCGGCAGGTACCCGGCGGAGATGCCTTTGGCGCGCGAGATGGAGCCGTAATCGAGAGATTCCAGACCGGCCAGAACCTTCATCACGGTGGACTTGCCCGTGCCGTTCGCTCCGACCAGACCGATGCGTGATTCCGGCGTGATGAGCCAGTCGGCGTTCTCGAACAGCAGTTTGTGGCCGTAGCGCTTGCCGGCGCCGGAGAGCTGGATCATTTGTATTTATCTAAACACAAATGGCGCAGCGCAGGGGCTTAGTCATGGGGCTGAGAGCGATCTGTACGCTGGCGGATAGACGAAAACCGATCATGGTACGCATACTGGGATCAACTTCAACAGCTTAGCGCTGCTTTGGGACGTGATTCGCGAGGTACGGTTATGGCACACAACGGCGCACACAACGATGACTGGCGCTCGCTTGCAAGGCAAATCCAGGCTGAGCCCGACCCGGACAAGGTGATCGAACTGGCCAAGCAACTGGTTGCCAGGTTCGACCAACAGTCTTCGCTACAAGGCCAGGCACCTGAGTCGGATCGACGCTAGCGACAACCTGCTTTCGCAGTTGGGAAAGCGAAAGTCTGCCCGAAATCCAGCCAACTAACTCGCTTCCGGATCCATTTTTCGAATCACGGATGCCCGGATTCCCAAAGAGCTCTTCGCACGGCTGATGTGTTCCTCGAGCATCGCGCGAAGTTTATCGACGATGACTTGGGTCTCCGCATCACTTTTGGCCGTGAGAAGTCGATCGCACATTCGTCGGATTTCGTTATCAGTTTCGAAAGGCACATCATTCACTTGGGCAATCGCCTTTGGCAGGCTGCTGGCCGACGCCGATGGACAGGCTTGAGGGACGGCGACGAGGAAAGGGTCAATACCGACCTTATTCATCAAAATTCAATAGTGCAATACGGGAAACACTGTACGCTAGCGGACACGTGTCTGTCCGATACGGAACTCCCGATCTGGCACCCGGAATTTCAACCTCAGGGGTTAGTCGCGGCTCAGAGCGAGACGGCTGATGCTCAGGTGTTCGAGCGCCCGGTCGATCACGGTTTGAAGTTCGCGGGCATATTTAACTTCCCGGCCCTTGGCCAGGATGACCCGCGCCTGCTCGGAATCGAACCACGTAGGATTACGAAAAGTCTCCTCGGGACGGCGGGCTTGCTGCACTTCCATGAGGAAGGCCTTCACGACGTATTCCAGCACGCCTCCGCTTTGCCAGAACACACCTTTGGAGTGCACGTAAATGTGGAAGTGCCGCGGCTCGATGATTCCGGTGGCGCCGGCTTCTTCCAGGGCTTCACGTTCCGCGGCTTGACTGTGCGACAGGCGGGCATCGGTCGCGCCTTTGGGAAACGTCCACTTCCCGCCGCCGTTCGTGTTGACCAGCAGAAATTCCGCGTGCGAATTACGACGACGGTAGCAGACGGCCGCTACCTGAAGAGGCAATGCGGATCGTGTTGTCCGGGATGTACTCATGCCTGCTCTTAGGAGCTTACTTTCAGGATATTTCAGGCGTGTTAAATAGCAACAGGAATTGTGCACTTTGGTACACACTACGCGGGCAAGGAGCCCTGAGAGACACCCCGGCTGGCGATGAGGACTTGAAAAGTCTCCCCCATTCCGACAGGTGCGATGAGATGTTTCAGCTGAAGGGCGACTTTGGCACGCTCCTGGGGCGATTGGCAGTTTTCGAATATGTCGGCGAAATGATTTGCTTCGCCCATGTTCATCAGAAATTGCGCTTGCGTACGCATGGCGTGCACATTCATACCTTGAGCGCTCGCCGCGGCGGCCAGCGCCGTGAAATTCACATGAGCGGTGAGGTCCTGCTCGCCTGGAGATTGATAAGGGTCTGAACCAGCCGTGTGGCGGCGATATGTAGTCAGCGTGCCACGATGGTGTCCGGCTAGCTGCTCGGCTCGCGTGTAGCCGTAGTCGATGACCAGCAGGAATCCCCGCGAGATGTTTTGGGCGATGAGCCTCAGGTAATCTTGTGCAATGAGCGGCACTTCAATTCGTTCGCCGGGTTCAGGACGAATGCCGTAGCGATCGAGGAATCCCAGTTCATCTTGTGATGCAGGGAGCCAGACTTCGCGCAGACGATTGTTCTCGAGAGCAAGATGAAGTTTGCCCTCCATGCTGACGATCTCGACCGGCAACGCGTCGAAGAATTCGTTAGCGAAGACGATCAAGGGAGTGGCGGGCGACAGTGTGCGGCAGACGCAACCAGGTATTTCCTCCGAAACGGTTGCCTTGCCGGTGTCAATGTGTTCGCGCAGTCGGGCCCGCAGTTTTGTACGCAACGCCGGTGACGATTCTTGCAGTGTGTAGTGAAGAGCCGCGAAAAATTCGGGGAATGTCTTGCGCGACCAGTCCAGGACGTCGCGGGCGAACAGGCCACGACCGGGGCCGAGTTCGAGAAATTCAATCTGAGGCGGAGAATCGAGCGCGCGCCACATTTGGTCGAAATGGCGCGCCAGCAAACGTCCGAAAACAGCGAGAACGTCGCTCGAGGTATAGAAATCTCCGGACTTGCCAAACTGTTCCGCGTTGCGGGAATAGTATCCCGCGGCTGGATCGTAGAGACAGATTTCCATGTAACGGGAAAACGGCATCGGACCACACTCGCGGATTTCCTGCTCGATCTGCTCCCGGAGCGACAACCTAGCATTCCTCGCTGCTTGGGCTCGCGCTGCTCGGCACTTTGGAGTCCTGTGGGGTCCGTGTGAACATCTCGATTAAGTAGTCGTGGAGCGCGTCGTAAAGTTGGCGCTGCAGGTTCCATGCAAACTGCGGGCTTTCCAGGTCGCGAGGATGAATCGGAAAGCGGTACGTATGCGCAGGAACGGTCGAATATTTCAGGTCAATTACGATTTCGATTGCGTCATTCACCTCCTGCGCGGAGAAGGCTAGCAGGGGGTGGTCGTAGAGTTGTAGGTGCGCTCGGACTTTCGCTAGATTGTCGCAGTCGGGCACAGGTCCATTGTACTGAGGACGAAACGTTGGAACAGCGTCTCCCACTCAGAAGAGTGTCGGATCAGACGAAGGAGTCGCGGCAAGCCGCATCTCTACCCATCGATCCAGCGGGAGTGATTCTTAGCGCAGCCGGTCTCATGCCTGCAGAGTTGCGCCGCGATTTGCTACGCTGCCGCACCCACCACGGGCCTGACCGCGTGGAAGACACGCTTCACCGGAGGCATAGCCAGATAGAAGATGGTCGCCGCATTAATGGCGGCAAAGATCAGCGGCAAACCGAGCGTAGCGGCCAGTATCGGCAGCAAGACGACGAGTGCGATCGCGGAGAGCAAGAGCGTCAGCAAGCGCCCCCAGTTCTGCATCTTGAGCAGTCCCAAGCCGGCCAGAATGTGAAGGGTCGCGAATGCGAGAACGCCAAGGCCAGCCATCCGTCCGAAGTTATGCAGGATTCGCTCCAGCGCGTTTCCCTCGGAGGCGAGAGAAGCCAGCTTGCCGGCCAGACCAGTGAACAGCAAGAGACAGAGGCCGAATATTACTCCCAAGACACCACGCAAGATCTGGTACGCACCAATCAAAGTGACGCCAAGTGGGCGCATGGCTCCTCCTGTGGAAATCCGCAAAACTATACCATAGAGATCCGTTGACGTTTGCCGGCGCCAATTGCACTGCGAGGAAAGTCTACTCGTACCGCAGGGCTTCGATCGGATCGAGACGAGCGGCCTTGATGGCAGGCAGCATTCCGCTGATGATGCCGACAAATCCGAGAATTACCGAGGACGCAATCAGCGTGGTGGAATCGATGGTCAGATGAATGTCCCCCTCGCTGGCATTTTCGATGAAAGCGCTCCACAGTGTGAGCGAACCGACGGACCAGGAGACTAAGTAAGCAAGCACAACGCCCGCAAGCCCGCCGAGAAGAGTGATAACCAGAGCTTCGGCCAGAAACTGGACGAGGATGTGCCATCTGCGCGCGCCGAGCGCCTTCTCGACGCCGATCTCTCGAGTACGCTGCGTTACTGAGACCAACATGATGTTCATCAAGCCCACTCCTCCGATGCCGAGCGTGAGCAGTCCGATGAAACCGAGAAGGATTTTGATTCCGGTGGTGATGACACGCAGGTCAAGCAGGTCTGCAAAGACATCGAAGACGAACACGGCGCGCTTGTCTTTCGGATCGTACTCATGATGGAAGGCCATCGAGTGTCGTACCGCCGTTGCCACCTTCTCATGATCGCCCTCATATTCCATTGCGATGGCGTTCAAATAGTAGGTGTTCTTGATATCGCTCATCGCGCTGAACGGGATGTAGATCTTGCTGTTCATGTCCTCATCGCCATTCTGGATGACGTGTCTCAGAATGCCGATTACTTCGTAGGAAATGCCGTCCACGCGCACTTTCTCGCCGAGCGCATTCTGGCCGGAAAATAACTTCTTCTTTACATCGGCTCCAAGGACCGCGACCCGGCTGTGCGTGTTCTCGTCTAGCTCGGTGAAGAAAGTGCCGAATTCGACGTCCATGCGGCGCATGCGCGAATAGTAGGGATAAACTCCGCTCACGCTGTAGTTGCCGCTGCGGATCCCGAAAGCCGCCGTGCTTTGCTTGGAGGACTCTGGAGAAATCCTCTTGATGAGCGGCACCTCCGCTTGCAGATAGTCCAGATCGTTCGTTGTGAGCTTGACTTCAACGCCCGCTTTCGTCCCGCCGGCCTGCAAGGAAGTGCGTCCCGGGAAGATAAAAATCAGATTGGTGCCCCAGGAGCGAAAGGCCACCCACAAACCGCGCTCGAAGCCCGTACCGTAAGCGAGCAGCAGCACTACAGTTGCAATGCCCCAAGCCATGCCGAGCATCGTGAGGATGCTGCGGCGGCGATTGTGTTTGAGCGCGTTGTAAGCCTGGCGGCCGAGTTCAATCACCATAACTACTCCTGGCGCAACGCCTCGACCGGCTGCAACAATGCGGCCTGGCGCGCTGGGTACAAGCCAGCGACGATGCCGGCGATGGCCAACGAAAGAATGGCCACGATGGCGGAGGCTGGCACGATGCGCGGAGTGTCAAATCCTTCCGGGGCAGGCAGCATGGCGAGAAGCGAAATAAGTCCTCCGACCAGCGCTAGACCAATTCCGCCGCTGAACATAGTCAGGAACGCTCCCTCCACGAAGAACTGAGTCAGGATCGCCCGATGGGTTGCTCCCAGCGCTTTACGCAGTCCGATTTCACGAGTGCGCTCGGTGACCGAAACCAGCATGATGTTGATGATGCCAATCGCACCCAGGCCGAGCGTTACCACACCGACTACGCCGAGGAACCAGTCCATGGCGCTGAAAATTTTGCCGACGCGCTGATTGTTCTCGATCGTATCCCAGTCCTCAAACGACTCTTCCAGCTTGGGATTAAAGCCGTGGCGGCGAGCGATGATCTCATGCAGTTCGTTCTTGGCTTGCACGTGCTGCGCTGGCACAATCGGACGGTAGTTCAGGAACGAAATGGCATCTTCGGTGTTCTTTTCTTTCAGCGGGAACAATCCACGCATCGTTTCGACGGGGATGAAGATGCGGGCATTGGTGCCATTGTTGCCGTCCTGGCCGACTTTCGCGAGCACTCCGATAATTTCGAAACGCGATCCGTTGAGCAGAATCGTTGAGCCCACGGCGGGATTGCCCCCCGGGAAGATGTTCTTAAGCAATTCCCAGCCCACGACCGCGACCCGGCGAGTCTCGTTGTTATCTTCTTCGTTGAACCAGCGTCCGACGCCGACCGGCACGTTGCGAATCTGGTTGTATTCGGGCGCGACTCCAAATACCTGGCCGTTGGTCGAGCCGTAGTCGCTGACTGCGCGAATGTCTTCGCGGTTCAGCACCGGCGAAAGATACTTGATAGAGTGCGCATCCCTCCGAATCGTGAGGTAATCCTGGTAGGTGAAGTGGTAAGTCCGGCCGGATTGCGTGCTGCCTTCGACGGCGGGGATGCGCCCCGGGAACATGAACATGATGTCCTGCCCCAGAGTGGCGAGTTGTTTGGTTTGTCCGCTCCGGAAGCCTTCTCCCAGACCGACCAGCAATAGCAGTGAGCCAACTCCCCAGGCGATCCCGAACATGGTCAGGAACGACCGGAGCTTATGAGCCCACAGGGTGGCCAAGGACTGGCGGACAATGTCGATCAGCATTCGCATGTTGAGGTCTGCGGAATTGTGCCGGCCCATGGGAACAAAGGCCTCCGCTACCATTCTAGTTTGATACGGCCGGAAGGAGAGCCCGGTTCCCGAAAAGACACTTCCCCACGGTTAGACTGCGGAAGCGAATTGGACGTTAGCCGACGAAGAAATTGGAAATCGCTGCAGGCTTCCCGCTCACCGCGGCGATTTGGGCACGTCTAAGCTGCGCCACCAGAACGCGGACCGGCATCTCGGGTCCACTTCGAACACAAATTCTGATTTACGAAATTCAAGCCAAGAGGAGGCCTTCGCCTATGATTCGAGGAGCGTTACGAGGAGTATCCTTCTGCCTGCTGATCGCAGCTATGTCCGGCGTCAGCCCGGCGCAGTCGTTCGTCCTAGACCTGCCGCGCCCCAGCCAGGGCGCGAAAATCACGCAACGAGTCGGCATTACCGACGTCACGATTTCCTATCATCGCCCGCTGGTAAACAATCGCAAAGTTTGGGACGCTCTGGTTCCCTATGGCAAGGTGTGGCGCGCGGGAGCCAATGAGAACACCACGATTTCGTTCAGCGATCCGGTTACGATTGAAGGCAAGCCGCTCGATCGAGGAACTTACGGCTTACACATGATTCCGACGGCGGATCAGTGGACGGTTATCTTTTCCAAGAATTCAACGTCCTGGGGCGCATTCACCTACGACGAAGCGGAAGACGCTTTGCGCGTAACCGTGAAACCCCAGCCCGCCGAAATGCATGACGCGCTTACCTATGACTTTGACCAATTGAAGCCGGATTCGGCGACAGTTGTGCTGGAATGGGAGAAGGTTGCAGTGCCTTTCAAAGTTGGAGTTGACGTGCACAGCGTCGTCCAGGCAAGCCTGAAGAAGCAGCTTCGCAATCTATCGCAGTACACCTGGATAAGTTGGGACGACGCGGCAACATATCTACTCACCGAAAAGGTTGCGTACGATGACGCTCTAAAGTACGCCGACAAGTCCATCGAAACTGAAGACCGCTACGACAACGAAATCACAAAATCGCAAGTCCTGGCGGCGCTGAACCGCAAGGATGATGCGGCCGCGACGGAAAAGAAAGCATTGGCGATGGCGAGTCCGTTGCAAATCCATATGTACGCTCGAGGCTTGCAAGGGCAAAAGAGAGCGGACGAGGCCTATGCAGTCTTCCGCGAAAATGCCAAGAAGCATCCGGAGATGTGGTTCGTTCATTCCGGGATGGCGCGGATCTACTCTTCACAAGGCAAGTTCGATGACGCCGCAAAAGAGATGAAACTGGCACTTGATAAGGCGCCTGACAACCAGAAAAGCTATGTGGATGGGCTTGTCAAGAAACTGGAATCGAAGCAGGACATAAATCAGTAGCTGGAAAACTGGGCTGCCGGGTTCAACAATGAACCAGCAGCCCTTTCTTTGTGGGAACGGATCACCTGACAGGGGGCAGGGATCGCTTACGGAGTGAACTTGTAGATAGCGCCGTCATTGTTAGATCCGCCATGGACGGTCGCACCGTAAAGATTTCCTGCTGAGTCGGCCACCATCCCGTTGTAGGCAAAGGCGGCATCCGGCGCCCCCATGAAGCGGTATGCCGGAGTCTCCTTCCAATTTCCCTGTCCATCCGAACGCAGCTTGAAAATAGTGCCGCAACTGCAACCCGCTCCGCCCTCGCTCGTTGTGCCGTACAGAGCGCCGTTCTTGCCGATAACCAGGTTGCTGATGGAACCGAGCCCGTCTCGTCCACCTTTGAAACTGTAAAGGACTCTTTCACTCCATGAGCCATCGCCTTGAGGAACCAGTTGATAGACGGAGCCAAAGTCGTTGGCGCCATCGTAGTAGGTGGTGCCGTAGATATTACCCGCCTGGTCGAACGTCAAGCCGCCATAGGGAAACCCCGCGTCGGGTTGACCCTTGAAAGAATAAAGCGTCGTGAACCGCCATTCCCCGGGAAGGTGCTTAAGACTGAAGATGGTGCCTTGTCCATTCGCGCCGCCCACAGTGGCCGCACCGTAAAGAATCCCACGGCGCAGTATGAGTCGCCCTGCTGAACCGGTTGCACCGTCATCGCCACCGGTAAAGGCATGGAGTACTTTCAGACTCCAGGCGCCGCTGTTTTGAAGGTGGAGCCGGAAGATGACGCCCAACCCGTAGGCTCCGCCGGTCGGCGTCATGCCGTAGACATCACCGTGCTTGTTCAAGGTCAATCCCGCACCAGGTCCCGATCCATCGTTGCCGCCGGTGAAGGTATGAATCACGCTCTGAGTCCAGGTGCCCCCGACGTGTGTCAACTTGTATGCCACTCCGCAGCCACCCTCACAAAAGCCGCCGCCACCAGTCACAGCGGTGCCATAGAGATTGCCATCGCTGTCGAGCGTTACGCCTTTGTAGGGTTCTCCCCCATCCGCGCCGCCGGTGAAGCTATAGAGAACAGTGTGAGCCCAGCCATTTCCGGAAGGTGCCAGTTGGAAGACAGTGCCGCCACCAAAATCACCGCCTTGCACGGACGTGTCGTAAAGATTGCCAGCGCTGTCGATGACTAAGTCAGTGTCCGTGTACTCGCCATCACTTTCTCCGGCAAGACTGTAGATTACCTGCGGAGCTTTCGCCGCCCACGCGACGGTTAACAGGATCGTGACCGCCATGGAAGTGGTCAGGACCCTGCTCAAGGAATGCAAAAATCGTTTGCTTCCCATTTTTCCCTCCATCCCGATGCCTGTTCGTTCTTGGAAACTGGAGACTACGAGACGCTTTGCGGCTACGAACTATAGCACTGATAGGCCGGGCAGGAACACGCGGTGCGAATTGAATTTGGAGTTCAAATTTGCTTGTCAGGATATAGACATGGCGATACACTCGCGGCGGACTCAGCATCAGCAACTGAGAACAACGCAATCATCGAGAACCGAGATATGCACTCCGCTGGAGGGACTATGCAAAACAAGCGACCGCCGAAGGTATTGGTTCTGGTTGCGCTCATCCTGAGCGTGGCGACTTATTCGCAATCGGCGCAGTCTCAGGAAAATAGTTCAGCGACGGATCAAAACAAACCAGCCAATGAAACAACACCAGCTTCCAACCAGCCTGCCAAAGAAGCTGCTTCTGATTTGAAGCAAGCCTCGTCCGAGGAAGGGAAACTTGCCACGGTAAATGACGCAAAAATTCCTTCATATGCGAGAGTTTATGTTGCGCCGATGCTGGGAGGGTTCGAAAACTACATCATCGCCGGATTGCGAAACAAGAAAGTTCCGCTGACAGTTGTGGTTGATCGCAGCAAAGCTGACTACGAAATCAGTGGAGTGTCAGAGAGCGAGAAGGCGGGTTGGGCGAAGATGCTGTTTATCGGCGTACAAAACTCCAACGAGCAGGCGAGTATCAAGATCGCCCACTTGAAGACGGGAGCGGTTATCTTCGGGTACTCAGTTCACAAAACCAACTCTGCGCGTGGAAAACAGAGCGCCGGAGAAGCCTGCGCCAAACACATTAAGCAAATTGTGATTGAGTAGTGCAAGAGCCTTAGCAGCAGAAACTGGAGAGGCGGCCTATGGCCTATAGCAGGCGGGTAGTGAGTATGTTTGTCGTTTTGATTGTGGTCGCCGTGACCGCGGCGCAAGCGGGCGAGAAGAATGCGCCGCCCTCGCAAAAAATTCCGAAGGGATCCAAGGTGTTCGTGGCGCCCATCGCAGACGGTTTTGATTCCTATCTGAAAGATGCCATTGCCAAGAAAAAAGTGCCGCTAGAGATAGCTACCAACCGCGATCAGGCCGATTATGAGATCACCGGCACGGCCGAGACTCAAAAGGCGAGTACCGCCAAGATTCTGATAATGGGAAACTGGCATTCGCGCGAAGAAGCCAGCATCACGCTTAGCAACATTAAGAGCGGAGAAGTTGTGTGGGCCTATTCTGTCCATCAGGAGGCTTCCACTCATGGCAAACGCAGCTCAGCGGAATCCTGCGCCAAGCATTTGAAGGATGCGATCGAACAAGGGAAGTAGAAGTCCCAACGCAATTCAAGTTGTTCGATTCAAGGTCCTCGAAAGCGAATACTAAACACCGCCTTCAATACTTGGGCATCTTAGGATCAATCTTGTCGGCCCAAGCCAGAATCCCGCCGGTCAGGTTGTGCACTTTCTTGAATCCAGCTTGACGAAGGAAGGCGACTGCCTTGCCGCTGCGCACTCCCGACCGGCA
>Ga0209488_10003904_pt1 | contig 11815 bp, 11 predicted proteins | sample Rivendell_Oct201_8_FD_188349 | JGI IMG/M metagenome (GOLD analysis project Ga0209488, IMG submission 188349) | Vadose zone soil microbial communities from the Eel River Critical Zone Observatory, Northern California, USA -... | ecosystem: Environmental > Terrestrial > Soil > Vadose zone >...
CGGTTGATCGGTCCCGATGGCCAGATCCTCGCCCGCCTCGGCGACCTCGTGACTCTCGGTGGCGGATCCCCACCACCTGGATTCGTCCCAAGCTCAACGCAGGACCCGTGTGGGATCGGGAACATCTTCTTCGTCAGCAGCGTGGTCACGGTGAACGGGAAGCCGATCATCATCGGAGAAGGCTCGCTGCGTCTCGAGACGCGCCCCGACAACGGCTCAACCGCCTGCCCGAAGGAACCGCTCGAACCGCTGATGCTGGTCATGTCGGATGACCGGCTGCAGCTCCGGGGCATTGCCATGGGCGAGGACGTGCCGGCAATCTGGCCGGATGGGTTCCATGCGATGACAAATCCCATTCGCGTCGTAGACACGAAGGGTCGCGATGTCGTGATCCAGGGCGTCGAAACGGCCAAGTTGCGGGGCGTGCGAACCGGAATGTCGATCGATGTTTGCGGTCTGGGCGAGGTGACCTATCCATAGCTTCCCAGGTGCGAGTTCTTGCCTAATGCCTTCCTAGTTAGTGCTATTCGCAGACCCGAGGCTCGGCCGCGCGAAGTCCTTGTCTTATGTCGCTGTTGGGCGCCAGTAAGGGAAGATTCGGTCCCGAACCGCGCTCGAAGGGTGGCGTCGGTGGGGTCGGTCGTCGGCGACGCCTGCTTAGCGCTACTCACGGGTGCATTAGGCAAAAACAGCGGCGAAGGGTGACCCAGTCCCGGTTAATCTGATTGGCGGTTGACTCTCTTGACGAGCCAAGGAGTGGGCATGGCCGAGAACGACGACGAGCAACCGACGACTGAGGAAGCCCTCCAGCAATGGCGGACCGCCGAACGCACGGTCGCGGTCGCCCGGCGTGGCAGACTCGCGGCCGAAGCCGCGGCCGCAGCGGCGGCAGAAGCGGCCGAGGCCGCGATCGCGACGGCCGAGGCAGCGAGGAGTGCGCTCGCGGCGATGGCCCTGGCGGAGACGTCCGCGGCGAAGACGGCGGCGGCGGCCAAAGCGGCGGCGCTGTCAACGCGGGCGGATTCGGCCGATCAGGACGCCGAGACAGCGATGGCGGAGGTCGACGAAGCCGATGCCCATCAGCGCTACCGCGATGCGACGTCGCGGGCCCGTGACGACGGATAGATTCGTGTCGTGGCTATGATCCAGAACCGATCCATTCCGCCGTCTTCGGTCATCCCTGAGCTCGCGTACGACGACGTGAACGCCGCCGCCGACTGGCTGTCCGAGGCGTTCGGGTTCAAGGTCCGCCTGCGGATCGGCAACCATCGGGTCCAGATGCGCTTCGGTGACGGGGCGATCGTTGCAACCGACGGCGGTCGTGCGACCTGGGACGATCAGCCGACCGAAACCGCCGGCATGACCCATTCGGTGCTCGTCCGCGTCGGCGACGCGGATCGCCATTACGAGCAGGCTCGTCGCGCCGGTGCCCGGATCATCAATCCACCGACCGACCATCCCTACGGCGAACGCCAGTACACCGCCGAGGACATCGGCGGACACCGCTGGAAATTCTCGCAATCGATCGCCGACGTCGATCCGGCCTCATGGGGCGGGACTTCCGTCGACCTCGACTAAATGTCGAGGGACGAGTCAGGGCGCACGGCCGCTCTTCGCCGCGGAGTCGAAGAGATCGACTGGCCACCGATCGTCCTCGCCCTCGCGGCGCTGGTCCTGCTCGTCTGGCTCGGCCGCGACATGACCTTCTACCACGACGAGTGGGCGCTGATCCTCAAGCGCGATCTGTCGATCAACGGGATCCTCGCGCCACACAACGAACACCTCAGCGCGACGCTCGTGGTGCTCTACCGCGTCCTGATCGGCACGGTCGGGCTCGGCTCGTACTGGCCGTATCTCGGGGTGACGTTCGCGCTCCATCTTGTCGTCGCCGGGCTCGTCTACGTGATCGTCCGAAGCGAGGCATCGGCCGGTTGGGCGCTTGGGGCGATGGCCGTGATGCTCGTCCTGGGCTCCGGTGGCGACGACATCCTGTGGGCCTTCCAGTCGGCCACGATCGGCGCTGTCGCGGCTGGGATCGGCGCGATCGTCGTCGCGCCACGTCGGCCGGGCATCGCGGCCGCCCTGCTGACGATCGCGGTCGCCACCTCGGGCGCGAGCCTTGCCTTCTTCGTCGGAGCCGGGGTCCGCCTCCTTCTGACCCGACCTCGCGCGCTCCCGTGGCTGCCGATCCCGGCCGGGCTCTATCTCGCCTGGTACCTCACCTTCGGCCACTCGGGGATTACCGCGATGCGATCGCCGAGCCTGGAGGGCGTCCCGGATTACATCGCGGTCGGGTTGTCGGCGGCGGCCGCCGGTGCGCTGGGATCGACCAATCTTCTCGTCGGGATGGTCGCCTGCGTCGTGATCACGGTGGCGGTGGTCCAATTCTGGCCCGTCCCGTCGGTCGTCCTCGCCCTGCTCGTCGCCGGCGTGGCGTTCTTCTTCATCGCCGGCACCGTCAGGGCCGAGCTCGGTCCGGAACAGGCGGCCGCGTCGCGCTATGTGTACATCGTCGCGCCGACGTTCATCGTCACCGGCGCCATCCTGCTCGCGCGCCTGCCGAAGGCTATCGGTCCACCGATCGGAGCCGTCCTCCTCGCGTTCGCGTTCGTCCTCAACCTCGGGCTGCTGTTCGAGGCCCACGATCGCCTCGTGTCGAAGATCGCCTGTGAACGGTCGATGACCCCGATCGCTCGAGGCAGTGCCGGCAATCCGTGCTGATCAGCCGATCCTGGCCGGCGCCAGCGCCGGCGCCGCTGCCGCCGACCCGACGCCCGACGCCCCGCTGCTCCAGAATTCGTGCCCATGCGACCCTTCCGCTTCCTCGCCGAGCCGAGCGGCATCATCGATGGCAAGACGCTGGCCGAGCTCGCTCGCCACGCCGAGGCGATCGGGATCGACACCCTCGTCAAATCCGATCACCTCCTCGACCTCCTCGCCCCGATCCCGGCGATGGCGACCATCGCGGCGGCCACGGATCGGCTCCGGATCAGCGCCTTCGTCTTCAACAACGACCTCCGCCATCCCGCGGTCCTCGCCCAGGACCTCGCCACCCTCGACGTCCTGAGCGGAGGCCGAATCGATATCGGCCTCGGCGCGGGCTGGAACGAGCCCGAGTACAAAGCGATCGGCCTCCCGTTCGATCCGGTCGGGGTCCGCGTCTCGCGCATGGAGGAGTCGATCGCCGTTCTCAAGGGCCTCCTCGGAGATGGCCCGTTCTCGTTCCAGGGAAAGCACTACACGATCACCGAAATGGACGGCCAGCCGAAGCCGATCCAGCGCCCGCATCCGCCGTTTTTCATCGGCGGCGGCGGTCGACGAACACTCACTGTCGCCGGGCGGGAGGCGGACATCATCAGCCTCGCTCCGAGGATCCTGACCGGCCAGCGGAGCGACCCTCGGAGCGTCACGTGGGCGGCGACCGAGGAGAAGATCGGCTGGGTTCGGGAGGCGGCCGGCGATCGCTTCGACGGGCTGGAGTTCAATGTCTACCCGTCGCTGTGGCCAATCGTCGTGACCGACGACCTGCACGGCGAGGCGGGCAAGGTGATCGACCGCCTGCGGACCCGAACCGGGGTCGAGCTGACCGAGGACGAGGTGATCGCCGCGCCGAACATCTTCATTGGCTCGGTCGATCGGTTCGTTGAGAAGTTCGGGGAGCTCCGAGAGCGGCTCGGGATCAGCTCGTTCATGGTCGGCGAGATCGACGAGCTGGCACCGGTCGTCGAGCGCCTGGCGGGAACCTGAGAAGGTCGCGTGTCCTATCCGCTCCGCTGGGATCCCGAGCTGACGAAGGCGGAAAAAGGCCAGTCGATCTTGCGCGATCCGCTGAGGGCGAGCCTTGCTGCCGCGGGCATCGCTCTCGCGATCGGCTCGCTGAGGCCGTGGGCGGAAGGGACCGCCGGCAACCAGCCGCAGCAGTTCGGAGGCCTTGACGGCGCGGGCGACGGGGCGATCCTGCTCTTCTTTGCGATCGGCCTCCTGCTCATCGCCCGTGATCGCGGTTTCCTCAACGCTCGCGACGGGGGTCGCCGCTGGACGCCGATGATCGTCGGGATCATCTGTCTGACCGATTGGTTCGTCGCGCGACAGCAGGTCGAGTTCCAGATCGCCCAATGGGTCAGGTCGGGCGGGACTGGGGCGCTGGCTCCGGGCTTCTATCTCGCCGGGCTGGGCGCGCTCACGGCGACGGTCGTCGGGTCCTTCGCGAGTCTCCGCCAGGGCGAAGGCAGGGGCGGCGGACCGGTCTCGCTCCTCCGGCGGCCCCGCCGCTCCGATATCCCGACGCTGGCGACCACGATCGGGGCGCTGGCTGGGCTGGGGCTTGGAGCGGCCGTCGCCATCGACATCGTTCCCGCAGCCGTTGTCGATGCACCCCTGGTCTTCATCGCGAGTTTTGGGGTCATCGTGGGCGCCCGACTTGGGCAGGTTGTCGGCCGCCGGCTGACTTGAGGCTTTCTCCGGGTAGAAGGCGGCCAGGGCCGGTGGCGCTCAGTCGAGCGCGACTACCGCTCCGCCGACGGCGATCTCGCCCGACGTCAGGATCTTCGCCCGCAGCCCGGCCCGATGGACGAGTGGCCGCAGGATCGGCTTGCCGAGGAAGTCGGTCAGGTGCTGGCAGGGCTCGCACAACCGCGTTCCCTCGCACTCGATCTCTCCGACCCGGAACCGCTTGCCGACCAGCTCGTTGAGGCGGATCCCGCGGGTCGTCACGTTGCGACGGCTCTCGCCCGGGGCGAGGACGATGCCATCGGTCGCCCCAAGGTCCTCGAGGACCTCGGCCTCGATCAGGGTGATGTCGCGGTCCTCCGGCGGGTCGGGCGACCAGGTGCCACCGCGGGCGGCGTAGCGGTCGCCTTCGAGCCCGACCCCGGCAACGGCCTGGACGCGCCCCACGCTGGTCATCGGCGCTTCCGCGGCAGGCGCGATGTGGATGGCTTCGACTCGACCGGTGTTCGTCATCGACGCAATCTAGCGCCTTCGGCGCCGGCCCACAGCGTGAGACGACAGGATCCGCGACATCGGCGAGATGTTCCAAAGCCGTTGCAAAGCCTTCGGGAGCCTTTCCCCGGGCACTGCGCCTCTGGAACAATGCCGGGCAGTTCGTCCGCACCGATGAGTCCATCGCGGGCTCGGGGGGAGATCATGGTTCTTGCAAAGCACCGCTCTCAGGCCGCCGCGGTCGACGCCAGGGTCGACGAGCCGGCGATCGCCGAGGTCGCCGGTCAGCTCGTCCAGCTCTTCGGCGGACTCCGAGGTTCGCCCCGGCGCCGACGCTCGGCCGCCGCCGAACAGCCGTATCGCGACTTCCTCGAGGCGCTCGGGGTCGCCGTGTATACGACCGACGCCGCGGGGCGGATCACCTTCTTCAACGAAGCCGCCGCCGCGTTCTGGGGCCGCCGGCCCGAGCTCGGCGAGGAGTGGTGCGGGTCGTGGCGCCTGTTCTGGTCGGACGGCACGGCGATGCGCCACGACGAATGCCCGATGGCGATCGCCCTTCGCGAGAACCGCCTCGTCCGGGGCTACGAGGCCATCGCCGAGCGTCCGGACGGTGGCCGCGTCTCCTTCGTCCCGTACCCGACGCCGCTGCGCGATTCGAGCGGCCGGCTCATCGGGGCGGTCAACGTCCTCGTCGACGTGACCGAGCGCAAGAAGGCCGAGGACGCGCTCCGGGCGTCCGCCGACGCCCTCCACGTCTCGAACGCGGTCAAGGACGAGTTCCTCGGACTCATCTCGCACGAGCTGCGGACTCCGGTGACGACGATCTTCGGCAACGCGACGCTGCTCCGCGAGCGCGGCGATCAGCTCGACGAGGCCCAGCGAAACTCGATGATCGGCGACATCGCGGATGACTCCGATCGGCTGCTGGCCATCGTCGAGAACCTGCTTCTCATGACCAAGCTGGCCTCCGGCTCGCCCGTCGATCTCGAGCCGCAGGTCCTCGCCCACGTCGTTCGCGAGTCGGTCGCTGCGTTCCGGCGACGACACGTTGGCCGGACGATCTCGGTTTCGATCGAGCCACGTCACCTGATCGTGGAGTCGGACCGGACGTACCTCGAGCTGCTCCTCGAGAACCTCCTCAGCAACGCCGCGAAATACAGTCCCGCATCGAGCGACATCGACGTACTGGTCAACTGCGAGGACAACGAGGCCAGGGTCATCGTGCTCGACCGGGGCATCGGCCTTGGTGATACCGACCCCGAGCGGCTCTTCGTCGCCTTCTTCCGAACTGATGAGGCCAAGCGATACACGAGCGGCATCGGGGTCGGGCTGGCGGTCTGCCGGCGGATGCTCGAGGTCCAGGGCGGCCGGATCTGGGCCCGACCGCGAGACGGCGGCGGCGCCGAGTTCGGGTTTGCCCTGCCACTGGCCGATCCAACCGAGGCGCCCGCCGGCCGGCCAGGGCTCGACTGACCGAGCGGCCCGGCGCGCCCAGCGCGACGCCGCAGCCGACGCGCACCGCGTTTCACGCCGACCCGGCATCCTTGGCAGATGCCCGAACACGCCGGACTCTGGTCGCCTGGTCGGCGTGCCCTGACCATCGGGCTCGTCCTCAACGTCACGATCGTGGCGTCCGAAGCCCTCGCCGTCTCGACGATCATGCCGATCGTCGCGAAGGACCTCGGGAACAATCGCGATCTCTACGGCTGGGTCTTCTCCGGGTTCTTCCTCGGCAGCCTGATCGGGATCGTCATTGCCGGGGCGCTCATCGATCGAGGGGGGCTGGTCCGCCCGTTCGTCCTCGGTCTTGGCCTGTTCTCGGCCGGATTGGTCGTCGGTGGGTTGGCTCCGACCATGCTCGTGCTCGTGGCGGGCCGCGTCCTCCAGGGGCTGGGCGCGGGCGCGATTCCGGCGGTTGCCTACGTCTCGATCGGGCGGGCGTTGCCGGAGGATCTCCGGCCGCGGATGTTCGCGACCCTCTCGACCGCCTGGGTCCTGCCCGGGATCATCGGCCCGACGGTCGCCGCGGTCGTGGCCCAGACGTTCCACTGGCGGGTCGTCTTCCTGGGACTGCTGCCGCTGATTGCCGTCGCCGCAGCGCTGACGCTGCCGGCGATGGCGGCGGTCGGGCCGGCGGCAGCGGCGAGCGGCGAGGCGGAGAGTGAGCACATCGCGGCGGTCGCTGCTCGGCGTCGGCTGCCCCTCGCCCTCGTTCTCTCCGCCGGTGCGGGGATGACCGTTGCCGGACTGACCGATGCCCGCCTCGTCCCGGGCCTGCCGCTGCTGCTCGTCGGGATCGTCCTCGGGTTCGTTGCCTTCCGGCGGCTGACCCCCGCAGGAACGCTCCGGGCGGCCCCGGGGCTGCCAGCTGCCGTGCTCCTGCGTGGTGTCCTGACGTTCGCATTCTTCGCAGCGGACGCCTATGTCACGCTCGCCCTCCAGGACTGGCGCGGGACGACCGCGACGGAATCCGGTGTGATCGTCACAGCGGCAACGCTCAGCTGGACGGCCGGCGCGTGGGTCCAGGCCCGCTGGATCGGGCGGATCGGGGCGCCGCGCTTCGTTCGAATCGGGTTCGCGACGGTCGCCGTGGGGATCCTGGGCTTCGCGGCGATCCTGTCACCCGCCGTCCCGATCGCCGTCGGGGTCGTTGCCTGGGCGGTTGCCGGCCTTGGCATGGGCTTCTCCTACTCGCCGTTGTCGCTGCTGGTCCTGCGCGACGCGCCGCCCGAGAGCCAGGGAACAGCGACGGCGGGGCTCCAGCTCTCCGATGTCCTCGGGACGTCGCTCGGGACCGGCGTCGGCGGCGCGTTCATCGCCCTTGCGCACCGCGAAGGGGCCGAGGGCTGGGTCGGCTTGGCCTGGGCGTTCGGAGCGGGTCTCGCGGTTGCGGTTGCCGGTTTCGCGCTCGCTGGCCGCCTGCATGGACCGGTGCGCGAACCGGCTCAAAAGACGATCATCGTGACGAGCACGGGCGACCTGACGCGGTAGACTGTGCGCCGGCCCGCGACGGAACTCACCCCGACCCCGAGCGACGGCCGCGACCCAGGAAGCCGGAGGGTCCCCAGACCGATGTCAGCCGAGGAGCTTCGCGCTCGAATCCGGGAGATCCCGGACTTCCCCAAGCCGGGAATCCTCTTCTACGACATCACGACCCTGCTCAAGGATGGGGCGGCCTTCCGCGAGTCGATCGACCTCATGCTGGAGCCCTACCGCGGCGAGAAGATCGACATCGTCGTCGGCATGGAATCGCGCGGCTTCATCTTCAGCGCACCGATGGCCTATCAGCTGAACGCGGGGCTCGTGCCGGTCCGCAAGCTGGGCAAGCTGCCGGCCGAGACGATCACGGTCGAGTACGCCCTCGAGTACGGCTCGAACACCCTCGAGATCCATCGCGACGCGATCCAGCCCGGGCAGAAAGTCCTCATCGTCGACGACCTCCTCGCGACCGGCGGCACCGTCCACGGCACGATCGAGCTCGTCGAGCGCCTCAAGGGCGACGTCGTCGGGCTCGCGTTCCTCGTCGAGCTCGACTTCCTGAAGGGCCGGGACCGGCTCGAGGGGCGGCGCGTCACCAGCGTCGTCAAGTACTGAGCTCCCCGCTGCAGCCGGCTTCGCCGCGACCGACCGACCGAACTCGAGGGCCAGCATTGGCCGATCCGACCGACAGTCAAGCCACCATCTCGCCGACCGCACCCGCGGGATCGTCCGACGGACCGATCGGGCCGACTGATGCCGGCTCGGCTGCCAGCGCCACCGCTCCGAGCGCGGCCGCCGGAGCCCACCCGAACGCCGGCGCAGATCTCGCCCGTCGGCGCTTCTTCCGCCAGTTCGCCGGCGACGTGGCGAGCACCGCGGCGACCGTTATCGGGGCGGCACAGGCACTCCAGCGGACCTCCGCCGAGCTCGCCGGCGCGATCCTCGACCCAACCCGGGCAGCCCTCGGCGAGGGAAGTGTCGCAACGGCCGTGCCCGTCATGGAGCCGACCGCCGGGCCCATCTTCCGGACATCGTTCCTGGTCGATCCCGGCGCCATCCGCTTCATCGACCAGCGGGCGCTCCCGGAGGCCGTCGTCGAGCACATCTCGATTTCGGCCGCCGAGGTGACCTGGGCGATCCGCAACGAGGTCGTCGTCGGCGGTCCGGCGATCGGCCAGGCGGCGGCGATCGGCCTTGCCCTGACCGCGGCCCGCGCGACGTCGAGCCAGCCGTACGCTCGCCGAGCCACGTTGCGCGGCGCAGCAGCCGGGCTCAAGAGGAACAACCCGACCGAGGCCAGTCTCAGTTGGGCGGTCGACCGTGTCATGGCCGCGTACGAGGCGGTCGGCGAGCTCGACGAAGATGGCGAGAAGATCGCCGACGCGATACAAGCCGAGGCGGACGCGATCGTTGCCGAGGCGGCGGTCGAACACGGCCGGCTGGTCGAGGTTGGGCTCAGCCTGCTCGATGGCCTGCCGAAGACCTCGGACGGGCCGATCCGTCTCCTCGTCCATGGCCCGGCCGGGACCCTTGCCGGCGGCCAGTTCGGGACGGCCCTTGCGATCCCCGTTGCCGCGCACCACGCGGAGAAGGCCGTCCGGGTCTTCGTTCCAGAGGGGCGGCCGGGCCTTGTGGGTGCGCGAATCAGCTGCTGGGAGCTGGCCGCGGCCGAGGTTCCTCACGTCCTCGTCCCGGACGCAGCGGCCCCCGGGATCGTCGCCTCGGGCGGGGTCGACGCCGTCTTCGTCGTCGCCGATCGCGTCGCCGTCAATGGCGATGTCGCGGCCCCGATCGGCAGCTACGGGCTGGCCGCCGCGGCGCGCGATCGGGGGGTCCCGTTTCTCGTCTGCGTGACGGTCGGTTCGCTCGATTCCACGGTCGCCGACGGCACTGACCTTCCAGTCGGACGTCGCGAAATCCCTGACCTCATCCGCATCAGCGAAGCGGCACGAGCACCGCGCAGCACCGACGTGTTCGTGCCGCTCGAGGACGTCGTGCCCGCGGCTCTCGTCTCGGAATACGTCAGCGCGACCGGCCTTCGCCGGCCCCCGTTCGAGCCGGAGACGAGCTGATGGCCAGCGTCGCGGTCACCGGCCGGAGGGCCCGTGGCGCTCTGACGGTCAAGGCGACGAGCGATCGGGAGGCGCTGCGGGCCTTCCTCGAGCAGGATCGACTCTTTGCCGCCTATGCCCTGTGCGACCTGGAGGACCGCGAGTTCGGGCGCACCCGCTGGGGCGCCGCGTACCAGGGCGATCGCATGGTCGCGCTGGTGCTCGAGTACTCCGGCGTGACGCCGCAGCCGATGTTCGTCATGGGTCGAGAGGACGGGGTCGATGCGATCCTCCGTGACCTCATCCGGCCGCGCGCGGCCTACCTCGCCGCGCTCACCGAGAGCATGGCCGTCGTCAAGGCCCACTACCGCGTCGACCCGGGACCGCAGATGGTCCGGATGTGGGTCGATCGAGCCCGGTTCCGGCCGTATCCGGCCGACGTCCGGCGCCTCCTGCCGGCCGAAATCGGCGAGCTCAATCGGCTCTATCAGCTCGGCTTTGCATCCTGGCTGCCGTCCTCGGCGATCGCGGAGGGTGTCTACTACGGAATCCGTGCCGGGGGCCGACTCGTCGCCGCGGCCGGGACGCACGTCATCAGCCCCGAGGCCCGGCTGGCGGTCGTCGGCAACGTCCTGACCCATGTCGACTATCGTGGTCGCGGTTACGCGACCGCGGTGACCGGCGCTGTCACTGCCGAGCTGCTTCGGTCGTGCGACCAGGTGACCCTCAACGTGCGTGCCGACAATCCGCCAGCGCTCCAGGCGTACCGGCGGCTCGGGTTTGTCGAGCATGTTCGCTTCGAAGAGCGACTCGTCCACCGGCTGGGATCCCCCTGGCCCGATCTCACGGCGCCGCTCCGGCGCCTCTTCACCCGCAGGGAGACCGACCGCCGATGACCACCTCCGACACCGCCACCGTCGCCACCGCGTCGCCGGGCCGCAGCCCGCTCCCGGCCCACGACGTCACCGACCTCGGCCTTGCCACCGAGGGCGTCCGGCGGATCGAATGGGCGGAGCGCGAGATGCCGGTCCTGCGCCTCATCCGCGAGCGATTCGCGCGTGAACGGCCGCTCGACGGGCTGCGGATCGGGGCGTGCCTGCACGTCACGACCGAGACAGCGAACCTCATGCGGACGCTCGCGGCGGGTGGCGCCGAGGTCTACCTCGCGGCCTCGAACCCGTTGTCCACGAAGGACGATGTCGCGGCGGCCCTCGTCGCCGAATACGGCATCGCGACGTTCGCCCGGCGCGGCGAGGATCGGGACACGTATTACGCCCATCTCAACTCCGTCGCCGACACGCGACCGCAGATCACGATGGACGACGGCTGCGATCTCGTTTCGTTGCTCCACTCGGAACGCCCGGACCAGGTGAAGGAGGTGCTGGCCGGCACCGAGGAGACGACGACAGGCGTGATCCGCCTCAAGGCGATGTCGGCCGACGGCGCGCTCGGCTTCCCGGTCGTTGCCGTGAACGAGGCGCTCACGAAGCACCTCTTCGACAACCGCTACGGGACCGGCCAGTCGACGGTCGACGGGATCCTGCGGGCGACGAACATCCTGCTCGCGGGCCGCAAAGTGGTCATCGCCGGCTACGGCTGGGTCGGGCGGGGGATCGCCTCGCGGATGTCCGGGATGGGCTCGCACGTGGCAATCATCGAGGTGGATCCCGTTCGCGCACTCGAGGCGCTCATGGACGGGTTCCAGGTCATGACGGCGGCCGATGCGGCGCCCTGGGGCGAGCTCTTCGTCACCGCCACCGGCAATGTCAACGTTTTCCGGCGTGAGCATTTCGCGGCGATGCGCGAGGGCGCGATCATGGCCAACAGCGGCCATTTCGATGCCG
>Ga0209488_10003905_pt1 | contig 11813 bp, 13 predicted proteins | sample Rivendell_Oct201_8_FD_188349 | JGI IMG/M metagenome (GOLD analysis project Ga0209488, IMG submission 188349) | Vadose zone soil microbial communities from the Eel River Critical Zone Observatory, Northern California, USA -... | ecosystem: Environmental > Terrestrial > Soil > Vadose zone >...
TATGTCGAGTTCAACCTGCTCTACGACCGCGGCACCGGCTTCGGCCTACGCACCGGCGGCAATGTCGAGGCGATCCTGATGTCGCTGCCGCCGGAGGCGGCTTGGCCCTAAGCCGGCGCTCGCAGGAACGGACCCCGCGCGGAGGCATTCCTCGACGAGATCGTCGAGGCCGCGCAGCGCCCCGGCTTTCGCCGCGAAGCCTCACCCGGTCCCGGCGACGTGCGGCTGCGCGGGCCGCGGCAGTAGAAGGGGGCCGGCGGTCAGACCTGCTGGATCGCCGAGAGCAGCCAATCGGCGCCGCGGCGCCGTACGAAGGTCCAGACCTCCTCGGCCTCGGTCGGCGTCTTCGGATCGCCGCTGACGAGGTAGTCGGGCTGCCCCGGCGAGCGGTCCAGGCGCACGACGTAATCGTTCGCGCTCCAGCGCAGAAAGGCGGTCGCATATTGCAGATCGCCTTCTTCCCACGCCTCGCTGATGTCGCCCTTCAGCAGCCGGACGTCGGACACGACGTTCTGCACACCCTGGCTGGCGCTGCGGGTCAGCTCTTCCGAGAAATAGCTCAGCATCTCCGGCGTCATCAGCCGGCGCATCTGGCCGAGATCGCCGCGGCTCCAGGCTTCCTGGACGGCGGCATGGATCCCCTGGAAGGCATTCAGATCGGCATCGCCGACCGTCGTATCGCGGCCGCGGAACTGCGTCGCTGTCGGGGCCGCCGCGGCGCCCAGCGAGCGCGGCATCGCCCCGCCTCCGACCGGCGCGAACCGCCGCCCGAACAGCCAGCGGACCAGGAAGAAGATCACGCCGCCGATGATCAACAGCGTCAGCAGGAAGCCGAGTCCAGTGCCGAGGCCGCCCATATGGCTGAACAGCATCGAGCCGAGAAAGCCGCCGGCCAGCCCGGTCATGAACGGGTGGCGCTGGAAGAAGCTGCCGCCGCCGGCATAGGCGGGCGCCGGTGCTCCCATTGGGCTCGTCGCTGACGGGTTGGACGGGGTCATGCTGCGGGTGACCGGCGCCGCGTTGTTGTTCTCGTTGGTCCGCGTGCCGCGGCTGCCCTGGCTCGAGAAGGACGATTTGCCGCCGCCGGAATAGGAGCTGCCGGCCCGCGCGTCGGCCAGGCTGGGGGAGAGGGCCAGTGCGAGGCAGAAGCATAATGACAGCGGAATCCGCCAGCGCGCGAGGTGCTGCAAGGGCGATCGTATCGACATCGTGAAGCCCGTCCCTGTACCCGGGGAAACCATCAGCGGATGCATATGGGGCTTCTTTATGAGGGGGAAAGGAGTGTCGGGTGAAACAAACGCGCTGCGATTGGCGCCTTTCCTTTGGCATTCAGCCCCAGATTGCTTGATTCGGCGGGTTTTCCTCCCACTTTTATAACCGAAAGATATGCCTCCGCCGCCGGGTGCCGCAAAATGGGCCCGGCAGCGGTGTCTCGCTCAGTTCGAGGAGAAGGACGATGTCGCGACTGTCGCTGTTCAACTCGCCGCTGCTGTTGGGCTTCGAGCATTTCGAGCGGGCGCTAGACCGGGTCAACAAGGTCTCCGGTGACGGGTATCCGCCCTACAACATCGAGCAGCTCGGCGAAAACGAGTTGCGCATCACGCTCGCGGTCGCCGGCTTCACGATGGCCGATCTGACGATCACGATCGAGGACAACCAGCTCGTCATCCGCGGCAAGCAGACCGATGACGGCCAGCGCGTCTATCTCCATCGCGGCATCGCGGCGCGCCAATTCCAGCGCTCGTTCGTGCTCGCCGAGGGGATCGAGGTGCGCGGCGCCTGGCTCGACAACGGGCTGCTCCACGTCGATCTCATCCGGCCGAATGTCGAGCCGCGGGTGCGCACGATTCCGATCCAAGGCGGCGAGAGCGGCGACGACAAATCCGCCGGCAAATCCGCGCCGCAGCCGATCCGCCACCACGTTTCGGATAATTCGCGCGGCTGACGGTGTTTTTACAAACGAGAGATCAACGCGTTCGAGGCGCTGGAGCGCGCGCCGGAGCGCGACGGAGAGTGGCATGCAGTTTATCGAGGGAATTCGCGACCTGTCGGCAAGCGAGCTGGGAATGCTCGGGATGGCGGATGTCGCCTATATCAAACCGGTCGTTGTCGACGGCTCCGAGGTGTTCGCGGTGCACGCCGCGGACGGTACCGAGATGGCGGTGATCGGTGATCGCGATCTAGCCTTCGCGGTGGTGCGGCAACATGAGCTGGAGCCGCTCAGCGTCCATTGACCCCTCTCGGCTCGCTTAAATCTGCTCGATCGGGGTGACCCGCCGGGGCTCGCGCGCCGGGGTAGGAGGGCTGGGCCGGATTTTGATGCGGCGGCTTATTGATTGCCATCGTCGACGTCGCGGTGGCTTGCGCCATCGCCGGCAGGGCGTCGCGCATCTTGAACGCCCACAGGCAGGTCAGGTCGAGGGTCGCCAGTCCGATCGCGAGAACCAGCAGGAAGGCATTCATGTCGCCGGCAGCGCGGTCGAGCCGCGCCGTCAGGCTTCGCGGCGGAGGATTCTTTTTGGGCGATCGGTTCTGCATCGGGCACATCCACGCTGCGCCCGCGCCGAGCGGCCATTCGGGCGCACTCTCTGATGAAGAGATAACACCCGCGGCGGCCGATCGGCTTGCTTCGGCCAAAACCCGGTTATCGCCGGCTCCGGAACGTCCGAAGCCGCCCCGCGCGATTGATCTGGGTCAACCGGCAGGGCGAGCCTCGTTGCGGCGGAGCGCTATTCGGCCGCGGCTCTGGCCGGCTCGACGAATTGCGATACCCAGGAGTTGCGGCGCTTCACATTCGTCCGGTACATCGCCTCGAATTCGGCGGCCGGGAAGGAGTGCGTCGAGGGACGGTTCATGATCGCCTCGGTCCACGCCTTCAGCCGCGGGTAGTTTTCCAGCTGGCCGATCTTATGGATGCGGTCGAGGAAGACGTAGCGCTGCAGGAACGGCGCATAGGCGGCATCGACCAGCGAGTATTTGGCGCCGTTGAAGAACGGGCCGCTGCCTTGCTTTTCGAGGGCCTTTTCGAGCCGGTCGAAGGCCTCGGGGATCTTCGCTGTGGCCTTCTGGTAATCCGCTTCGGTCGCGGCGTAGGCGCAGCCGGTCACCGACGAGGCAAAGGTCGGCACGTAATCGGTCCAGGCGCGGTTGACCGCGCGCTCGATCGGGTCTTCCGGGTGCAGCCGCGGCGCGACCGTCTCGTCGAGATACTCGTTGATCGCGCTCGATTCGAACAGCGACAGTCTGTCGTCGATCCGCAGCACCGGCACCTTCTTGTGCGGCGAGATCGCCAGAAACCAGTCCGGCCGGTTGTCGGGCTCGATGTGGCGGAATTCGAATTCGGTGTTCTTTTCGCGCAGCAGAATCGCCGAACGCTGCACCCAGGGGCAGGTCTTGAAGCTGATCAGCGTGTATTTCGCCATCACGTCCTCCCATCGATGAATTTGATCGCTGCAGCATGGCATGCCCGGGCGGATGGCTTAAGCAGAAATCGCTTCGCGGTCTGCAGAGCAGACCACTGCCTCAGGCCGTTTCGCATCGATTCGCGCACACCGGCGACGAGCCGCGCCTTAACCGGACGCGTCGACACCTCATAATAAGGCGTAAATGCAGTAGGTTAGCGAAGGGAACTCTACAACATATTGAGCCGCAGTGCTCAGGGGGTCAAAATCAACTCTGCCGCTGACCCGGCAGCGAGGCGAGGGGCGATCGCGGTTTTGGGGGAAACCGCCATCCATCTTGGCACCTTGGGGGAGGGCCAACCCCCGCCTCGCGCACCGGGCTTTTTACCCAAGACGACCCGTCCACAGGTTCGCTCCGGCAGGCAAGCGCCTGCTCTACCGGTCAGGCATGGGCGATCTTATAAATCTCGAAAAAACTCCCGCTCCCGACCAATTGCAGGCGGCCGCGCCTCGGCTGGCGCGCATTGCCGAAATCCATCCATAGCAGATAATCGAACGTCTGAGTCCAGTTGCGCCAATAAGGTATCTGCCCGAGCATATTGGGGATTGCGACCAATAAATTCGCCGTTTCGCGATCCGCGGTCTGGGCCAACTCCGCCGGCGTCATTGGACCGCCCGCCGGCTGCGAAATCGCGGCGTTGCGCGGCGCGGCATCGGCCGTTATCCACCCGGTAAGGATATAGGGCAGGAAGACGGTGCGATCGATCGCCGCAAGCAACGGCAGATGCTGAAAGATCTTCCGCGCCGGTCGGCTGACGCTTAACGCGTCGCGACGATCGACGGCGATCTGCGTTACGGCAACGCAGTCATGCCGGTGCAGAAGCGGCCGTATTAGACGGCGGCGCCAAGCCCTCAAACCGGGGATGGAGCGCCAGCGCACGCCGCGTCAACAGGATGAGCATCGCCCATAGCACGATCGGCCCGATCTGCATCCCAGCCCATTTGGCGAGCGGCAGCGCCGCCACCGGCAATACCAGAAGTATTGCCAGGGCGATTCTCTCCCAAGGCAGAAAGCGGCCAGCCGGGGCCTGCTTGAGGAGCCAGCCGGCGGCGAAAATCAGCACTACCATGTCGTAATCCTGCACGTACGGCGTGACGAGGAACGTTGCGACGACGACGCTCGCGGCCTTGATTTCGGACGCGCAGGGGGCGCGCCACACGCGGGCGACGACCGCCGCTGCCAGCACGCCCGAGACGATCTGCACCGCATAGGAAACATTCACGGCGACGCCGGCCGTCCGCATCGCGACAAAGACGGTCGGCATCCGATGCCAACCCCAGACGCCGATTTCCATCACCCCGCGCTGCACGATCATCTGATGGACAAAAGCGGCCCACGCATCGGCGCCGAGCACAGCCGCGCTGACCGCGAAAAGCAGCGTCCCGGTAGCCGCAGCCGCCATGATGGCGCGCCAATACCCGCCCGCGACCAGGGCCACCGGCAACAGCACCCCAAGGTGCGGCTTGAAGGACAACAGGCCGAAGAGCATTCCGGCCAGCACCGGTCTCCGGTCGAGGACCATCAGCCCCGTACCCAGCAGACCGGCAGTGAAATAGCCGTTTTGTCCCGTCATCAGGTTCAAAAAGGCAGCCGGCGCACCGATCGTCGCCAGCGCCGCCATCGACCAGCCGAGCAGACGCGATAGCGACCACAGGCAGAACGCCATGCCGATGGCCGTCCAGACCATCAGAGCCGGGAGGAATGGCAATTTGGCGAGCGGCCAGGACAACAACATCGCGACCGGCGGATAGACGTACATCTTGAATTCGCCTAACGGTCCGACCAGCGATTTCTGGAAGGCATCAAAGATGTCAATGTTGTAGGCAAGCGCCGCTCGACCGCTGTCGGCAAACTGCGCCCCCAACCAGTAATTGATGAAGTCGCCGCCGAGGTGCTCGCCAGTCTGATTTGTAAGCCCGGCTGTCGTGCGGCCGACGACGTGAGCGGTCGCCAGAATGACCGACAACAGCGCGAAGCCGAGGCTCCACCGCAGCACGCGTTCCCGCGTCAGCCATGGCGCGTAGCGTAGTGTATCAATCCACGGCATCGGCTTTAACCGACATTCCCAAAATTTCCGCTCGCCAGCAGCCGCATCGATGTCGCTTAGCTCGCTTTGCGCGGCTCGTCGGTGTCGCGATAGATCTGCAGGCGGGTGACCCTGAGCCCGGGCACACCGTAGCGGTCGATCGCGCGTTGCCAGGCGAGAAACTCTTCGACCGACAGCTTATAGCGCCGGCAGGCCTCCTGCAGGCTGATCGAACCGTTGCGCACCGCGGCCACCACGACGGCCTTGCGGCGCACCACCCAGCGCTTGGTATCCGGCGAGGGCAGGTCTGGCACGCCGCCGGGCGCCTCGCTGGGGGCATTCGTATGGGCGAAAGGATCCGCTACAGACATGGTCCTGATATCGAAATGGCCGATTGCGGGCCGCAGGTTACCGGGCATTCTTTAAAAAGCGCTAAATGGCCAAAGACTACCGACGACCGCACCGGACAACGGCGGCTTCAATATTATTAACAATCATGCACAAACCCGGGCGGCGCCGCGCCCACGAGCGGCAGGCCAGCCGATCCGGCTAAGCTCGCCGATCGCGCACTCATCTGTTGATTGGCGCCCATCTGTGGATGGATCGGGAAACGGCTGCGAAATCAACATGGTGAAATGCCGTTTCTGGCGGTTGAAATGGTGGGACTCGATTCATATACTCCGCGCCCGCCGCTTATGGGCACCTTGGGGAGGATTAATGCCTAAATCGTTGCCGCCCAATTACCGACCCACCGATAAAGAAGAGTTCATGAACCCGCTGCAGCTCGAGTACTTCCGGCAAAAGCTGTTGCAGTGGCGCGCCGAGCTTCTCGCCGATTCGACAGGCACTCTGCGGCACCTCAAGGAAGAGAGCCTGTTGAAACCCGATCTGACCGATCGGGCCTCGCTCGAAACCGAACGGGCGATCGAACTGCGCACCCGTGATCGCGAACGCAAGCTGATTTCCAAGATCGACGCCGCGTTGAGCCGGATCGATACCGGCACCTATGGCTTTTGCGAGGAGACAGAGCAGCCGATCGGTATTCGCCGGCTGGAGGCCCGCCCGATCGCGACCTTGTCGATAGAAGCCCAGGAGCGGCACGAGCGCATGGAACGCACCTACCGCGACGAGTAAACCGCTCCCGCTAGGGCGCCGCGGCTCTCGTCCACCGGGGATGGCTTAAGCGCTCGTTAACGCTATCCGTGGACCATGCGCGCGGGCGGATTGCGTCCGCGAACCGGCCCTTTATGTTTGGCGGTGCCTGCAGGCTTCCGCGATCAAAGCGCGACCGGCGGGGCGCGGCGTGGTAAATTGCGGGATACGGAACAGGCGGAACACACGGAATGGTCGCCGATGTCGAAGGCGCCCGCCGCTGGGCGAGTTGGGCGTTCGAACGCCGACATCCCGGTTGGATTGGGCGGCTCAGCAACGCCGCGCTGATCCTCGCCGCGACGGCGGCAATCGTCGGCGCGCTCTACGCGAGCGAGGTAATTTCCGGCGCCAAGGCTCAGGCCCTGACCAGCATGGTCATTTCCTTGGCCGTGATCAGCGCGTTTGCCGCCTTCGCGGCACGCGCCATGCACGCGGCGCTAGCCGGACGCGTCGACATTTTGAGCCAGGCCCTCGACGCCTCGGCCGACGCGCAGCTGATCATCGCGTCCGACGGGCGCATCGCCTATGCCAACACGGCGTTTTACGATCTCTTCCCGCCATTTCCCGAAGCTCCTCTCGAGCGCATCGCCGCGGCGCTCGCGGATCCTGATTCGGCCGCCGATTTCGAGCGATTGCGCAGCCGGGCGGCGGCTGGAACGCGGGCCATATCGGCGCTGACCCTGCGCGATGCTCGGGGCGCCGCCGCCGGCTGGTTCAATGTCAGCGTCAACCCGATCGCCGGACGACCGGGCTACAGCTTCTGGAATTTCCAGGACATCACCGCACGGCACGAGATGGAGGCGGTGATCCACGACGAGCGCAACAAGCTCGTCGATTTCCTCGACAACGCGCCGATCGGTTTTTATTCGGTCGATGGCAATGGCCGTTTTCTGTTCGTGAACCAGACGCTCGCTCAATGGCTCGGCGGCATGCCCGAGGAAATCATCGCGAGCGGCGTGCGGCTGCACGATTTTCTTGCGACGCCGCCGTCCGTGGACACGGCCGCTTCCGATCCCTTCGCGGGCAGCGACGACGAGGGGCAGCGCGGCGAAGTCGCTTTACGGAGCCGCGACGGTCGCGTCCTGCAGGCCTGGATCGGGCAGAGCATCGTTGGTTCCGGGCCGGAGCTGCGCACCCGCTCGGTGGTGCGCGACTTGACGCCGGAGCGCGAATGGGAGACGGCGCTGCGCCTATCGCGCGAGCGCTTCCAGCGGTTCTTCGCGAACGCGCCGGTCGGCATTGCGCTGATCGATCGGATTGGCCGCCTGGAAGAGGCAAACCGGGCGCTCGGCGAACTGTTCGGCGCCGCCCAGCAGGATCTGATCGGTCAGCCGCTGATCGGCTTCCTGAACGATGACGACCGGCGCGAAATCGCCGCCAAGCTCGCCGCTGCCGCCGACGGGGCGACGCCTCCTGGGCCGGTCGAGGTACGGCTCAAGAACACCCGCGACAAGACCTGCGTCGTGTTTCTGTCGCGGCTCGGCGGGCCGGAGAGCGGCGACGGCAGCCTGATGTTGCACTTCATCGAGGTCACCGAGCAGAAGAACCTCGAAATCCAGTTCGCCCAATCGCAAAAGATGCAGGCCGTCGGCCAGCTTGCCGGCGGGGTGGCGCACGATTTCAACAATCTGCTGACCGCGATGATCGGCTTCTGCGACCTGTTGCTGATGCGGTTCCGGCCGGGCGACCCGTCCTTTGCCGATATCATGCAGATCAAGCAGAACGCCAATCGCGCCGCCAATCTGGTACGCCAATTGCTGGCATTTTCACGACAGCAGACGTTGCAGCCGCGCATCATCGATATTACCGATGTGCTGGTCGAGCTGTCGCATCTGCTGCGCCGGCTGATCGGCGAGAACATCGAGCTCAAGGTCGTGCACGGGCGCGATCTCGGCCTGGCGAAGGTCGATCAGGGCCAGCTCGAGCAGGTGATCATCAACCTTGCCGTCAATGCGCGCGACGCGATGCAGGGCGGCGGCACGCTGACGATCCGCACCTCCAACATCAGCCAGGCGAGCGCCGTGCGCCGCGGGCACGAGGTGATGCCGGCCGGCGACTATGTGCTGATCGAGGTCTCCGATACCGGCGTCGGCATTTCGAAGGAGCATCTCGCCCGCATCTTCGAGCCGTTCTTCTCGACGAAGGAGGTCGGCTCCGGCACCGGGCTCGGCTTGTCGACCGTCTACGGCATCGTCAAGCAGACCGGCGGTTTCATCTTCGTCGACAGCGCCCCCGGGCGCGGCGCCACGTTCCAGATCTATCTGCCGCGCCACCAGCTGAACGATGCCGCGCTAAACACCCGCGGCGATCTGGCGGAGGTGCTGCCGCCGAAGGATCTGACCGGGATCGGCACGGTGATGCTGGTCGAGGACGAGGACCCGGTCAGGATCTTCGGTGCGCGCGCCCTGCGCAACAAGGGATACAAGGTGCTCGAGGCCAAGAGCGGCGAGGCCGCCCTCGAGCTGATGGGCACGTCCGAGGAAAAGATCGACCTGATGATCACCGACGTCGTGATGCCGAATATGGACGGACCTGCCCTGATCAGGGAAGTGCGCGAAATTCACCCCGACATGAAGGTGATCTTCATCTCCGGCTATACCGAGGACGCCTTCCGCCAGCGCCTCGACAGCGACAGCGAGATTCATTTTCTGCCCAAGCCGTTCAGCCTGAAGCAGCTGGCCAGCAAGGTCAAAGAGGTGATCAGCGGCGAGACGGTGGTCTAGCTACCCGGCTGCCGCGCCGGGCTCAGGTCAGCGCGTCGACCTGATCGAGGGTCAACCCACCGGGAACGATCGTGATCGGGATGCGCAGGCGCGCCGCCGCCTTGCCGGTCAGGTACGAGATCAGCGGCCCCGGCCCTTCCGCCCCGGTGCTGGCGGCCAGCACCAGGATCGAGATCGCCGGCTCCTCGTTGATCAGCTCCAGGAGCTCGTCGCGGACGCGGCCTTCGCGGATATAGACCATCGGCATCGAGCCGGCGATCGGCGCGATCTCCTCGCACAAGCGCTGCAGCAGCTCCTCGGCTGCCTCCCGCCGCTCGGCGCGGGCCAGCTCCTCGACGGCGAGCCATTGCTGCATTTCGGCCGGCTCGATGACATGGAGCAGCGCCAGCCGGCCGCCGGTATGCGCCGCGCGGCGGGCCGCGTATTGCACGGCGACCCGATGCTCCTCGGTCTCGTCGACGACGACCAGAAAAACGCGGGGCTGAGCGCTGTCAGACATGGCACGGAGGCTCGCTGCGGATCAGACGCTGCGGAACGGCAGGCTCGCCAGCCATCCTGCCATCAGCGCGGTCACCACTGCAATCGCGCCGTAGGCAGCCGCCTGGCGCGTGGCGAAATCGGAGACCGCGGCGTCGAGGCCGACCTTGGAGACGACCAGCGGCGTGGTCTGGCCGCTGACCACGTCGCGGTCGCGAACCAGAAAGACCTCGACGATGTAAGTCCCGGTCGGCACGTTGGCGGGAAAGTCGATCGTCGCGCGAAACAGCCGTTCGCCGAGGAACGCGATCTTGCCGGTATTGGAGGCGAACAGCCCGTCGCGCTGCTGCTCGGCGACCAGCGCGGCGCCGAATCGGGTGGCCTCATCCGATGTGGCCGGCGCCTTCGCCTGCAGCTTCAGATTGGCGGTGCCGATGCGGTAAAGCGCCGACGGTCCAGGCGCTACCACCTCGTCGAGCGGTCGGCTTGTCGCCACGGCGTAGAAGCTCGGAACATTGGAGAAAGTCACCGACTCGGCATTGACCCAGATGCCGGCGACCTTGCCCTTGCGCCACACCGTCACTTCGCGCTCGGGGCCGCGCACGACCGCGACGATGTCGCCGCGACCCTCCGTCGCGCCGAACAGGACGACCGAGGCGCCGCTGAAGCCGCTGGTGATCGCGATCAAGTGACTGCTGAGATCGGCAACGACCCCGTCGCCGCGTGCCGGCCCACCGCCGCCGGCGACCGCCAGCAAAGCGAGCAAGCCCAGCGCGAGAGAAGGTCGCCGCCTCATTCCTGCTCCGTGGTGATCACAAACAGGCTGGGCGGGCGAATCGTCAGGTCGTAGGCGAGTTTGGCGGCGACCGCCAGCACCAGCAGCGCGAGCAGCAAGCGAAGGTGCTCGCCGCGCAGCCTGGTGCCGAAGCGAGTGCCGAACTGGGCGCCGAACACGCCGCCGACCAGCAAAACCATCGTCAAGACGGCATCGACCGTGCGGTTGGTATAGGCCTGCAAAAAGGTCACGTTCGCGGCGACGAAAATGATTTGCAGCAGCGAGGTGCCCGGCACCACCTGGGTCGGCATGCCGAGCGTGTAGATCATCGCCGGGACCAGCAGAAAACCGCCGCCGACGCCGAGGATCGCGCTCAGCACGCCGACGATCAAACCAAGCCCGATCGGCAGCAGCGCGCTGATATACAGCTTCGAACGCCGGAACCGCGTCTTCAGCGGCAACCCGTGCATCCAATTGTGCTGATGCAATTTTCGGCGCACCCCGCCCGGCCGGCGCTGGCGCAGCACCGCGCGCACGCTCTCGATCATCATCAGGAAGCCGAGCGTGCCGAGCAGCAAGACGTAGCAGATCGAGATCGTCAGCTCGATCTGGCCCGCCCGCTTGAGCCAGGTGAACAGCCATACCCCGAGCACCGAGCCGGCGAGACCGCCGAGCAGCAGCGCAAAGCCCATCTTGAAATCGACATTGCCGCGCCGCCAATGCGCCAGCACTCCCGACAGCGAGGCGCCGACCAGCTGGTTGGCCGAGGAAGCGACCGCGACAGCCGGCGGCACGCCGATGAAGATCAATAGCGGGGTCAGCAGAAACCCGCCGCCGACACCGAACACTCCGGACAGAAAGCCGACCGCCGTGCCCAGCCCCAGCAGGACGAACACATCCAGCGAGACTTCGGCAATCGGCAGGTAGATGTCCATGATCGGGACGTTGCGGCCGGTATTGTTCGGGAATCACACCCGCGCCGCGTCGCCGGGCGAGGCAGCGTAGACAAAGCAACTTACAGCCCGTGCCCGAACGAAGAAAGCGGCAACCGCGCGATGCGGCTCCATCCCCCACCAAATTGGGCGAGCTGGGGCCGTCGGCGAGGCCGGTTATAGAAGGGCTTTTTAGGGCCGCAGCAGGCCGGTGATGTCCTGCACCTCGCGCAACACCGGCATTGCGATCGCCGAGGCGCGCTCCG
>Ga0209488_10003908_pt1 | contig 11806 bp, 17 predicted proteins | sample Rivendell_Oct201_8_FD_188349 | JGI IMG/M metagenome (GOLD analysis project Ga0209488, IMG submission 188349) | Vadose zone soil microbial communities from the Eel River Critical Zone Observatory, Northern California, USA -... | ecosystem: Environmental > Terrestrial > Soil > Vadose zone >...
CGGACAATAGCTCGGCGGGCAACGATCTTACCATCGGACATCACACTCATATTCACGAATCTCATGCATTTGAAACTCCTACCGGTGTTGAGGTGACTGAAGGCAAGAAGATGACGAGCACGATCGCGAACAAGGGCGAAGAGCGGGCGCCAATCTCTTGGTTGCGTCAAGCCGCTGCAGAGATCGAGGCCAAAAAAGGGAACCCTAACCCTGAAAGGACGCGTCATTCAAACGGCCAAGGTCAATCCCAATCCTCATTACCGTCCAACGCCTACACCATGTCAGAAGGTAGCACCGGAAAGCTTCAGCAGAAAGACTATTCGCCAGAAGTAGATGAACTTCTTCCCCAGGCAACGGCGTTAGCACAGGTCAGGCTGCCGCTTCACGCTACCATTCTCGCATTGACAGGGCCTTGCAGGCTGGGCAACTCCAGGAGGCACTGGAAAAGCTCTTTGCTCTTGAGAAGAAAGCAAGAAATGTGCGTTCCTCTTTATACCCTCGATAACCCCTGCACACGACTCCTTGTCATATGTTCAGGGCTCCGACCTCAAGTCAACGACGCGGCTCGTGCGGACAATCGTCGAACTAGAGTACGACGCGCGAGACTATGCGCAGCTCAACTCGAGCATAAGCGTCTTGAGCAAGAAACACGGCCAACTGAAAGGCGCTATACAGGCTATGGTGGAGCTGGCCATGTCGTGGCTGGACGAGATCAAACAAAGAGACGGGATCGAGAGGTGGCTCGAGTTGGTCGAGACCCTGCGCACCGTGACAGAGGGAAAGGTGCGCCTGCGCCGCTCTGGCTTCTCGAAATACAGTACCCCCCTCGTACTCATGCGCCGCACGCCCAGCTCTTCTTGGAGACACCGCGCGCCCGCGTGACGCTATCCCTCGCCCACCACCACGAATCGTTGTACCAGAACGCAAAGAAGAAATCCCCGCCGCAGCGCGATTCTCTCATCACGGCCTCCGATCTGCTGTCAGACCTCCAGGTCGAGACGTACTCCTCGATGGACCGCGTCGAGAAAACCAAGTTCATCCTGGAACAGATGCGCTTGCTTCTTGAGGTGGCGCGACTGAAGGACAAGGAGACCGCGAGTGCTGGGAAGGGCGAGAAGGGCACGCTCAGTGACGGTGAGCCGGAATGGGTCAAGTTACGCGTGCAGAGCCGAAAGGTCAACGAACAATTCCTCAAGGAGCCAGAAAACGAGGTACGTTGCCTTTCGTGTCGCCCGAGACTTGTTTCTAAAGCCTCGTACAACAGGTCATCAAGTTACAGTTTTATGATATGATGGTTCAATATGGTCTACGTCACCACGCTTATCTAGACGTTGCAAAATACTACCACAAGGTTTGGGAGACCCCATCAATCACAGAGGACGTCAACGGCAAGGGGAAGGCCGTGCGTTTCGATCTTCTTTCCATACAACCCAATCGAAATTGATGTCTCTCCAAGGCGCTAGAACACATCGTTTACTATGTTGCACTTGCCCCACACGACAATGAACAGTCTGACATGATGCACCGGTTATTTGCTGATCCCGTGCTTGAAAAGTTGGAAGTGCAACAGTGCGTACTCGTAAAACCTGGTCATATTCTAGCTCACGTTTCACAGTAACTTGATCAAGTCTTTCACCACCGATGAACTCATGCGATGGCCTGGCATCGTGGATGTTTTTGGACCGTTTTTACGCAAAACAGAAGTCTTCGCGGATGACAAACATTGGGAAGACCTGCACACACGGGTAATAGAGCATGTACGCCTTTCGCTTTTACTCAATGGCGACTTGCGTGTTGTTCTCATTGCTTACCCACATAGAATGTCCGAGTCATTGCAAAATATTATACCCGCATTACCCTCACGCGTTTGACCACACTCCTCGACCTCACTCCCCAACAGGCGGAGGAGACGCTCTGTCGACTCGTCGTGGCTGGCACGGTCTGGGCGCGTATCGACCGGCCCACGGGCATCGTGAATTTCCGGAATAAACGCAGCGCGGAGGACGTCATGAATGACTGGAGTTCGGACATGCAGAAGCTCCTGGGCTTAGTCGAAAAGACTTGGATGGGCGTCAATGCTGCACAGGCAGCGCAAGCAAGGGTTAAAGCATGATATTTCCGTACGATATGGCTACATTGTCGACATTTATTTGCTGCTCTTTCTGATTTGCGGGTCACGGTACTTGGCATTGTCATGGCGGCCCTCTGAAAGGGTCTATATCCGCACCCCAGTCGACTTCCCGCCCACTTGTACTACCCATCATTCTATCAACCTCGAAGACGATAACTGGGGCAAAACACTGACATGTACTTCGCGTATTTAGTGAAATATCATCACCCCATGTAGAGGCGAGACGTGTAAATTGCTGAGATGTGGCTATATGTATGTTGAGGGAAATAGAGACACCATGATCAAAATTATCGGGGAATATGTCGACCGCGAGTCCCCATGAAGTCCACAGGGTCCACAGGGTCAACAGGTTCAGTCAAAGTAGGAGAATAATCCACCCGGACGCCCTCCCTCCACAACCGCACATACTCCTCTCCCCGACTCCACGCATCCCGATTAGCCTCGTCGCCTCCAGCACCTCCACCAGCACCTCCGCTGCTGCCGCCGCCGCCGCCACGGGCAATCATGCGCCAGCGCCTCCTCGCCAATCTAGCACTATCGTCCAGCCGCTCGCTCCTGCGCTCGTCCGCCTCGAGCATCCTACCCTCCGCCTCGAACCCGCGCGCGGTCGCGGACGGCCCAAAGTGCGCACCGCACACGGACGCAGCCTGCGCCGCAAAGCGCGTCGCGACGTGCTGCACCGCGCGCAGCGTGCGGAACTGCGCGATGGATGTCGCGTAGGCGTCGCTGAGTGCTAGGCCGTGGGATTGGTGGAGGTTTAGGGCGAAGCGCACCGCGCTGCAAGACAAAAAGAAAAAAAGGGGTAAAAATAAATAAATCCCGGAATGATAGAGTTAGTTTGAAGATAATGGGAGGCACAAGAAAGTTTTTTTTTTTGGAGTATGGGGGAAAAGGGAGAAGGGAGAAGGGGAGCGGGGGAAGGGGAAAAACAATTGTGACGTACTCCTCGGGCGAAGGATTCCGACCTCGCTGGTTCAGCCGCGTCCACTCCAGCCCGCTAACAGGGTGTTCGTCCTCGATGGTACCAGCCTCCGTAATACAGCGCGCACGAAACGCCTCGAACGGATGGTCTCTGAAGAACTGGCGGCGGATGCCGTCCTCGACGTAGGTAACCGGAAGCGAGCGAGGTCCCGGTGTCTTTTTCGGTTTTGTTGCTGTTGCCGTTCCAGGAGCTTGTTTTGCGACGTCGTCATAGTCGTAGGACGTCCGCGAAGGCGGTTCGCGCGGGGGAAGCGGTAATGGCGGGTGCTCGAGGACCGCCTGATACCACGCCGGCGGGACTTTGAGGAAACCTGCGCGTATGAGACGAGAGGCCTGCTTGTGGACCTGGGACGCGATCCGCCTCACCATCGGCGAGATAAAGAGTACAGTGCGCGTACGAAGCTGATGATGGGTCTTAGAGAGGTTCACGGCACGTTACGGGATGCATTACATCAGCAATTGAAAAAAAAAAAACATATTGTTGTTACTACTACAGAGCTCAAGACATTCACTGGCACGTATTCCGAGGCAACGACACCTCTTTACAAGCGCGCTCTAGTGAGAGACCGCTCTTGCTTCAACCTTAAAGCCTTGTCACGAAGGACCCGCCTTAACAGTTTACCACTCGGGTTCTTTGGGATGGCATCAATAAACTCGACGCCGCCAGCTAGCCTCTTATAAGGGGCCTTGTGATCTGCGACATGCTGCACCCAAAACAAGTTAATCACTGCACACGTCACTAGTGCGTCAAACCACCGTACTTTCGAAATGGCGGACTTGATACTTGTCGCCTCTGCCCCACTTTGGGCCGCCCTCTTAGCGGCATCCGCAGAGAGAACAACAAATGCCAGAGGAACTTCCCCACTATAGTCGTCAGGGAAGCCGACAACACAGGCATCTACGATGTCAGGATGTTGCAGCAGATGGCCTTCAATTTCAGCGGGGGCTACTTGAAAGCCCCGAACTTTCAAAATTTCCTACACAAACCGTGAGCTCCTGAGCGTGAACAAGCGGGGGTGAGGCTCAGGCCGTACCTTGATTCTGTCAACGATGAACATGTCGTTATTCTTGTCTATAATAACTTTATCTCCCGTACGGATCCATCTGGGAAGTCTTTTCAGTGCAAAGCTTTCACCACCTTATCGAAAAAGCGGACCCATCACCGACAAATGTCTCTGCAGTTCTGCATTAATGGAATAAGCGCGGTGGAAATGTGAAGAGGGCCAACAACTTACGCCGTCTCGTTATTCAGATAGCCTAGGGCTAAGGATGGGGTATTGACGACAAGTTCCCCTGGCTCGCCGACCTTCGCAAGCGTCCCATCCTCTTTGACGACGCGAGCTCGCACGCCCGGGATCAGTTGGCCGGTGCTGCCGAGTGTGCCAATCCTCTGGGACGGCGAAAATAGGGAAATAGACGTGCAAGTCTCTGTCATACCTGACGAAAAATTCAACTCAAAAGGGATGCTTCATGGCCTTGAAAACAGACCGTAGCCCTGCCCGATATGCGCATTGGGCAGTAACCTCGCAATCTTTTCGGTCAACGCCCCCGAAAGCGGAGCAGCGCCGCAAAACAACAGGCGAACATGACTAAAGTCATAACTGTCTGTCGCAGGGTGCTATGGAGAGGGTCAAGCTGCAATCCCCAACTAGACAGTGAGGAGGAGGGACCGTCAAACCTTGCAGAGCAATAAAACCATGGGAGGAACAGCTCTACAATCGTCAGACAGGGACACTAAGAAAAGGCGAATTGAAAACCGACAAAATATGTGTAGCTCTGTGTCTCTTGATGCTCTCTAGGAACTTGAGAAATTCGAAGCGGGGAATAACGACGATGCTAAGCTAGAAAACATGAATGCAAAAGATAAAGACATATCACATGCTGCCCACCCCACAAAACAAGAGGTAATGTAGCTATAACGCTTGAATTAGCAAACAGCTACAAATAACAGCTGACATGAACGTTACGTTAACGACTAGACCATAGATGTCTACCGTCTACTGTCAGCGTCCTGACTTTTTCCATTCAATCTTGTACTCACGATAAAAAGGTAACACTATGTGTGGGACTTTAGGTTATAACACTGTTTGAAAATGGCAAAGTGAGCTCACCAGCCAAGGCGATGTCTCCTTGCCGGACCACTCGATTCTCCCACGGAACGTTGTCATCATTGACTCTCCAGCAGATGGCCATCTGGATGATGTTTGCAATTGGGGCGTAGTGGGGAATCTCGACCGCCTTTGGTGACAAAATCACCAAGCTATTGTTTGTCGCAGGACAGATTACATACCTTTGGTTTCCCTGTCGTGCCACTGGAGAAGCTCAAGAATGCAACTTTTGTTTTCGCTTCACCGGGTCTTAGCCGTCGTTCTACAAAATTAGGTCGATGCGCAAGTCCATAACCTATCAGCTGATCTAGGTCGGGGCCTACGGTACTTGACAGCGGCCCCTGGATCGGACAAAGCGGAAAGATGTGATCCAGAGGCATGCCCACTTGACGAGTCGCGATAAGTGCGTTTTCGAGTGCATCCGGATGAATGACGAGGACGGTTGCCTTGGTCGTGGAAAGCTGATAAGCAAGCTCTTCGGGGGTGTACGATGGGTTTGCACCGCTGGTCAAAAAGGTCACGTCAAGAGACGCAGTGAAAGATAGCAGAGGGGTTACGAACGTCACAATGGCTCCCAACTTGTGAACAGCCCAGATAACCGTTGGATAATCTGAGGCGTGCTATGATTAGACTGACCGTGGAAACTTCGGATGAACTTACCAACGTGGTTCTGGCTAAATATACACACTGCGCACAGGACTGTCGGTTTAGACCTTGATAGACTCGAACCTCCAGTACCACCACGTACCAACGTCATTCTCACCTATGTCGATCAGTTAGATGAGAACTCGGAAGTCGGAAGTAAAACTCGTATTTGCAAAAGGGTGAAACTTACAAATTCCCCACTTCAAGCTCAAGGCGTTTGCGAGGCCAAAGACACGAGACTGAATCTTTTAACAGACGTTCAAGTAGTGCACAAAGGCAAAGAATGAAAAGGGGGATAACCACCTCTTCACGACCAATCTTGCGCCCTGTAGCATCCTCGATCAGCCATGGCGAGCCTTGAGGACGATGCGGTCTGCGCTTGTGGGTTGAGTTGAAGATGAATTGGGTGAGTGTGAGGTCATCTGGGATGTGAGGAAGAGGGTCTCCGGGCGAGAAGAATTCCGTCATGGTGGAAGAGGGGAAGAACGAGTGAGAGCGCCCTGGAGAACGCGACGACGAGCGACCATCAGACGATCTCTGCCCCGGGTTTTTTAACCCAGCAAGGGTCAGGAGCACTTTGACCGAAACTGAATAAACGACAGTGACAAATACCGCGATTGACGGGTCGTATGACACCTTAATACGTCATCCAGCTTTTACAGATAAATGACGAACACTTTGCGTTGCTCCCCGCTTCCCCCGAGATCCAATAGATACAGTATCACAAGCGATGCCATCTGCCGTCCGTCCGAGCGTACGGTTGAGAACCGAGGCTGTATCGATCATATCACTTTTTGAACTTTCGAAAAGTGGGCTTTTTTTTGGGCTGTAGGCCCCATTTGTCATATTATGAACTCAAGGATGGTGGCAGTATCGCCATACATGCGTACGAGAAAAAAAAAGTAGCTATGTGGATTCCATCACGAACGGATCATCACCGGGCAAGGTCGTATCAAAGGTGTCTCCTCCGAGAAGGTTCTCAGCGGACTGTAATTGCGACAGGTCACCAGCGGCGTCAAACGCGGTCCCATCTGGCCCAAGCTGCGACAAATCCAGGTCTACCAGATCCGCTGCTTCCAGAGCCGCTACGTCGACCTGGCCCGCAAGCTCATCCTCCAGACCCTGCAGCGCGCCGCTCAGCCCCGCGTCGTCCACCTGTTCCGAAGCGAGAGGCGGCCCGAACGATATGGACAATGGATGGGGTTTCGGCGATGAGGCTTTGGATGGTAACTCTCCCTTCAAAGGAAGGATCATGGGTTCGGATACATCACGGGATATTGGCTCAGGTGGAACAGACTGCGTCGCGTCTTCCTGTTCCACGTCATCATCGCCCTCTGGCACCTCGGGCTCATCAGGGAGAGGTGCCAGCGGTTCATTGACGTCCCCTTCATCGTCGCTGAATTGCTATCACCGTAGCGTCATTTTATAATGTACATTCATGTCATCGGAACTCGAACATACCTGCACTTTGTCCGTTTTAACCCATTTGAAGACTTTGAGGGTGGACCCCGGTGCGGCCTTTTCGGGTACCACCCAAACCTTCTCCCAACATGGTACCGGCTGCATGAGCTGACGGCGAGCCGCCTCAGTGGTCGCAGTGCTGATACCTATTCTCCGTCGTAAAGCCATGGTTTTAACGGTAACTTGACAATGGCGCTGGCACTCGTTGCGTCTTGACCGGTTGGCCGATTGAATGGCGAAATCGAAATGAGGATGGAGTGTGGTCGAGGTCTGGTTAGGGTCCAACTTGGATGATTCCTTAATTGGCTCACAACAAAGCGGGTGATACCACTCGGGCACGATCTTTGTACGCTATCACATCGACATGTATACACCTATCAATCGTTCCTTGCCTCGGCCCCAGCCCCAGCCCCGGGCTCTCCCTTTATTCCTTCTTCCAAATCCACGCGTCTAGAACTTCGGCATCCAGCTGTTTGCAGTCTGCTTCGTTGCTAGAAGCTTCTCTTGTGCCAACATATTCACTGCTCCAGGAGTTAACGGTTTCCAAGTTGCCGAGCATTTCCCTGGAATCGCTACAATCTGCACGATGAAATACAGAAACACCGGCTATTCCTCGTGCGTTCAGCAGTTGCGGCCGTCCCCGCCGCGTTGTTCGGGCCTGCTTCCCACACATTGTGACCTGTCTTTTCAGCGCGGGGCGCGTGTTTTTCCGGGGCAGGTCTATCCGGGCCCGTCAGGGCGGAGGAGGAAGAATGTGGGGTGTTGCCACATAGGCCACCGTAGCTCACTTCCCGTGGGTGTGAAGTCGATAAGAGTAAAAATGTACTTGGGCTATTCGGGTGCGAGCGCAATCGTTGCCATGGTGAAGAAGTGGTGACGGTGTGCCGGAGAAGCGCTAAGGGGACACACCACTGGGCAGAACTTATTATAAATCACGTGGACTCACCGTTTGACGTCAACCTCCTAATTCCAAGTTAACACTCTTCCTTCTCAGGATGCATCAAGAGCGAAACGAGTCGCTGCGAATACTCCCTTCGTACGTTGTTGTTTCGTCTGCGCGCTAGTTGCTACACCAACATAATGATTTCATTAGTCCATCATCTGGTTCTCCATCACCTTTAGTCAGGCTAAGTGGTCCGCCTGTGCCGGAATTGATGAACGAGTTTGTCTTCTCTTATCCCAGTATCAGTGATAATTTTTACTGATGTCCATCACCAGCAGGCGAATGTCTGCATCTACGTGAGTTCCTTACTCAGAATGTGGCAAACATCTATCAATTATAACAAGATCGCGAAAGCCGGAGTCGAACTGTGGAATACAATGGCAGCGAGTGTTAAGTGCAAACTGCACGATTTCACCATAGCTGTGCCGGAATTCCAGCGTATCTTGAAAGAAGTCAAGTACCCAGAATCCGTTAAGGACCAAGAGGTACGAGTACAATGTTTTGTATGGAAACTTTTCTTAAGCTCTTGTGGACACAAAGTTTATCTCTCGTCTTGAGGACCAAATGGTATTCTTCTGTTCTTCTATCGGCTCGACTTTCTAAAACCTTTCTAGGCCGAATGTATCGTACCATTGCTCGTGTTAGATACAGGTCGTGGGTCAGGGACCTACCCGATGATCAAATTCAGGCAGAGGATCCGTCTATGGTCAAACAGTGGCGTTATAGCTTGTACGCCTACTGGGACTCGAACTGGAGAGCTCACAAGAAATCAGGCAACGAAATGGAGCTACGCCATGGGATTGAAGGGTTAGTCAAGCTGGCGTTCGAGGTGCGGTTAGGGGCGACACATATTTACAAGTTAGTAATTTCCTCCGAATGGGGATCTCACTGACTTACTTTTGAAGGGCCGAGCGAGACCTTTTCTTACCGGGGTCCCCACAGACCGCTACAGCCGACATTATTACAACCATGAGGTTACCGCGTGGCTGGGTTAAATTCCTGAGCACCCTCAAGAACAATTACATCTTCGCTTCTGAGCAGCACGTGGACGAGGTGACAACCTTCGCCTGTGAAGCAAAATGTACAGTTCAAGCTGCCGCGTCACGACAGCTCACCCTTGATCTGTGTTCTACCCAGCACCAACGACGAGCGTTGTGTTTTGATGATCGCCCTATGTATGGCGCAACAATAGTGGGTGATTGCTTGGTGATGCACTCCTCGGAATGGGTCGAAGACAATGTCGTGAGTGTCACAGTTCTGTTCGTACAACTTGTTCTAAACAGCTATAAGATGGTATATCCTTTGGGGCCTTACTTTGACCTTGGAACATTTCCAGGATTTGTTGAATGCTACATCTCTCTCTGCAAGGTTGCGGACCATATAGCGGAAGGAGTTAGTAAGGACTTTCAGAGGTGGGAATCCGAAGATGCCGAGTCGAAACATCAGAAAGCTCTATATGCAAAGTCGAACGGACTCCCATGGCGACAAGAATTTAAGCCTAAGCCTGGTCGAAAGGGCCTCCACACATCAGACAGTGGCAGTGGCAGCGTCCAAGGTGAGACGGAGTGCATAGAGACGGAAGACTGGGAGTTAACCAGAGAGGGTCTCGAAAGTAAGTGCCCTAGTCTGGTTACTGAAGGAGATCGACTAGTGCGGGCCAGTCTTCAGGTCTTTGACGGAGCCTACGAAGCAGACCTGGATGGCGACTCGATACCCTCTAGAAATGAAATCCGACAATGGGCCCAGACAATAGCGGACCATAGTAGCAGTAGTTTTTCAGTTGTGTTGTAAACTACGATGACTGAGTATCGGTTGACTCCAGTACTGCGGAAGTCGACAATATTACAGTTATCGCGCTCTGTACGACCGCTACGGTGCCATAGGAAGCGGAGTTACGCAACCCTTTCTCATAACTCCCTTGTCACAACAAAAACTATACCCCCCACCTCTTGTCCTTGCTCAGAGAACGCACAGATGGCGCAGTCAAGGTCCTTTCCGATCAAACCGACGTGCCTGAGTGGCTTCTGGCTTCTTTAGAGAAGCCGCGTGTGGATTGGATACGCGATGACGGACACTATGTGGTTTGTACGTTGTGCGTCGTTTTCCCCGATCACTCCATTGACAATGATGACTCGTCCTCTAGCCTGAAGGAGCCATTCCCTCTCTTGGAGAGCTTGGGATCATCGGTTGTACTCAGAGGATGCCGCCACCAGTACGTTCGTTTTTTGTCCGCCCTTAACACAAGCTTCATCATAATAGACCAACGCCCCGCGCTTTTGATTTTGATCATTCTGAAAACAACACTCGTCACGCGTGATGCATTCGCCTTTTCTTGGCGCCCCACCGCCGACTCGCCGAGTGCCGCCTCGAGCGCTCTTCCGGGATGGCACTAACAGGTAGAATGGATAAAGGTGCTTGCGCAAAATGTCGTGGCTGCAGCGAACGACCAGGGGCCAGTTCAGGTGCGTCGATGAGCATCAGTTTGACACCCGTCCGTTTGTGTTATACCTCCACGAAAATCAACAATACATCCGTTACAATACCCAACAGTCGAGATCCCTCAGTCTCCCACCGCAAAGCTCTCTGTTAGTGGATTTGGGTGTGAAATGGTACGTCATAGTAGGTGGGAAAACATTTTGGAAAGTCCATATCACAGTTTACAACAACTGAAACAATCCTCGTCAGCGATTGTACAATATAAAGCTACTGCTGGTCCTGGATTATTGTCTGAATCCATTGTCAGATATCGTTGGTAGAAGAAACCGGTTCAGGATGATGCTGGCCAAACCCCACTACGCCTGCCATCCCATCTCACCTCACTGTCACTATCACCATCGCTGAGATCTGGCAGCCATACACTGATTTGGTGACACAGTTGTCATTCGGCACAATGGTTGTCATTTGTACTTCTTGCAATGCTGAGCATTGGCTTGCCGAACGTACGAAAATGCACTCCAGTGTTCCAACATTGACGAAATGCTGTCATCATGGCAAAGTGCAACTGGATCGCCTTCCAGACCCTCCACAGTGTCTCAAGGACCTCTACATTGGGCGCTCTACAGAGTTGGACGACTTCCGGCATTACATTCGACGTTACAATTCAGCGCTTGCATTCACGTCGTATGTGGCACACAAGGATGACATCAACAGCGGTGGCGGGTGGTCCATGGACCTGCAAAGTGGGATATATGATTTACCATGGCTATGGCGGTCTTACACCATCTCCCCGTGAACGTCCTTGATATGCCCAGCTGTATTTCTATGACTGTGAAGATTGTAGGGTGAGCCCAGCCGCTGCGCTCGGAATGGGCCTCCGAAGTACCATGCGTCGATACCCGTAGATTACCCCTTTCGTACTTTCTTTCTCTCTAGCATATGCCACCTGCTCATTTTACCAACTTTCATCCTCGACATTACAGCGCGCCGACGTCGGCCGATGCGTCCACACCCTCCTTTTCGACAGCTACATACTTCGCCTATACCTGTCACCCCAAATGTGCCCTAGATTCAGCATGTATATAAACCTCCGAAAGGAGT